>Ga0307993_1000872_pt1 | contig 10294 bp, 8 predicted proteins | sample EllFjometagen260_FD_203163 | JGI IMG/M metagenome (GOLD analysis project Ga0307993, IMG submission 203163) | Marine microbial communities from Ellis Fjord, Antarctic Ocean - #260 | ecosystem: Environmental > Aquatic > Marine > Unclassified | place: Southern Ocean | collected 2014-11-02 | reverse complement strand
ATAAAGCAGCTACCCAGATTCCTAATAAAGTCAATGATGTTGCTTTACTAAACTGTTTGATATTACTTGATAGGATTCGCAATCCTAATACAAATAAAATTACAAAGGGAATTCCGATTACTACAAATGAACAAATAGTTAATAGCCAATACGGAATTATAGAGTCGTAGAAAAATGGTGGATATGAAACGAAATCATTGTCAAACCCCATAACTTCTAAACTGCCAATAGAGAATGCTCCTATAATAAGAATGATTAAAGTGATTGAGGCAACAAACATTAGAATCACTCCAATAAACTTTCCAATTATTTTAAAAATTGTTAGAATTATTGAGCCTAAAGTGTCTAAAAAATCCTGAAAACCAGATTTAGCTTTTTTACTTCCTCTTTTAAATCCTTGGTTTACTTTCTGACTCATGTCATTAGCTCCCTCTTTAATTTTTTCAGAAACTTCGCTTGCGCTATTTTTTATATTTTCTGAAACGTTGGTAAATTCTTCACGAATTTTTTTTTCAATGTTATCAATATTTACAGCTTCTCCTTCCATTTGTAATTTCTCTGCAGTCGTTTCTGCTTCCGGAATTACAATCCAAAGAATGATATATGTAATTAAGCCAATTCCTGTTACACCTCCAGTAAATAAAAAGGCTAAACGAATCCAAACAGTATCGACATCAAAATAATGACCAATACCAGAAGCAACACCTCCTAAGAACTTATCATCTCCGTCTCTGTACAGTTTTTTATGAGTACGACTAGATTTTCTTTGGTAACTATAATTTTCATTGGCATACCCTTCTTCTGCTTCTGCATAATCTTCTGGTTGTCCCATAATCTTGATTACTTCATCTATATCAACTACGCTTACCACTTGACGTGCATCCGTAATTTTCTCTGATAATAACTCACTAATACGAGCTTCTATATCTGATATAATTTCATTTTTTCCTTGTGGATCATCATTTAGATGCCTTGAAATAGAATCTAAATACCTTCTTAGTTTCTGAAAAGCAATTTCATCTATATGGAAAAAGAACCCTCCTAAATTTATGTTTATTGTCTTATTCATTATGTCGTTTTTTTACTTGTTATTTGGTTTACTGCTGTAACTAGGTTTCCCCAAGTTTTATCTAGTTCTTTAGAGAACATTGCTCCATTTTCTGTTAATACATAGTACTTTCTTGGTGGGCCAGAAGTAGATTCTTCCCAGCGATACGTTAACAGTCCGGTGTTTTTTAATCTTGTTAGTAGTGGGTAAATAGTGCCCTCTACTACAATCATTTCTGCACTTTTTAATGTCTCTAGAATCTCAGAGGTATATGCATCTCCATGCTTTAATATGGATAAGATACAGAACTCTAAAACCCCTTTTCGCATTTGTGCTTTTGTGTTTTCGATATTCATATAAAGAATTTTATACGTGTTATTTAATAAATTTTATCGTCAAAGGGTACTTGTAATTTTCTCCTTCTTTAGATTTTATTGCTGCAATTATGATCAATGCAATTTTTAACAAGCCTATTAGAGAAATTATGGCTCCAGCTCCAAGGAATCCAAACAACCCATTCCCATCACTAAAATCAAACTCGAAATTAAAATCATTATAATGACGCAGATGACTTATAAAAGAGCTCAAAGCAAATGGAAGAATTGAGATCCCAAGAATAAAAACATATAAGGCGTAGCTAATATTAAAGTTGACAGCTTCTTTTCCTTGTTCGTCTAAAAAGCGACTTCTATCTTTCATTGTTTGCCATAATACCATTGGAACTATAATACTTCCAAAAGGAATTAAATATCCAGAGAATGCAGATATGTGGATTAAAAAAGCATTTGTGTTTTCGTTATTTCTTTGCATTGTTTTATTTTTATGACTACTTGACTATGCAAACATATGGATAAAAACAGGTACTATGCAAAACAAAGTACTGTATTTTTTAAAATTTAACATTTGTAATTCTTTTGGTTATTGGTGTTTTATAGTTAAATTGCCTGTTAATAAAGGGTTTGTTTAGCTTTTAATCAGCTATGTGATTGACTGATCATTTTAACATTTCTTTTAATAGTTTCGCTAATAAAACCATAAAACATGAAAATTACACCTCGAAAGATTAATTTATTTATGCTCTATAAATTGCCATCTGCCTATTTTTGCGGAGTTAGAGTAGCGTCGATTTCTGATGAAAAAGCAACCGTGAAGGTAAAACATCGATGGATCAATCAGAACCCTTTCAACTCTTTGTATTGGGCTGTTCAAGGAATGGCATCAGAATTTGCTAGCGGAATTTTAGTAATGCAAGAGATCAAGAGATCTGACAAAAAAATATCGATGTTGGTTACGCACCAAGAAGGAAAATTTAAGAAAAAAGCTACCGGTAAAATCACCTTTGAATGTAATGATGGCATCCTTATCAAAGAGACCATTCAGAAATCTATAGATACAGGAGAAGGGCAAATTATACACTTAAAAACACAGGGTTTTGATAGAAGTGGAGATGTAGTTTCTGAATTTATATATGAATGGAGCATCAAAGTAAAGCAGTGAACTGTTATCAATTAACAATTGTCATTCTTAGTCCAGTAATTTTTTTTGTCATCTTCACGAATGCTTTCAAACTCAGCTAAAGTAGAAAGCATTAATTCTATCATTGTCCTTTTCTTATACATGCTACAACTAGTTGTAGCTCAACTTTAGGTGCTATTATAGCTCATCATTTTTGATGTAAACCAAGTGATGTATAGGATTTATATTTTTTTAAGCAGTTTTGTTTGGAGATATTTTTGAAACAATATATCCAACTAGCATTGCCAAGGCAAAAGAAGGTGCCAACACATCTAACTCTACAAAATAAGGACCAATTCCGTCCATATTTGAGACAACAAACTTAAAGAGTATTACAGATAAAAAACCTGTAATCATAGAGGATATCGCTCCTTTTTCTGTGTACCCTTCCCAAAAAAGAGAGAGGATAATTACAGGACAAAATGTGGCTGCAATTCCAGACCATCCAAAAATCATAATCCAAAAAATCTGTCTATCAGGATAGAGATTGTATAGTAAAATAGCAATTCCGAGTGCAGCCATTGCCATTATAACCGTTACGATTCTCGAAAGTTTTGTTAGGTCTTCATCCTTTAAATCGGGTCTAAATATTTTTTGATAAAAATCACGAGTAATTGCGCTAGAAGCCAAAATTAATAGAGAATCTATTGTTGACATAATTGCAGAAAGTACAATGGCAATGAAAATTGCCACTAGAATTGTAGGTAAGAATTCGTTGGTAATCATGCTCAGTACATCTTCACCACCAGTTCCTAATATCGCTTCAGGATCTTGTCCTTCAGAAGTAAAATAGATTCGTGCAAGTATACCAATGGTTACTGCAGCGGCATCTGTTAACAATGTAAAAAGTAATGCTACCCATTTTCCTTTATCAATTTCGTTTGCGCTTTTAATAGACATAAAACGAACATATACTTGTGGAGACCCTAAGAATCCTAAACCAATCATTGAGAAACCAATAATTGTAAATAAGTTCATCCAACCATCCTCACTTCTTCCCATTATTTGTGTTAGTGTTGGGTCAATAGCGTTTAATCCTTCGGTTATTCCAGCTCCATGATCCATAGAGAACCACACAACAATTGGTAGTAAAACCAATCCGAAAAACATCAGAACTCCTTGAAACATATCTGACCAAACAGCAGCGACAAAACCTCCAATAAAAATATAGATTAACACAATACTAAACCCTACAAGCACACCAATTCGGTAGTCAATGCCAAGCATCGATTCGAATGCAATACCGGTTACATCCATTTGTGATGCTACATAAATAACAACGAAAATCACTAAGGTAGAAGCTGAGATGATTCTCAGGTTGTTTGTAGAGGATTTAAAATGACTTTGAAGGTAATCGGGAATGGTAATTGCTTTGAATTCGTCTGAGCGTATTTTAAATCGCTTGGCCATAAATTGCCACGAAATAAAAACTCCGAGCAATTCACCAGCAACAACCCAGTAACCAGAGTAACCAGCCATGGCTCCCATTCCTGTTAAACCAATTAACAGCCAGCCAGATTCTCCTGTTGCTCTAGCAGAAAAGGCAACAGCCCAAAAACCCATTTTTTTCCCTCCTAGGTAATAATCACTCATACTTTTTACTCTGCGAGAAGCTAATATTCCGATAAAAAATAGAATAGCGACATAAATGGCTAGGACGAAAATTTTTGTAATCATAGGTTTTGTTTAGTTGACTCTAAAGGTAGGGTAATAAATTGACTCACGGTTTTTAGGAAGTGGGTGAGTTAGCATTCACAAAAAAAGCCGCTACAACTGTAGCGGCTTTTTGTTTATAAGTTGAAGAAACTAGTTGCTCGCTTCTGCTTTTTTTATGTCTGCAATAAACGCGTTTAACTTTTTACCGTATAAAGAGTTTTTAACCTCAGTGGTTAAAGAATTATTAATGGTATCTAATAATTTTACGTTGGCATTTACCAATTCTGTTAATGCTAAATACGGTGCAACATGCTTGTCTTTGTTATTTAAAGCATAATTAACAGTTACTAAATAACGTCTTCTCAATAAGTTTTTATGTAGCTTGTTAATAATAGCGATAGAATCTGTGTTGTTTTCTTTTTGAGCTAAAAATTTTAATTTTATCAAATCTAAATTTTGGAGATTAAAACGTCTAGATATTTTAGTATACTCGTTTAATACATCTTGGTTTTTAGACCCTGTAATTGTTGGGTTAAATCCAAACTTGTCAACATCATCTGTAATGGTAACGGTTCCCTTATCAGCAAAAAAGGTAATGTATTTATTGGTAGTGTTTCCATCAAATGTTAAGTAAAACATTTCTGGTTCTGTAATGTTTGCAGTCATTGTAAATTGGTTGTTTCCTAATACAATAACAGAATCTATCGTTTTTAAAATAGTGTCATTTTCTATTTTCTGTAGATATAGTTTCCCTTTCTTTAATCCTTTAATTTGTACATTAACAAGCATTTTCTCTCCTTTATTCGGAGCAGAACAAGCTGCAATCAATAGCACTAAGCTTATAATAAGTAATTTCTTCATTCTTCTAAATCTATGATTTTACGTTTGCAAATATGCGTATTTCTATGATACTTTTGATGCTAATTCTAGTAAAATTGTACAAGCAATGGCGCCAATAGTTCCGATAGCATATCCAAAGACAGCTAATAAAACCCCAACAGTAGCTAATGAAGGGTGAAATGCTTGCGCAACAATAGGAGCAGAGGCTGCACCACCAACATTTGCTTGACTTCCAACAGCCAAAAAGAAATACGGTGCTTTAATTATTTTTGCTACTATAATTAAGAGTACTGCATGAATAGTCATCCAAACAGCTCCAATAGCGATCAAGCCTAAATTATCAAAGATCATTGCTAAATCCATTTTCATACCAATAGTTGCGACCAGTACATAAATAAAAACACTTCCTATTTTTGACGCACCAGCTCCTTCGTAATTTTTAGCTTTTGTGTACGATAATATAATTGCGATTATTGTAGAGATGCTAATCAGCCAGAAAAATTCAGATCCAAGAAAGGTGAAAATATTTCGTGTTGCATTTGATTCTAAACCAGCAACAAGATTCTCAAAATACGGCGCTAAATACCCTGCAGCAAAATGACCAAAACCAACAGCTCCAAAGCCAATTGATAGGATAATCATAAAATCGGTTAGGGTAGGAGTTCTTTTTACTTTTTCAGTAAATGCAGCTACTTTTTCTTTTAACTCTTCAATAGCAGAAGTATCTGCTTTAAGCCATTTATTTATGCGGTCTTTTTTGCCAATACCAATTAATAATATTGCCATCCAAATATTTGCAATTACAATATCAACAAACACCATTCCGCCATATTTAGCAGGATTGTATTTGTATATTTCTAACATTGCAGTTTGATTTGCTCCGCCGCCAATCCAGCTTCCAGCTAATGTAGAAAGTCCTCTCCAAACAGCATCAAAATCTGCGCCTCCAACAGTTTCAGGAGACACCATAGAAATTAACAGAATAGCAATCGGGCCACCAATAATAATTCCGACTGTTCCAGTAAAAAACATGATTAATGCTTTTGAACCAAGGTTGAAAACCGCTTTTAAATTAATGCTTAAGGTCATTAATACTAGCGCTGCAGGTAATAAAAACCGACTAGACACATAGTATAAATTAGAACTTCCTTTTACAACTTCACCAGTATTTGAAGTGGTTTCCCATTCTGGAGCAATAATTCCAAGAGTTGTAAATATTGCAGGTATAAAATACGCCATGAATAAACCAGGTACTATTTTATAGAATTTAGGCCAAAAACCACTTGTTTTAGATTCTGTGTAAAATACAAACCCGAGAGATAGCATTAAAATTCCGAAGACAATAGCATCGTTTGTAAAAAAAGGTTCAGTCATTTTGTGTGTTTTGAATTACCGCTAAAGTATTAAAATTATAGGCACAAAAAAAACGAAGTGGTGAAGCTTCGTTTTTAGTGTGCTGTTGCTTAAAAGTTTTTGACTTCTTTAAAAGGAGAAATGCTAATGTTTTCTACTTCGCTCTTGTATTTCTTCCAGTCTGTAGTAAAGAAGTTGTTAGATTTTGTTAAGGCTTCTTTTAAAGCGTCTTTAAAGTTGTTGATCAATTCAGTTTCTGTCTTGGTTATTTTTCCAAAACGAGCACCTAAATATCTTCTTGCAACGCCTAGTCTTTGATTCACTGTAACTTCAGGGTTTCTAGTAATCCCTTGTCTTTTATCAATAGTTCCTAAATACCCACTAATCAATTTCTCAATTTTCTTACTGATGTCTTTAGATGCTTTTATTTGTGATTTGTATTTCTTCTTATCGGCTTTTGCTAATTTTTTCGAAAAATCACTAGCAGTATTTTTACTTTCTACCAATTGCTTTACAATGTCAGCAATCGTTTTGCTGTTTGCTTCTAGCTGCTTGCTCATTTCGTAACGCGTAGAAAGATCTGTTTTAGAATAGGTTAAACGAGGATCAAACTCGACTTTAATGTTCTGTTCAGAAACATCTCCAAAACTCATTTTTAACGCATACGCTCCTGGTTTAACAGAAAGGCCGCTAGGTTCAGTTGTCGATTTTCTGATTTTTCTAGATGCTCTAGCAATTCCTTTTTCTCTCAAGTGCCAACGCATTGTGTGGATGCCGTTTTCTTTGGGCGCTTTTTCTTTTAACGTTCTGATTAAACGAGTACCCTCAAAAATTTCTAGTTTTATAGAATCCCATTTCACTATATTTTTTTCTACTAAAGCGTTCTTTACATCTTTCTTAGCTTTTTTTCTAGACTTCTTTTTTACTACTGGTTTTTTAGGAGCCGGTTTGTTGATGTAAAAAGTGATGGGAGCACCCCATTTTCTGTTTTCTCCTTGATATAAAGCATCTGCACCAAATCTGCTTCCGGTAGGTTGTAAAAATGCTGCTTGATACGCAACAGGTGGTTCAAAAAGCTGTAATCTAGAAGCAAAATTGTTGTCACTTTTAGCCAATGCTCTTAGGGGTTTAATATCATCTAAAACCCATGCAGCTCTACCAAAAGTCCCTATTATTAAATCGTGTTCTCTTGGGTGTATGACTAAATCTTTTACAGGAACCGTTGGGAATCCGTTGGTCCATTTTGTCCATTTTTTACCAGCATTTAAAGAAATATATAATCCATCATCAGTTCCTAAAAATAATAAGTTTGGGTTTTCAATATCTTCTACAATACTTAAGGTGTAACTTTTCACATCATTGGCATCAACAATACGTGTCCACGTTAACCCGTAATTTTTAGTTCTGTATGCATATGGAGTATAGTTAAATCGTCTATAATCGTTTGCAATTAATAATGCTTCTCCTTTGTTTTTGTTTGATGCTTTAATCTGAGCAATCCAACTTCCTTCTGGCAAGTCTTTGATGTTTTTCGTAACATTGACCCAAGATGCACCGCCATTTGCAGTAATTTGAACATTACCATCATCAGTACCAGCCCAAAGCATCCCTTTTTCTAAAGGCGATGGCTCAATTACTAATATGGTTGTGTGGTTTTCAGCACCAGTTGCATCCATACTTAAACCACCACTTTCACTTTGCTTTTGTTTGTTTGGGTCATTGGTAGATAAATCCGCAGATATCACATTCCAAGTAGTTCCTTTGTCTGTGCTTTTATGCACAAACTGACTTCCGAAATAAATAGTAGAATTATCAAAAGGATCTTGCGCAATGGCACTGTTCCAGTTAAAGCGTAATTTTACTTTTGGATCTGAATGCGTTGGTTTTATAGAGTAACTATACCCTGTTTTTTGATCGTATCTAACAACAGATCCTTGTTGACTCATTGCGTATCCGTAACGAGAATTTTCTTTGTCTGGTACCACATCAAAACCATCTCCAAAAGCTAATTCTTGCCAGTACGAATTTCTAATTCCTTGTGCTTTCCAAACATATGCAGGACCGCCCCAAGAACCGTTGTCTTGCATTCCTCCATATACATTGTACGGAAAATCGTTGTCTACATTAATATGATAAAACTGTGCGACAGGAATATTCCCTGCAAAACGCCATGTTTTCCCTTTGTCTTTTGTGATGTTTAATCCACCATCGTTTCCATCAATCATAAATGAACCATCTTTTGGATGAATCCACCAAGCATGATGATCAGGATGCACTCCGTTGTCTACACCATAAGCAGGCATTAACTGAGTGAAGTTTTTTCCTCCATCATCAGAGACATTTATATAGGTAAAAACAGAATACAATCTGTTTTCGTTTTGTGGATCAACATAAATTTCTGAATAGTAAAAAGGTCTATTTCCGATTCCTGGTTTGTCATTTATTTTTTTCCATTTAAAACCACCATCAGTACTTTTGTATAGCGCATTCTTTTTCGCTTCAACTAGTGCATAAATTGTATTTGGATTGCTTCTTGAGATGGCAACACCAATTCTTCCTAATTCTCCTTTAGGAAACCCTTCTTTATCCGTAATTTTTTTCCAATTATCTCCACCATCATGTGTAATGTACATTCCGCTTCCTTCTCCTCCAGATTTAAAGAACCAAGGATCGCGTTTGTGTTCCCACATTGCTGCAATTAGTTTATTAGGATTAGAAGGATCCATTACTAAATCTGCTGCTCCTGTTTTGTTATTGTTGAATAAAATTTGTTTCCAAGTTCTACCTCCATCAATAGTCTTGTATACTCCACGTTCTTTATGTTCTCCCCAAGGAGAACCAATAGCAGCAGCATACACAATATTAGGATTTGTTGGGTCTATAATAACACGATGAATATGACGTGTCTTTTCAAGTCCCATTAATTTCCATGTTTTCCCTGCATCTAGAGATTTGTAGATTCCATAACCTCCATTTAAACTGTTACGCGGATTTCCTTCTCCAGTACCAACCCAGATAACACTTGGGTTTGATTGTTGAATGGCAACAGAACCGATTGAAGCAGTTGCTTCGTTATCAAAAATAGGTTTCCATTTAATTCCTGCAGAAGTAGACTTCCATAATCCACCAGAAGCAGTTCCGGCATATAGTATGTTTGTGTCAGATTGCACAACATCAATAGATGTTACACGTCCACTCATTCCGCCAGGACCAATGTTTCTTGGTTTCATGTTTTTTACTAAATCCATAGAGAATTCTTGAGAAAACAGGACTGTTGTTGCAAGTAGAAAAAGGATTGAGAGTAGTTTTTTCATGGTGTTTTTGATTCGTTAATTGAGCGTATGAAGTTACAAAAACTATAAAAGATAATACTCTTAAATAATTGTTAACAAAAAAAAGCGAGGAATGTTATTCCTCGCTTTTTTTTGTTGGTTCTCTTTTTGCGTCTTTAAGGCTTTGCATGAGCATCCATTCAATCTGTCCGTTGGTAGATCGAAATTCATCTGAAGCCCATTTTTCAATGGCTTTAATCATGTCTTCGTTTACACGTAGTGCAAATGCTTTTTTCTTTGCCATGCGTTACTTTTTAATGAATGCTACAATGGTAGCTATTAATTTTTCTGAAATCGCAAAATCTGGTGAATAATAGGAACTCATATTATCCTCCTCTTTTTCGATGATTTTTAATACGTGATTCATGTTTTCTATAATCACTAATTCTGAAGATAAATTTGCATTGTGTAATGCATTTGCATCTTCAATTTTCACTTGTAAATCCTTCGTTCCGTTGATGATTAAAACAGGAATTGTTAGTTTTTTTATTTCTTCTGACGGATTGTATTTCGCCCAACTCACCAAAAAAGGTAAATTTTGTTTTGCAAA
>Ga0307993_1000871_pt1 | contig 10317 bp, 10 predicted proteins | sample EllFjometagen260_FD_203163 | JGI IMG/M metagenome (GOLD analysis project Ga0307993, IMG submission 203163) | Marine microbial communities from Ellis Fjord, Antarctic Ocean - #260 | ecosystem: Environmental > Aquatic > Marine > Unclassified | place: Southern Ocean | collected 2014-11-02 | reverse complement strand
TTAAATGTGTAATCAAACTGTTTTGTCCATAAAACCTCGTGATCATCGTTGTTTTATCTTGATATAGCTCGCTATATTTGCACTAAAACCTCTCGCCTCCAAGGTTGTATGAAAATCTGCATCTCAAAAGAATAGTCCAACTCAGGTTTATATGGCATGCTACAATACATATATCATAGGCAACCAATCCTGTAATCATTTCATCTAATAATCTAAATAACGGCTATTTTTATAGTGATGTACTATGAGTTAAACCGCGAATACGATACTTTTGTTTTTACAATCCATGAATTACAATAAAAGACTGCTTTATACATTTCTACCTCTTCTTGTCACTAGCATAAACCTATGCTCTGCACAAAGTCCGACTAGTCTAATAGCACAGCCCTATAACTCTATAGAGCTCACCAACCTCCGTGCAACCTTTGATACACTTAATCCTGTTCGGGAGGCTATGATTCCTGCTATGCGGGTATATCAAGAAGAATATCTGGCAGAAGGAATCTCGATGCAGTATAACAGAGATTTTGCTCTCATACGTATTGCCCTGTATGACAGTGGCTATACTTACAAAGCGTATAAGCATGAGCTACCCAAAAATACTACATGGGGTATGACTCTAGACCAAGTACAAAAACGTACAGGCTTACTAGACATAGATGAAGTAAATATCTACGTCCGCAGGTATGTTACAGAAGATGATGTTACCCATTTTTACTTTACAGATGGCAAACTAGACCATATTAAAATAACGGCTACTATAGTAAGTCTAGAGAATAACCTAGCTAATGTGGTGAAGTCTTCTGGAGCTCGCTTGCTACCAGATGGTAAAATCAGAGAAGGAAATGTAGTAGATGGTTTTGGTACTATGACGTGGGCAGATGGAGCGTCTATGTACAAAGGGCAGTGGTCTTACGGCTTGCCACATGGAGTAGGCCAATATGTAGATACTTTTGGCAATAAGTATGAAGGTGAGTTTAAACTTGGTTTTATCTGGGGAAAAGGAAAATTTTTCTCAGAAGCCTATAATTACTCGTACACAGGCCAATATGTAATGAGCAAAAAGCACGGCAAAGGTTTAATCATATATAATAATGGCATAGCCTATGACGGTGACTGGGTACAAGATATCATGCAAGGAACAGGCACGTATTACCTTGGCAAAAACTACTTCTATACTGGCCAAATGAGTAATAACTCATTTAACGGAGAAGGCACTTTGACCTCTAGAGATGGAGTAATAGCAGGCCCTTTCAAAGAGGGCAAGCCACACGGCGTATGCACGCAGACATCTGCAGATGCATCGCTAAAACTAATAGGCAACTTCACCAACGGAAAGAAAAACGGAACTTTTGAAATAGAAAGTAGTGGTGCCAAAAGAACCACACAATACCAAAATGACGTAGAAGTAGGTCTAATTAAGAAGTAGTTGTAAAGCACTACTAGATTTTTGCTCTAGTATAGTGGCTCTATCTCCTATTATTTTTCTAACCTCAGTATTCGTTTCATTGTAGTTGAAAATAGTAAGCAACGTATTCTCTGATTTCATCCCTACTACAAATCTTTCTTTTAAAAGAGCGGTAAGATGCTCTGCCTTTTTAGCATCCTCATTAAAACACGCCATAAAACTAATAGCCGAGTTCTGCATTAGATTCAGCTGTATGCCTGCAGTATTGATAGCATTGAATATTATTTCTAAGTTATCTTCTACTATAAAAGAGAAATCTTTGGATGCTATGGTAATAAGCGATTGATTCTCTTTTACAATGTAGCACTGAGTTTCATTCAAGGTACGACTATCGTTTTCTATCACTTCTGTACCCGGGGTATTCATATCTAAAAAGGATTTGACATACAGCGGTATTTTCTTATTCTTGAGTGGCTGAATAGTCTTAGGGTGAATTACCGAAGCACCATAATACGCTAGCTCTATAGCCTCATTGTAAGACAACTTAGGAATAAGCACCGCATTTTCGAACTTTCGTGGATCTGCATTCATAATACCCACCACATCTTTCCATATAGTTACAGACTCTGCATCTAGTGCATAGGCGAAAATAGCTGCAGTATAGTCAGAACCTTCTCTGCCTAGTGTCGTGTTTTTATGATTAAGACCTCTACCAATAAACCCTTGCGTTATTACAGTTTGTTTTTCTACTAGTGGCTTTAGGCTGCCATTTATAAGAGGTACACTCTCTTCCCATAGCACATTTGCGGCTCTATTCTTATTGGTAGTTATCACAAAGTTGCGAGCGTCTATCCATCTGTTCTTGTAGCCTATCTTATTCAGATAGGTACTTACTATTTTAGTGCTCAGAAGCTCACCAAAAGGCACTATCCTATCATACTCCGTATCATACGAAGAAGACTCGTCTCTCTTTTTTTCTATAATACATTCTAACTCTATGAGCAGATTATCTACCTCATAGTAGTCATACTCATCTATCAATAGCTCGTCAGTGATTTCGCAGTGAAAAGATTTCACCTCATCAAAAATCCGCTTCTTCGTATCATAATTATGAAAATAGGCATCTACCAGCTGCTCCATCTTATTGGTAATCTTACCCATAGCAGAAATTACCACCACTAAAGGACCGTCACCATGGGCATTTAGTACTTTTGAAACATTCTTAACTGCGTCTGCACTCTTTACACTTGCTCCACCAAACTTGAATACTCTCATTAAAGATTAAATTTGCTGCAAACTTATCCAATTATATAATAATGAGAATTAACCAAGTCATAAGTCTTAGTCAGTTCATTGCTGACCAACAAAGCAAGCACCTAGAAGCTAAGGGAGACTTATCCAAGATTTTTAGAGATATAAAATTTGCTGCCAAAATAGTAAACCGAGATGTGCGTAAAGCGGGACTCGTAGATATACTAGGTGCACACGGTACTGTAAATGTGCAAGGTGAGGAAGTAAAAAAACTCGATATGCTGGCCAATGAGGAGTTCAAATCCTCGCTTACCTTAGGTGGTGACTGCTGTGCTATCATATCTGAAGAGGAAGAAGATATACACCGCATAGAGACTACACTAAATCAAGACAGTAAGTACATCATAGCCATGGACCCGCTAGATGGCAGTAGTAATATAGATGTGAATGCCAGTATAGGAACCATATTCTCCGTATACCAACGCATAAGCCCCGTAGGCGGCCCAGTGACTATGGAAGACGTACTGCAAAAAGGCACAAACCAAGTAGCAGCAGGCTACATTATCTACGGAAGTAGTACTATGATGGTATTCACCACCGGACAAGGAGTCAATGCTTTCACACTAGATGCATCCATAGGCGATTTCTGCCTTAGTCATCCAGACATAAAGATACCCAAAGATGGGAAAATCTACTCTATAAATGATGGCAACTATGACCGTTTCGAAGAAGGAGTAAAACGCTATGTAGACTACTGCCGTAACTCTACGGACAAGGAAGCTTACAGTGCCAGATATATAGGAAGTATGGTATCCGATTTTCACCGTAACCTACTCAAGGGAGGTATCTTCATGTACCCAGCTAATACAGATGCTCCTAATGGTAAACTTCGCTTAATGTTCGAAAGTAACCCAATGGCATTTATCACTGAGCAAGCTGGCGGTAAGGCTACTACTGGCAAACAACGCATCCTAGATATAGAGCCTACAGAGATTCACCAACGCAACCCCGTTTTTATGGGTAGCCCAGATATGGTAGATAAGGTAGAGAATTTTATTAACGGATAGTATTGTTCATTCTTCCCTGCCCACCAACGGAGGGGACACTCAGAATGACAAGCGAAACTAATAATAAAGAAGTTCACTAATTTACTCCTGTACTTTTGTCAGCCAGAGTTTGGCGAGGCATGAGACGGGTCTCAATAGCTATAGGGACAAGGACGAACAAATTCTCAGACAATCTACTCACTTCTTCTTCATAATAATCTGACCTCAAAACCAAATATTTATCGAAATTAACCCTGTCCTAAGAATGGGAAGGCTACACTTGGAGAAGGAATAAACACGGGATTACGGAGCTTATTTCAAAGGACCTCACAGTAGACTCTTTAGATTTTAGAGTATGTCGGTGCCAGATGGTTGTGTAGATTCTATCATTCTGTTTCCAAAATCATATAGATGAGGTGTCTGTAGGATGGTCGGGATAATAGAATTTATTGAGTTTATTGAAATACTTTTGTACCGAACGGTCTGTTTGATTATATTTGCAATGTGAATATCAAACATGACAAAGAAAAAGTCATCAAAATCGGAGCTAAATTATTTTGCTCAAAGGGGTATTCTAATTTGGGTATAGATGAAATATGCAAAGCTACAGGTATGACAAAAGGTGCATTTTACAATGCATTTAAAAGCAAAGAACAATTTTTGCTTACTACCATGTCTACATACGGAGAAATGACCGTTAATCATTTAAGTGATCGACTAAATCATAACAAGAGCAAGGCTATTGATAGATTACTAAGCATGTATGAGAACATGTTCGATATACAACCGAACAAGAAGTACACTGGCTGTATGATTAACAATATGATGTCTGAACTTGGGAGTACCAATGAATCTATAAGTAAGGCTACAGCTAATGAATTCGATAAATTTTTAAGTGTTATAGAGCCTACAGTTGCTATAGCACAAAAAGATGGAGATATAATTGACACTGTAAGTTCCTCTGCAATAACGGAACTGCTACACTCTACTTTTTATGGTTCTTTAACCCGAGCCAAAAGCACAAGAGAACATAATCATGGGATACAGACCATGACTTTATTAATAAAAACTTTAAAACCTATAAAATTATGACCGTAATATCAAGAGAAATTGAGATTAATGCTTCAAAAGCAGATGTATGGAAAGCCATATCAAAATTCGGAGACATATGCCATGCTAGTCCTGGTGTACTAAAATCCCGTGTAACCTCTGAACAACAAGAAGGAGTAGGAGCAACACGACATTGTGATTTTTCTATGATGGGAGCATCTGTGGAAGAAAGAATATTGGAATGGAACGAAGGGGAATCTCTCAAAATAGATGTTTATCAATTTGAAAAGCTACCTGGAATCCAAACGATGAAAGCCCACTTTAAAGTAAAAGAAACCAATAGTGTAAAGACAGTATTAACTGCCACATTAGAGTATTCCATGAAAAACCCATTCTTTAACATAATGAATGTACTCATGATGAAAGGAATGAATACTAAAAATTGGGATGCTGTTTTAGCTGGACATAAAAAGTACATTGAAACTGGAGAAATAGTCACAGAAAAAACTGTTTTAGAATTAGATAAAGTGATTGCAGTAAATTAAAATCATAATGCAAAATTCTAAACTATATCAAGGGTACATATTAATCATAAAACAAATAAAATGACTGAAGACAAAGCAATCTTAGTAATAACTGCCATTATCAATAAGGAAAACATGGGAGATCTGCCAACTTATTTAGCTGCTGTAGGACCCATATTTGGGAAAAACGGGGGCGTTCCTGTTGGAAAATATAAAGCAACCAATCAATTAGCTGGAGAAGAAGGATCTGACATTGTATCCATAATGCAATTCCCAAATTCTGAAATAATTAAAACTATTGTCAATGGAGAAGACTTTAAAGCTTTAGCTGAATTACGAGCAAGAGTGTTTTCTAAATTGAATATGACGATTTGCGGTGAAATGTAAAAAACACCGAGCATATTAAAAACTAGATAGTCAAACATTTTAGATTAGACCAGATTTTCACCGACCTTTGTACTAAACAAACACACAATGAATATCGAAATAATACCATTCGTAGGCTTTGGCCAGATAAAATTTGGGATGACTCTAGAGCAAATAAAAGGCCTCTTAGGTGAACCTACCGAAAACGTAAAAGAAAAACACGACGACGGATCAGAAGATATTTCTATGCTGTACAGCGAGTTAGGCGTAGAGCTTAGTTTTATGTCAGAGGATGATTTCAAACTGGGGCTTATCTCTTGCTATGCCGCTACATATACACTAGATGGAGTAGCATTTAATGGAATGAGCGAAGAAGACTTTATAAAAGCAGCTAAGTTTGAAGATCTGACGCTAGACGAAGATCTTCCTGAGCTTAATGCCAAAGACTATACAGTAGATTCTGTAGGTTTGAGTATGTGGGTACAAGACGGTTTTGTAGATTCTATCACTATGTTTCCAAATCATATAGATGAGGAGACTGTAGAATGGCCAGAATAAAAGAATTTCTTAATTATAAATAAAAAAAGCATCCCGCAGAACGGGATGCTTTTTTTGTGCTTCAATTTTTAACTCTTCCACTAGTTACTTATCAATCTACCTCAGGTGACTAAACCTTCCTCTTAGAAAATCGACACTTCTAGCAACAAGTGGTGCCGTAGTTTGGCTAAATAACCACTCTGGATTAGGCAGACTAGGCTCGCTTCTTTTTACAAAATCTAGGTGAGAGTCTGTAAGAGCTCGTTCATCGCCTCTGTACGTTGCCCATTTCTCGGTCCAGCTGTACGTGCTCGGAAAAACCTGTCTGTGGTGTACAGCAGATGTATTGCCATCTAGGTGCTGTATCATAAGCTGTGCTCTACTATTGATGGTTTTACAATATTCTATATAGTCGGCAGTTACCGTGCCGTACACCTCTACTACTTCACCACTATCTGTGGTAGCCTCGCCCATATACACATCCTCTTTTTTGAGCTCATAAACATTCTTAGAAAAATCTACGCCGCCTATGTGAGCATCGTCCATTTCTATTTGTATAATATCATCTGGTGCTCCATCTAGCTCACCTGGCTCTACTACTCGCATAAATCTATAGCGAGTTCCTTTAAAATTATTTCGTACGGCATTGAAAACCTCATCTGTGTTATAGCTTCTAAAAAAGCGTGCACTATTGGCAAACTCTAGTACTACGTTTACAGTACCGGCATCTTGAGCATTGTCGAGCACTTTGGTACTCACTACTCCTGCTTTGAAACTATTGGCTTGTACAAAGTGATGATACGCCTGCCGAGCACGCTGCTTATTATCCAATGTTAGCAGTCTCTCACCTTCTAGCTTATGAGCCATAGCAGCCTCTTGCCTTACAGTAGCTAGTTCGTTTTGTACGTTAGTGAGCGTCACCAAGTTAGCATACAAAGGGTAGCGTCTAATAGCCGAGTTTAAATGAGCTATCATTTCATACTCACGCACCATTTTGTCGTACTTGAACATATCGTCCATATTATCATGAAAACGAACGACTTCCATATGCTCATTTACAGCTAGCGTATATGCTTGGCGAAGCACTTTCTCTGCTTTACTCAGTTGAGGCTTTTGCTGCAGACGATTTACTGCCTTGTATACAGCAGTATCATAATCTCCCTGCTCTAGTCGTTTTTTACCAGAACTACATGCTGCTAGGAGTAAACAGCTGATTGCGATTAAAATGTAATTTCTTTTCATGGTATTGATTTTTTTACTGGTTCAGTCTACCTATTTCATATACTGTACCTTTCTCAATTAAGAATTACAAATAGCTCGTTTTCAATATTTTAGGGTAAAGTAGACTTGATTATACTGTCTACTTAGCAGGACGATATACGTACAGTGAATTTTACTATATGACCAGAGTAGGATCTATGATTCTGCCAAAAACAAATGCGAATATGAAGGATACAGTGGAGCTCACCCATAGGGTTTGACTCCAAAGAAGAATGCGAAAAATGTGATTGTAAAGACTAATTAACCTTAGTCAGAACTTCCGCCGCCAGAGTTATTGTTTGGCTTTCGTCTGAAGTTTCGGCTATTGCCACCGCCACCATTACGGTTGCCGCTATTTCTGTTTTGGCCTCCGCCGCCTCTATTGTTATTTCCACCTCGGCCTTGCACACGCTTCTTGCCACCTTCCACAGGACCTTTAGTAGGCTCAAAACCTTCTATTACAGTACCTTCTAGTCGCATCCCAAGAACCTTTTCTATGCCTCGTACATATTCTTCTTCATCTGCACTTACTAGTGAGATAGCTTGTCCACTGGCACCTGCTCTACCTGTTCTACCTATACGGTGTACATAGTCTTCTGGCACGTTAGGCAATTCAAAATTGATAACATAAGGAAGCAATGGGATATCTAGACCTCTAGCTGCTATATCTGTAGCTACAAGTACGCTTACCTTCTTGTCTTTAAATTCAGAAAGTGCTTTCGTACGAGCGTTTTGAGATTTGTTTCCGTGAATAGCTGCGGCAGTTATCTTCGCCTTATTTAGCTTCTCAGTCAGTCTATTAGCTCCGTGCTTAGTTCTAGTAAACACAAGCACCTGATGCCAGTTTCCATCCCAAATCAATTTGGTAATTAGTTCTGTTTTACGCTTAGCATCTACTCTGTATACAAGCTGATCTACTAACTCTGCTGTAGTATTCTCTGGTGTAGCTTCTACCGTTACAGGATTAGTCAATATCCCATTGGCAAGTGTACGAATCTCACGAGAAAACGTAGCACTAAATAATAGATTCTGACGCTTTGCAGGCATCATACCCATTATCTTTTTGATGTCTCTTAAGAAACCCATGTCTAGCATTCTGTCTGCCTCATCTAACACCAAAAATTCTACATCTCTTAGAGATACAAAACCTTGATTTTGAAGATCCATTAATCTACCAGGGGTAGCCACTAGTATGTCTATACCGTTTCTTAATTTATTTACTTGCGAGCTTTGTTTTACACCACCAAAGATCACCATACTGCGTAAATCTATGTGCTTACTGTAGGTCTCTATATCTGCAAGCACCTGAGCAGCAAGTTCACGAGTAGGCGTGAGCACTAATGCTCTAATTACTCGTTTGCTTCTAGGTGGTTCCTTAGTAAGTAATTGTATCATCGGCATAGCAAAACCTGCGGTTTTACCTGTACCTGTTTGGGCAGATGCTAGTACATCTTTACCTTCTAATACTCTTGGAATTGCTTTTTCTTGAATTGGGCTAGGTGTTACGTATCCTAACTCTTCTACCGCTTTTAGTAAGGCATCGGAAAGGCCTAGTTCTTTAAATGTCATATATTCTGTTTGAAATGACAATCTTCTCTCGACCTCACTCCTCTTTATAATTTGGTGCAAAGGTAAACGGTATAGTATCTCCATAAGGATAGATTACGTAATATCTGCTAAGTAGCAGCTAATAATAGACAGTAGCTTGCATTTACTCTTTACTTTATCACACCAAAACCTTCTACCTAATAACAAAAACCCGAAGTGGTGAGCCTTTCCGTTTTAAAGGTATTAAGAAATCATTTTGGAATGCAACTTACATTTTCAGTCTTTCAATCTTTGCAACGACTATCTAATCTACAATTAGAAAATTAGCACACTACACTTCTTATTTATACCTTTACCCAATGAGCAAACACATGGACTCTCGTCGTCAATTTTTAAGAAACATATCCCTTTCTGCAGCAGCATTTACCTTTATGCCTTTCACTGCAAGGGCAAAAACACTAAGAAGTACTAAAAAAGAGGAGTGCGAAAAAACGACACTAGACTACTACGGCGAAGGACCGTTCTATACAGATAACCCTCCGACTCTCACCAATGGAAAACTAGCAAAAGAGTCAGAAACAGGAACTAAGATTAGAATAACGGGCAGAGTACAAAACCTAGACTGCTCCGAATTTATCCCTAATGCCATAGTAGACGTATGGCAAGCTAATGATGCCGGAGCATATGATAACGAGACCTACAACCTGAGAGGCAAGGTGCTCAGCAATGCTCAAGGATTTTACATGTTCGAAACTATACAACCCGGCAAATACCTGAATGGAAGCAAATACCGCCCATCGCACATTCATTTCAAAATAACACCACCCGACTATCCTACTATCACCACCCAACTCTATTTCGCAGGAGATTCAGATATAGAAGCAGACGCAGCAGCCAGTATCACAAGTGGCCAATACGATGCTACGCACCGCATTATAGCTCTATCAGATGATGGAAATGGCGTACTGGAAGGTACGTGGGATATAGCCGTAGACGGCAAAGGACTAATGGGTACAGGCGACTTGCACCTGGACAAGGGAATCATATACACCGCTAGTCCAAATCCATTTACCTCTAGTCTTCAGATAAACTACGGCGTGTTTAAAGCTGCGGAAGTGAGCTTACTCGTATTTGATATGCAAGGAAGAAAGGTAGCTATCTTAGAACAGCAAAAGCTTACTCCTGAAAAATATAATGCACAGTGGACTCCAGATGCAGATCTACCCAACGGACATTATTTCATTGCTCTCAAAATAAACGAGCTACAGGTGCATTACTTGAAAGTGCAGTTTGCTCGTGAGGCAAGCGGGTACTGAGAGTAAAAGGC
>Ga0307993_1000867_pt1 | contig 10322 bp, 9 predicted proteins | sample EllFjometagen260_FD_203163 | JGI IMG/M metagenome (GOLD analysis project Ga0307993, IMG submission 203163) | Marine microbial communities from Ellis Fjord, Antarctic Ocean - #260 | ecosystem: Environmental > Aquatic > Marine > Unclassified | place: Southern Ocean | collected 2014-11-02 | reverse complement strand
TCCTTCACTACAAACAATGAAGAAGAGGCAACAAGGAGCGCCACAAATAGGCCAATTAAGGTCACTAAAGTACGAGTAGCCATGTTAACGAGACTCCCTTGAAGCTGAAACACCCTGCGTTAGCTGCTGAATCACACGGTTAGTAATTTCATCAACCATACTGGAAGACACGTTACCACCGGTACCCGTTGCAGCACGGAAAGATTTGTTCTGCATGATTTGATCTAAAGGTAACACCATCATGTTATTACCACCTTTAACGTCTACCATTACCTTAGAGGCATTGGAAAGGACATCTTCCATGGCAACAATATAAAGACGCTCACGAGTTACTTCTGGAGCCTTCTGGTATTCCGTAAGTAACTTGGTAAAACGAGTCGCTTCACCTTCAGCACGGGCAACAACCTGTGCACGGTAAGCTTGCGCTTCTTCGCTTACACGCTGTGCACGACCACGAGACTCAGGAACGATACCGTTAGCATAGGCTTGAGCTTCGTTTTTAACGCGCTGCTCATCTTCACGAGCCTTGATCACGTCATCGAACGCATCTTGCACTTGTGAAGGTGCAGCCGTATTTTCGATGTTAACCTTAATGACTTCTAAACCAGTTTTGTAGTCATCTAACAAAGCTTGTAATCGACTTTCAATGTCTAATGCAAGAAGAGCACGACCTTCGGTCAACACTGAATGCATTTCCGAGCCGCCTACAACGTGGCGTAAAGCGCTTTGTGTTGCTTGCAACAAGCTATTTTCCGGATTCCTAACTTCTAACAAGAAATCTTTAGGACTAGACACAACGTATTGAACGGACAGACCCACTTCAACAATGTTTTCGTCTTCTGTAAGCATTAAAGCACGGTGTTCGACGTTACGAACTGCAGTCACATTAACCTTAGTGACGCTATCAAATAACGGTGGATTCCAATGCAAGCCAGGCTGCACGGTCTCACTGAACTTACCAAGGCGCAAAACAACAGCGCGCTCCTGCTGGTCAACAGTATAGAGACCCATACCCGCCCACAAAACTAAGACGATTGCGGCACCAAAAGTAATTATTTTACCGATAGGCGCTGGGGTATCACCACCACCTGAACCCGAGGTATCTTTATTACCAGAACCACCAAACAAGCCGTTGAATTTTTCAATCAGCTTACCTAACGCTTCATCTAGATCAGGTGGCCCCTGATCTTGTCCGTTCGGGCGACGATTGCCACCCCATGGATCTTGGTCTTTACCGTTATTACCCGGTTCATTCCAGGCCATAAACTTCTCCTGATTATTGCAATTATTAAATGGTTACGAATCCCATGGATTGGCTGGTTTGCCTACAAAAGGCGTTGCATCCATTCCAATACGACTCAATACTTGTAAAAAATCTCGCTTTTGTAAGCGTACGTCCAACACCATGTGGCCTTGGTCGTTAATGTCTTCTTTTTCTACGGCGTCAAGGGCATAAAGTTGAGCCCTCAAGTTACCATACTGAGGTTCCAGTACAATTTGTTTAGCAAAAATCTCGCCGCCTAAGCGCTCGCTGATGGCTTGCACCAAAAGCTCTGCACCTTCTCCCGTTAACGCACTCAACCAAACCCTTCTGGGCACACCATAAGAATCACGGTCGATACGTGCAGGGCAATCTTCTAACATATCAATCTTGTTGTACACCAACAAATGAGGTAAATCATCAGCGCCAATTTCTTCCAGCACCGACTCAACTTCCTTTATGTTATCGTCACGCTTTTCATCATTCGCATCAATCAAGTGAAGCAATAACGTTGCTTCAGCCGTTTCTTGCAGCGTGGCACGAAAGGCATCAACGAGTTTATGAGGCAAATGACGAATAAACCCTACCGTATCTACTAAGATAGTGGGGCCAACATCTTTAATTTCAAGACGTCTAAAGGTTGGATCTAGGGTGGCAAATAATTGGTCTGCAGCATACACCTCTGCAATGGTAATGCGATTGAACAAACTAGACTTACCCGCATTAGTGTACCCCACCAAAGAAATGGTAGGCACTTCTGCACGTCGGCGAGCACGACGCCCCTGCTCACGCTGTTTGCGCACTTTACCTAGGCGTTTCAATATAGTGTTGATACGCACGCGTAATAAACGACGGTCAGTTTCTAGCTGGGTTTCACCAGGGCCTCTTAGACCAATGCCACCTTTTTGGCGCTCCAAGTGGGTCCAGCCTCGAACCAAGCGAGTAGACATATGCTCTAGCTGAGCTAACTCAACCTGGAGCTTGCCCTCATGGGTGCGAGCACGTTGGGCAAAAATATCGAGGATCAAACCAGTGCGGTCTAGGACTCTGCACTGCAGCTCAAGCTCTAGATTTCTTTCTTGACCCGGGCTCAGTGAATGATTAAAGATGACGATTTCAGCTTCGTGTTGTTCCACGGCTAATTTAATCTCTTCTACTTTGCCAGAACCGACGTAGGTTTTTGGATGAGGAGTTGCGCGCGATCCGCCTATTGTTTCAAGGGGATCTGCACCAGCTGAATAAACCAGCTCTTTTAATTCGTTAGCATCTTCACGCTCACCTTCTTGGCCCATTTGAAGATGGACAAGGATTGCACGTTCGCCTGATTGGTGACGTTCAAAAAACAAAACAATAACCTAAAGCAAAGCGAGCACCATCAGGTGCTCGTTGGGGTTTCATTAAAGTCAAAAAGAATTAATCCAGTTCGTCTTCGGCTGGCATTTTAACCGGGCGTGATGGTACCACAGTTGAAATAGCATGCTTATACACCATTTGAGAAACAGTGTTTTTAAGCAAAATTACAAATTGATCAAAAGATTCAATTTGGCCCTGCAGTTTAATACCGTTTACCAAGAAAATAGAAACTGGTACTCGCTCCTTGCGTAATACGTTTAAATAAGGGTCTTGTAGGGTTTGCCCTTTTGACATGATAGCTCCTTGTGTCATTAATCTAACCTTAGAGTAAAGCTAGAAGGTGATGATGCGTAAATGCGCCAACAGATGCAAGCCGTTTTACGCTGCCTTTACGCTAATCCCCTATTCTATCGAATAATTGCAAAACTTTGAATGCTAATTTTGTATCTAAACTATCAAACATTCGCAATTCCGGCCAACTGCGTAGCCAAGTTAGCTGTCTTTTAGCCAATTGACGAGTTGCAACAATGCCTTTGTACTGCATTGTTGCATCATCATACTCTCCTGTTAAGTGTTGCCACATCTGACGATAGCCTACACAGCGCATGGATGGCAGGTCTAAATGCAAGTCGCCACGAGCCATTAAGGACTCCACTTCAGCCTTAAAACCCTGCTGCAGCATTAATTCGTAACGCTGCTCTATGCGCTGGTGCAACAAAGCTCTATCTGGTGGCCATACACCTATGGAAGTCACTTGATAGGGTAACTGCTGCTTTTGCTGTCTCGACCAATGAGTTGTTAAGGTTTCTCCACTCAGCAGGAACACTTCCATGGCCCGAGTAATTCGCTGTGGATCGGCAGCATTAATACGTGCGCCGGCCACGGGATCAATTTCACACAAACGGGCATGCATCGCTGCTAGCCCGTGGTCACATATTTCTTGCTCTAACTGCCCGCGGATAACAGGCTCTGATACAGGCAATTGGGCCAAACCATCCATCAGAGCTTTATAATACATCATGGTACCACCCACTAGCAGCGGCACCTTACCCCGAGCGGTAATTTGCGCCATCAGCGCTAGAGCATCGGTACGAAACCGCGCTGCAGAATAGGCTTCAAGGGGGTCACATATATCGATCAGATGGTGCGGCGCTGCCGCTAGAGTCTGAGCATCTGGTTTAGCGCTACCAATATTCATGCCTTGGTAAATTTGCGCTGAGTCTACCGAAATAATTTCACAGGCACGCTGCTGCACCAGCTCTACAGCTAAATCTGTTTTACCTGCAGCAGTTGGGCCCATAAGAAAAATGGCCGGAGGTAATTTTCCCGTTTGTAACTGAGTAGGAGACACCTGCTATTGCCCTCGCATAAACAGTTTATCTAGTTCAGATAAGCTCAGTTGGGTCCATGTGGGGCGTCCATGGTTACATTGACCACTGCGTTCGGTAATTTCCATGTCTCGCAATAGTGCGTTCATTTCCACATGGTTTAACCTTCGATTAGCCCTCACTGCACCGTGGCACGCCATGGTGCCTAACAGCTCATTATGGGCCGCCCGAATACGGTCACTACTGCCATAGGTGACGACATCTGCCAATACGTCACGAACTAATTGCTCAACGTTAGCGTGTTGCAACAAACTAGGCACCTGCCTCACCACTAAACTTTCTGTGCCAGATCTATCAATCACGAAACCTAACTCAGTAAATAACTCTTTCTCTACTTCAACTTGATCCGCTTCACGGGAGCTCACAGCCATGGATATAGGCACTAACAGAGGTTGAGCTTTAATGCCTTGCTCTGCCCATGACGTTTTCATCTTTTCGTAAACAATGCGCTCATGGGCTGCGTGCATATCCACAAGCACTAAACCTTTAGCATTCTCGGATACAATGTAGATGCCATGGAGCTGAGCCACAGCGTAGCCCAGAGGGGGTACCTGCCCGGCCTCTGTTGTAGAGCCCAATAATGGGGCTGAATCGCTATGCAGGCTGGCATATACTTTGGCTTGTTCCTGCATTTGAAGAGGGGTGTGTTGGTTTAACGCCCCACTAAGCCAAGGCATTTGCTGCATACTTGATGAGGTAGGGTTGCCTGCAACCTGCCCCAAATCCACCTGTGTTTGGCCTGAAAATACGCCAGCCTCAAGCCCTTGAGGTTGATCCGGCATTACACCAAGCTGTTCAATGCCGCCACCTGTAGGAGTTTCTGGTCGTACTTGAGCCAAGGTTTTGTGCAAACTGCGAAAGATAAAATCATGCACTAATCGACCATCACGAAAACGCACTTCGTTTTTAGTGGGATGCACATTCACATCCACATTCGAAGGTTCTAACTCTAAGTACAAGACAAAAGCTGGATGGCGCCCATGGTACAACACATCGCGATAAGCCTGACGCACAGCATGCCCTACCAACTTGTCCTTCACCACGCGGCCATTAACAAAAAAATACTGCAGATCCATCTGACTGCGAGAGAATGTCGGTAACCCAACCCAGCCCCATAACCTCAACCCCGGCGCCTCCATTTCGATATGCAGAGCTTGCTGCATAAAAGCCGGGCCACAAACACTCGCCACACGTTTTTCTTGGGCGGCTTGAGTATCTGCTGGACGTAAGTTATGAATCACTTTTTGATTATGCTTAAGGCTAAAGGCCACATCAAATCGGCTTAACGCCAACCGCTTTATCACTTCTTCTAAATGGCCAAATTCTGTTTTTTCTGTACGTAAAAACTTACGCCTCGCGGGTGTATTAAAGAACAAATCTCTCACTTCCACGCTGGTGCCAACAGGATGGGCAGCAGGTTGTAATAGAGCCTCCATGTCACGACCTTGAGTTATGACTTGCCAAGCACTCTCTTGGTCCTGCGTATTTGAGGTCAGTGTTAACCGCGATACAGAACTCACACTCGCCAGGGCCTCTCCACGAAAACCTAAGCTCTGCACCGATTCCAAATCTTCTAGAGTGGCAATTTTACTAGTGGCGTGACGACTTAATGCTAAGGCTAGATCTTGCTCACCAATACCGGTGCCATTGTCACGCACGCGCATCAGCTTTACGCCACCTTGCTCTACGTCTACTTCAATTTTATTGGCCTGGGCGTCCAGGCAGTTTTCCAACAGCTCTTTTATTACCGAGGCAGGACGTTCTACCACTTCACCGGCGGCGATTTGGTTAGCCAAGCGTGGGCTGAGTTGGTGGATTTTTGAAGTCATTTAAGGCTCGCGGTCAATAGTGGGCAAGTCATTTAGCTTGCTGGAATAATAAGTGTTTTACCAACTAATAATACAGATTTACTGGTCATTTTATTGGCAGCTTGCAAACGCTTTACGCTGGTATTAAAGCGCTGAGCAATGTCCGAAAGCGTATCACCAGATACTACCTTATAAGAGCGCAACTTACGCCTTGCCTCTACGACAGAGGCGATGTAAGTATTAGCTATGGGGAAACTGTAGAAGTAGCTTTTTAAGCCTCTAAAAATAGCATTAGCCATTTTTTTTTGATACCGCTGAGTACGTAATTTCGCTGCCTCACCGGGGTTGGAAATAAACCCGGTTTCCACCAATATAGACGGCACATCTGGCGACTTAAGCACCATAAAGCCTGCCCTTTCAACGTATTTCTTATGCAGCTTAGCAATCTTGCCCATATTACCAAGGACCTCCTTAGCGACCCCCTGGCCAGTAGTTTGGCTGTAATTCATGGACATATCGAGCAAGGTCATAGCTACATCGTCTTCTTTGTCTTCCAAGCTTATACCACCGATACCACCGATTAAGTCGGCATCGTTTTCTTTTTGCGCCAACAATCGTCCCATTTCGCTAGACGCTCCATGGGAAGACAGCACCCACACGGAGGCACCTTTAGCTTTGCCATTTTTAAAGGAGTCAGCATGTACAGAAATGAATAAATCAGCATTGGCTTTACGGGCTTTTTTAGTACGCCCCCTTAAGCTTATATAGTAATCACCGGTGCGAATGAGCAACGGCTCGAAGCCTGGCTCCTTTTTAATCAGGGCTTGTAGCTCCTTAGCAATGCCTAACACCACATGTTTTTCTTGTAACCTTTTACCACCAAACTTGGGGCCCAGAGCGCCCGGATCTTCACCACCGTGGCCTGCATCGATGGCAATCAAAATATCCCTTTGACTATCCAACAAATCCAAGTTACTTAGGGTTGTGGTTTGTGGTTGTAACGGTTTTATTACTGCGCCTTTTGTTGGCGTAGGTAACGTTTTTTTATAGTTGAACAAATCCACTACTAAACGATCGCCATAACTTGCATTAGGTGGCAAGGTGAAAATTTTATGACTGGTTTTGTAGGCTAAATCTAGCACTAGACGTAATTTATTATCGCTGCGCTGGCTAGAACGAATGCTGCGTATAGGGCTGTTAGTGAAGACCAATTTAGCAAGCGAGGTAGACAGAATGCTACGATCGATATCAATCACTAAACGATCTGGGTTAGTTAGGGTGATTTGCTCAAAAGTCACCGCTGCAGACGTATCTAGGACCAACCGGGTATTATCTGGTGCTGGCCAGATACGTATATTTTCTATGTTCGCAGCATAAGTAACGGTCGACACACAGGTCAATAAAAGCAGTAACCACACTCTCATTGCTGAACACCCTGCAAAATAGTATCACCCTTAATCGTTTTCGCCACAAAGGTAAGTTTACGCCCGCGTTCCAAAGGATGGATCGTTAGTACAACATCGGCTGGGGGCAAATAACCCAAGCCTTTATCTGGCCATTCAATCAAATTAATAGTGCTCCCATCAAAGTAATCCCGAATACCTATGTATTCCAACTCTTCTGGGTGGCCCAAGCGATATAAGTCGAAGTGATTTAGTTTTTGCTGTTCGAATTGATAGGGTTCCACCAGGGTATAAGTAGGGCTTTTTGTCGCACCTCGATGACCAAAATGACTCATGACGCCTCGAGTAAAGGTGGTTTTTCCCATGCCCAAATCACCCTGTAGAAACACTGTTGCGCCTTGTGCACCAGCACCTAGTGCCTGCCCAAACTGCCTGCCTAGAGCCACCATTGCATCTTCGCCGTGGGCTTGTAGTTGGTACTCTAGGAACATGGACTCAACAATCCTACTTAGTGGATAATTTATTAGAGTGCAATATAGCCTAAAAGTGCAATAAAAACCGCCTATCTCGCAGGTATTTCATTGGTTTTGTTTCATTTTTAGAGATTCGTGTTATTCGACTAGGTTAGAATAAGCGCTATGCCAACACTAAACTCACCTTCGCTAACGATACCCGTGCCACTAACGTCGCAACAACTTGCAGACCTAGCCATGAGCATCAAACAGCTTGCAGGCCAATTTGGCTTTGCCGATTGCGGAATTACTGATACCGACAACGAAAGCGCTGGCGCACAGTTAGAGCAGTGGCTAGATCTTGGCTACCATGCCGACATGGATTACATGAGCAAACACGGTAGCAAACGTTATCGTGCACAAGAGCTCGTGCCAGGCACAAAGCGTATCATTTGTTTACGCATGGATTACCTAGACCCTAAACTAACCACCCTAAGCACCCTACAAGATGGTGAGCAGGCTTATGTGGCTCGCTATGCTCTTGGTAGGGATTACCATAAATTAGTGCGCAAGCGCCTGGCTCAACTTAGCAAAGCTATTGAAACTTTGATCGGCCCATTTGGTCATCGTGTATTTGTCGATAGCGCACCCGTGCTAGAAAAACCCCTTGCCCAAAAAGCCGGCCTTGGCTGGCAAGGCAAACATACCTTACTCATCAACCGTAAACAGGGCTCGTGGTTCGTGCTTGGTGAAATTTTTGTCGATCTTGCACTACCCATAGATGAGCCTTACCAAAAAGACCACTGTAGCCGCTGCGAATCTTGCATTACCGTGTGCCCCACTGCGGCTTTTCCGCAACCCTATGTACTGGATGCCAATCGTTGCATTGCTTATCTAACCATTGAGCACAAAGGTAGCATTCCACTTGAACTGCGCCCACTAATGGGTAATCGGGTATTTGGTTGTGATGACTGCCAGCTGGCCTGCCCATGGAATCGTGCACCTGGCGCCACCCAAGAAGATGACTTCAAACCTCGCCACGGTTTAGACCAAGCCAAATTGGCAGAACTATTTACGTGGAACGAAGAAGAATTTCTTAAGCGAACCGAAGGATCTCCTATCAGGCGAGCTGGCTTTGAAGGCTGGCAACGCAATTTGGCCATTGGTTTAGGTAATGGCCCTGCCACAATACCCATTCTACAAGTTTTGCAAGACCAACGAATGACTGCCACGCCGATGGTTTTGGAGCACATTGACTGGGCTGTAGATCAATTAACCCAGCGACAAGCTCAACTTATCCCCATAATACCGGTGCCTCTGGCCTACCACTTAGGCAGTAAGTTAAAGCATCTGTCTTAGGTTGCAGGGTGCTTTATTACTATGCTCCCCATGATTACGTCCATTATCAGTATAGGGAGCAATGACATGAAGATGATTCGCAGTTAATATGCAGCAATACTCCATAGATATTTTAGCTTCAGAAAGCAAAAGGAAACTCAATCGTGATCTACCGAGAAGCCGTGTTGGATGACTTGCCACGCCTACTAGAGATAGAGCAGTTGCTAATTGAAGCCGAACGTCCGTTTGATGCCTCCATTAAAGCGGAGAAGACGTTTTATTACGACATAACGCAGCAGATTAGCAGCCGCGATATCCACTTAATTGTATTGGAGTACGAAGCCAATATTGTAGCTGTGGGCTATGCACAAATCATAACCTCTAAGCCGGCTCATATACATGCAACTCATGGCTACCTTGGATTTATGTATGTATCACCTAATCTACGCGGCCAAGGAGTCAATCAGCATATAGTGGGTTTGCTGACGCAGTGGAGCCGCAACAAAGGTGCCGAGGCGCTTTATCTGGATGTATATTCTCAAAATTCGTCGGCAATTCGAGCCTATGAGAAAGTAGGGTTTGCACCTTGTTTAGTTGAAATGAAGTTAATTCTCCAGTGACCATTCCTACAAGCCTAAATGGCTTTTATGCCAGCCCAGTAGCGGTGAATACAGACAAAAAATGGATTATTGCCGTGATTGGGCGGGATATCTTGCTGGCTGGCGGTACCAGCATGGCTAATAATCCTTTTATTGATAGCGACACAACCGGCTCCTTGGGTTTGTTCTGCCAACGAAAAATAACCCTCGGCCAGTGGCACACCCGTGACTGTGAAGTTTGGGATCTAACGCCAAAAGCCACCGCGACTGAGGGGTTTAACCTAGTTACACTACGTGACTTACTAATGGTAGCTGGCGAGGAAGTGTTTTCGCTGGCCTGCCGAGCCGTACAGTTATTAGACTGGCAAAATACGCACCGCTTTTGTGGGAGTTGTGGCGAACCTAATCAAGCCACTGATAAAGAACACGCGATGAGCTGTCATGCGTGCAACATCAACAACTATCCACGAATTTCCCCTTGCGTGATTGTACTGGTTACCCGCGGAGATCAATGTCTTTTGGCGCGCAATATCAATTGGCCCGCTAACAAATTTAGCGCTTTGGCTGGATTTCTTGAGGCCGGAGAAAGTGCAGAGCAGGCCTTGCATAGAGAAGTGTTTGAAGAGGTGGGTGTGGAAATCAATAATATCCGTTATGTTGGCAGCCAGTCTTGGCCTTTCCCGGGGCAACTGATGCTTGGCTTTATTGCTGAAGCGGTGA
>Ga0307993_1000866_pt1 | contig 10326 bp, 8 predicted proteins | sample EllFjometagen260_FD_203163 | JGI IMG/M metagenome (GOLD analysis project Ga0307993, IMG submission 203163) | Marine microbial communities from Ellis Fjord, Antarctic Ocean - #260 | ecosystem: Environmental > Aquatic > Marine > Unclassified | place: Southern Ocean | collected 2014-11-02 | reverse complement strand
GGTAGGCTTTCAGTAATAGACATTGCAGTTGACAAGGTTGCATCTGCAAGATTACCATTTTTTATATTTTCAAATATTGGCTTTTGATATTTATTGTTTAACTCTCTATTTTTAAGAGCAAAAGCCTCTAAGTTTTCAGAATATTTATTATCTATACCTGTTAGTTCAGAAAGTTCTTCTGTAGTAGCTATCTTACTAGCCTGCATACTCTCAGGTAGTATTGAGTTTTGTATATCTAACAGCTCATTATAACCACTAGCGGCTACATCATAAATAAACTCTGGAGTTCTGTATATATCTGCTGTTAACTTAGACATACCAGACATTAATGAACGCCCTAAGATGCTTGCAACGGTGTCTTCATCAGTGCCTTCACCAATGTCTTCTGACATTTTATTTATTGTGGACTTTAACTTATTTTCAGATGGAAATTCTACTGCTTTACTAAAAACTTCAGAAAGATTTAAGTCATCTGTTATAGTTACGTCAGTTTCTCCAGAACGAACAGACTCAATGAATTCTTCATTTTCAAGGTTATTTACTATATCATCTCTAGTTACTGACGTATCATTGATAGTATATAGATTAACCCCCTCTACCTCATCAACAGTATCAGTTACTATTTCCTCAACAACATCTCCACTCTGTGTAGAAGGCGTTGCAGGAGTCTTTGAATCTTCTGTAGAAGCCTCTTCTTGAGTTTGTTCTTTTTTTTTTTCTAAATTTAATTCTGGAAACTTAGAGTTTATTTCATCCCAATTTTCATACTTTCCACTATTTGCGGTTGAAACATACTGCTGTAATACCTTAGAGTCATACTCTTTTAATTCTGGAAACTTAGAGTTTATTTCATCCCAATTTTCATACTTTCCACTATTTGCGGTTAAAACATACTGCTGTAATATTTTGTCTAAGTCTTCCATTATCTTGATTCTTCAGTAGTTTCTAGTGTTCCTTTAGATGTATCTTGCTTTAATATATTCTTTTTATCGTTATTACCTACCTGAGATTGTTCTTGAATAATTTCGCTGGTTGTTTTTTTTCTTGAATTTAAATATCTATCCAAGTTATCCCTATCTAATTGATTACCAGGAAAAGCATTCTTTAATATAGCCTCTGTCTCTTCAGTATAGGGTATTATTACATTTACAGGCTCATCCAATAAATCAGTGTAACTCACTTCTACTGAGGGTCTTCCATCATATTGACGGATATATTTAAGTAACTTTACTTCTTTAGGTTGCGTTTCACCATCTATTTCAATATCAATAGTCGCTGTTTTACCGCCTTTACCCTGAGGTGCAAAGACAATAACATCAGAGCCAATATTTTTAGTATTATTATCTATTTTGTTAATTGAAATTTCACTAGGAGTAGCATTTTTGTCGGATTTTAGTATTGCTTCCATACTAAAATATGGTTTTACTTCTTTATCTTTACCTTCCCTTGGTTTGTTCTTTATAGACGTTGTTCTTTTTACATCTCCATAAACTATATCCCTAACCTCTTTCTTGTATTTCTCGTCAAAAATCTTTTCGTTTTCAGGTGATAAATTTCTAGATACACCATTACTTATAGCAAACCTAGATAATTCTTGTTCACGAAGTTGTTGGTTATTAAATAAGGTATCATATAATATTTTTCTATTAGCCGATACCTCTGTTGTTGTGTATATGTTTTGACCTCCTCCTTCACCTGTTTTTTCGATGGATTGCTCTGTTTCAAGAGCCTCTTTACTATCCTTATAAAGTTTAAGCATGGTAAAGTTTTCATCATTAAATGCGAAATCAGGGTTATTACTTGTGTTTGCAAACACACCATTAACAATACTTCCAAACTCACCATTCTTGACAGCTTTATTAAATTCCTCTTCACCTAAACCGAAGTATTGGTCTTGAACCTTATCTAATCCTGGGGTTGAATTAATAGTCCATTCCCCTCCTTCACCATCTTCCGATTTAATATATGAATAAGATTGACCTTGATTTTCAATTACGACCTTAGCGGCATTCTCTGCGTTTAAACGCTGGGCTGCCGTTATATTAAAATTAGACATTGTATTATTGTAAATATCATCAAACGACTCAATTCCATTTCTCATCCTTTCATTAAAGTCATCCATAATAACCTTATTAGCATTATCAAATGCGGCTACCCCTGTATTAGAATTAGCTAAATCATTGATTTTATCTATACCTTCCTGTCTTTTCTTTTGAGCCGCTACTTGTTTTTCGTATTCTTTTTTCTTGTCAAGCTGTTTCTCCTTTACAATCCTATTTGAATAGTTATCTATTGCCTTTACAGTCTCATCCATATTAATGGGAGTAAACTTACCCTCTAATACTTGAGCTGAACCCTGTCCTTGTCCTGTTGATGATGGTACGTAGTCTGCCATAACTTTATTATTATGTTTTTGCTGGAGTTGGAAGCATGGAAAGTCCTGTATTCATAAGAGAGCCTCCAATATCATTCGCCATCTGTTGATTGTTCGATGCTCTCTGACCTGTCATATTAAAGCTATTCATCTTGTTTTGCTGTGATGCGCCTAATAGTCCTTGGTACTCGGAAAGCATTTGCTCGTAAGGTAATAACTCATTATAGTCCTGTGCTCCTTGCTCTGCGGTAGCTAACTGACCACCAGCACTTATCATTCCCCGTTGAGCCATGCTAGCATCCTGCACAGCTAAGTTTGTCATTGCATCTGCTGTCTGTGCCTGTGCTCTTCCTATTCCCCTTAGACCTGAGTCTATTTCTGATAAGTCTCTTATTGTTGTAGACTGTGTCGTGTTTAAATTATTTGTGGCTGCACCCATTTGCTCGTTAGTCATTCCCTGAGAAGCTAAATCATAAATGTTTGACAGCCTGTTAACTGCCGCATCTTTTACTGGTCTACCTTGTGCGTCTAACTTGCCTTTTACTATACCAGCATCTATCTTCTGCTGTTCAGCAAGCCTCATCATCTCCCTCTCTGGAGCTTTTCTATTCTTGCTGGTAGCTAATGCACCTACACCTGCTGTAGCTGCGCCTCCAGCTAATCCTAATAATGCTATTGTCCCTGCTGACATCCCTGCTATTACGCCTGCCATAATTCTTTTCTTTTAGTTATTATAAATCTAGGAAGGTCTCTGTAATCTTCCGTGTATACTTCTTTTTCTGCCTCTTCAATTGTTTTAGCGTTTGTTCTATAAACACAAACCCAAGTACAATCTTCGTGCATATATGCTATCCTTTGAGTTCCAGTTTCTGTCATTATAACCTCTGGTGCTTTTACTCTTTTAACCTCTCCTGTATCCATAAGCAAAGACATATCACCTGACATGAAAAATGACGGATGATTTTGTTTATGAATAAAACTAGATACTAAACTTCCTTTTGGCATAAATATCTCTCTTGTGTACATCCCATTTTCTATGTTATGTTTTAATGGAAACATATCCTCCATTTCCTTAGTGTGATGCAATACAACCCCTTGCTGTAACTTTAATAGTTCATTAAACTTCTCAATCTTTTCCCAGAGAACTCCTCTGTATTTATTTACATCATGCAATATATTTACACCAAAATCATCCTCTTTATTTTTTTTAAATAACCTTCTGTAGATTCTTTTTAGCATATTCCTACAAAGATACACAAAATTTAGCCGCTAAAGTTAGATAAGTTAGCTAGAAAATATCCAAACCCTACACTAAACAAGGTTACCTGCGTAGTGTCTGAATTAGTAAACTTAGCCTTTAGGCTGCTACTCGTTAATGCCCTACCCTCAAACCTTGGGTTGACTACATTGGGAGTTGTTGTATCCCTTAGTATAGGAGCAAAGAACTGATTGTTTAGCTTCTTGTAGTTGTTGTCAGTCATAAACGTGATACTTCCTTCTGGTGTTGATATGTCACCATCGGTTCCGTTATTCCATTTACTATTTGATTCAACCTGAATGTCTCTAAATGTCTTAGGGCTTGACCCTGATTCGTTTGCAATAACAGTCACTGTTGCTGGATAAGTAGTCCCGTAGAATTCGCCCCTAGTTTCATTATCGTCATGCAGGTATACCTTACCGTCCTTGAAGCTAACCATTCCACTTCCTGCCTCTTCCATCCACTCAGGCTTAAAGCTAACCCTTGAAATCCAAGCACCAGACTCCTCACTAAACGTAAGTACGTTGTAATTACATTTTATTAAAGATTCTATAGATAACACAGTTATTCCAGTTCCAATAGGAACGTCTATTGCACTGTAAGTCATTGTTATTTGGTCTCCACTTACGTTAGTTACTGTGCCTTCTCTTTTAGAATATGCCACCCCTGAGTTTTGAGCTTTAGTATTCAGGCAGAATACATCACCTATAACTACACTTGGGTAATCAGATAATGGTATTGTTACAATAGAAGATGTAGATAGAACAGCTGCTGTAGGATTTAACACCCACTGCCCTGAACTGCTACTTACGACAACCTCATTAAAGTTCTTATTCCATACTATCCTAACCCTTTGTTTTTCTTTCTTATTTAGGTCTTCAGTCCAAAATCCTTGTAAACTTTTAGAACTTATCTCAGTGTATCCATCTCTAGATATTCTTAAAAGAGAAGAACGAAAAGTATCAGCAATGTATTCACGATAACCATAAACAGAAAAAGATTCTGGATTAAGTCCGATTCCATATTCCGCATCCGTATAGTTAATTGGTGTAAGTACTGTTTGAGTCTCATAAGTCTGTTGCGTTCCAGTTAATACAAGCTGTCTTTGGATTCCAACTGTTCCATTTCTTGTTTCTTGAAATACCTTTAAATCTCTTCCGTCTGCGTGTATTTTTTGTATGCTGCCATACTGAGTGCTATACTGCTTTAATGAGGTGTCATATACTGTACCTATTCCGTTAATAGAGGTTTCTGGAATATAAGGCTGGGTGTATACTACTTGAGTCTCTCTAATGAGTTCTTTTGCGTTTTCATTAACAACAGATGGTCTACCTATGTTTGTTACCTCACTATTATAATAATCTGAGAAGTTAGGTTCTTCTACAAACTGTTCTGAAGCTGACACTGACACAGCAATATTTGCGCCTGTCGGGTCAAAATTATAATTAAATGGAACAAAATATCTCTGCTTATAGTAAACATCTCCAGTATCTGACAGGTCTATTATAGCTGACTGTGATACGGTTTGGTTTTGTTGATTACCCATGTGGTATCCATCAGTTATAGGATAGTTATGACCTATCTCATAATAAAACTTATCTTCCTGCGTTCTTTTTGGTCTAGTTATCTGGAATAAGTATCTTCCTCCTCCCGCTGCTACATTACCAGCTGTTGCTGGAGCTAAAATAGACCCAGTATTATTGAAATTAAAGTATATTTTTCTTGATGTTGTTAATCCCTCTTCTCTAGTAAGGACAATAGGGTTTATTATGTCAAATACTTGAGTTCCACCAACGCTTTGTATGAATTGGATGGTGTCTCCGTCTAAAAAGTTATAAGATAGTGGTGTATCTTGATTGTCGTTTCTGAATCTATACAAATCTTGAAGTGATACACTGTATACATTATCTCCTTCATCCTCTACTGTACCTATAAAATCAAGAACAGAATCATAATTTTGATTCCTCGTGTATAATATAGCATAGCTAGTAGCCCAACTTGGAGGTGTGTTAGCTATAGTTATAGCTGCTGTTATTCTTCCATTTGAAGGTACTGGTCTTCCCCATGTTGGAGCAACTTTTGTTAGTTGGTTATTTGTAATTACTGTACTTCTTCTTCCTTTTTCATCGGAGTACTCAATAGCAAATTCATGTAAAGCATTCTTCTTGTAGGAGGGTAATGTTTCTATTGAGCCTATGTTAGTTATTGTTGCTGTGCCAGATTGAGCTGTTGTAGTAATAGCTGTTGTTTGAGCTGCTCCAACGTCTAATACGCTTTGACCAAATGTATTTTGACCTTCAAGCACTCGTATCAATCCATTATTTTGCTGAATTGCTATTATACCACCAATAGAACCACTCCTAGAGTCAACAGAATTTATTGCATCAACTAATCTAGCTCCTATGTTTGTTAAAGTTATATTGTTGTCTGCGTTAATATCATTATATACTACTAGCAGAGTATAGTTAAGTATTTCACTTGTTGGTGTTAATACAGTGCCTGTGGAACTAAATGGTTGGTAATTCATAGTTAATGAAAAAGTAAGCCTATCTGCTACCTTTGGTATGCCACCTAATTGAATTTCAGCATAAGCTACATTTACTGAGACTCCGTTTTTAGTTGTAGCACCAGTTAATTTTATGTTAAACCTATTAGCGGTAAAGCCTCCAGTCCCAGGTATTACTATAGGTACTCTAGTATAACTAAAAGTTATCCCCGCTGTGTTTACTGTTGGCTGAACATCCCTGCTGAAAGTTAAGGATGCTGACAAATCTATATCATTAATATCAAATCCCTCTGTGTTGTTAGCTAACGCAAGTCTGTTTCCATAAATAATATCTAATGCCTTACTTTTCTTAGGTATATATGTCTGAGCTTGAACGGTATCCAACGGGTCTGCTGCGGTATAAATACCATCGTTAGCAAAGAAGTAATCTGAATAATTACTACCATACTGAGCTGAAGTGTTTAGTATTATGTCTGCTCTATCTTCTTCTTTAAATAGATACCAAACAGAACCCTTTTCAGCATCTTCCGTGTTGCCTTGAGCATAAATTCTAACCTTATCTATGTTGATGTTTAAGTCTGTGTCAGGATGAGGTATTGTTACTGTTATTTCGTTTTCTATTGATGGGTCTTGGTTTTCTAAAAAAGGCAACTGAGAATCAAGACCTGGTTTAGCCGCCTTTGAAATAGTACTGAATGAAGATGTTGTACCGTCCTTATACACATAGACAACCCTAAACTGCCAAAGCTTTCCATTTAAGTTGTTATATAGTTTTTGTAAATTAGAATTGTAATTAACATAGCAAGGTGTGAATTGTGGTGCTTTTGCAATATCCATAAGCTGCCCATAAAAAACAACAGGAGTTACAGTGGAAATCCAATACTTCTCTAAGTCATTTAAGTCTATCATTCTAGGCTCGTTATAGTTGTCTGTGAACATTAAGAACCTGTTGTCTAATAATGCTACAGATGTGATGTAATAATCAAGGTTAAAATTAAACCCTGAGCCTTGTAGTATTTTAGTGACGACTCCTAACTTGTAGTCATATTTTAAAACAGAATGGTTGGTTGCACTGTTATAAACAAAGTAATATACTCCCTGACCTTGCTTATCGTCAAAGCTACCAATCACAGTATTATTACCCTCAGGAAGCGTGTAACTAATCTCTGTGTTCCCCTTCATGTTGGAAACAGAGAACTTAACACCACCCTCATAGTTTGTTATTCTTACGTTTTCAGCATCTCTATAAGTTCCTGGCTGTAAGTACCTTACATCAGAATCTTTGTCCATACCCTTTATAAAATCAAGCTTCTGAATTGGCATTTAACTTAAAATTTAGGACTCATTGTAAAATTAGTTTTAGCTATGTCTTGTGCCTCTGAGAAATCAAAAGATGTCAACCTCATTCTAGCCCAAGTCTTGCTGGATACATATACCCTATGTAAATCATTCTTCTCATTCCTACCTACATTTCTTTTCCTTACAGTCATCTTCCAGTCTATAAAGTTCTTGATAGCTTCTCTTAGGTATTCGTGAACATAAAACTGTCCATTTATTTGAGATGGGTCTGAAAGGTATTTAAGTATAACCTCTGACTGCGATGTAGATGATGAGAACTCTATCCTACTTGCCTCTAAGTTTATCTTGTAACTTCCAGCCATTTGTTGGCTTCTAATGCCAAACCAAGCCCCTATGTTCTCTCCGTTTCTTGAGTGCTGAGACTGTGTGTTTCCAAAAGAATTTCCAAGAACATTTCCGTTATTACTTTCAGTGGTTGATGAACGACTTGCTGGACTCCCGCAAGCATCTTGTGGCTTGTATATTCTGTCGTCCTTTGTCAGGTTCATTAACCTTCCGTTTAGGTCTACAACAGCGACACCAATCTCTCTTATGAAATTGGTTGGTAGTTGTGCAATGTTAGTGGATTGGTCAATAGGAATTGAAACACTATTAGCCACCCCGCTTACATCGTAATGTAAGTCTCTAACAGCGTTTATAGCGTGATGTAAAAAGATGCCCTTACCGTTAGTGGTATCTCTCTCTTCTTCAATCATAAAATCTTCAACGATTTCAATTAGCTTAACCATCTTTACTCGCTTTTAGCATTATTAATATTATCTTGTGGTATCCCCTTCTGCACCTGATAGAAGCCTAAAGCTCTTTCTAGTATTGCTGGTATAGCAGCAGTGTCAACTGGGAATTCATCGTATGGCTCTATGTCATCAGATGATACTATCAAGTCCATAGAAAGCTCACAGTCTTCATTCTCTTTCTGCATGAAGATAACCTTACTCTGTCTCAAGAAGCATCCCCTCTCACCCTCAAGTGTTAACGCTGCACTGTTTCTCATTATCGCTGAGAATCCTGCTGAGGTTATAACGTACTCGTCTTGTGGGTGTGCAGGATTAAATACCCTCTGTATTCCTCTGTCTCTGTCTAGGCTAAGTACACTTGCTGGTAATACGCTGTAGTATACAGCCCTTACGCTATCAAATGTAATAGGTATTCCATCGTAAGAAGAAATCCAGTTACCGTTAACTATATTAGTCTCTACCTTAGCCTGTAGTATATAGTTTCTTACATACTCATCTCTGGCTTGAGATATGGCTAACATTGCAGTCTGTTCATCTAGCTTAGCGTCTATTGTTGTAGACGGATAAAGAAGACCCTGTAGTTGCTGTGCAAACTTTAGTTTTGTACTCATATCTCGTTTTTATCCATTTTCTGTTCCATGATAGACGTTAAGTCAGCCTGCCTTACAGACACCCCAACCTGAGAGCAAACCCTTCTTATTAGGTTAGGCAATAACTCAAACGGTAGTGTTACTTCTGTTGATGTTGCTGAGTTAAACACCGCCTCATCATTAACTATAGTATATCCCCAAATTGGGTCTGCTGGCTCTTTAAGGTAATACAACTCTACACTTCCTAATCCTTCAGGATAAAACTGTAGTGTATCACCTGCTTCCGTAACGACAGGAAAATATCTTGTCGGTGGGTTTACAAGGCTTGAAATTCTATTTCCTACCTCATACCTAGGAATTAAATCAACGCTCCTTAGAGACTGCTTATTATTCCCCTTAGAGTCCTTATAGAAGAATACTATGGTTGAGTTATCATAAAATAGATAGTCACTTGGTTTGGTTGCTATTCCGCTAGTGTTTACTGATAATGATTTAGATGTCTTTAAGGGTGCAAGGTTATCGTAGCTTATAGACCCCATTTCAAACCTCTTCCTCTGCTCTACAATCTCATCAATTTGAGCCTGCTTTAACTCTGAGTTAAATACAGATGGAGGGATATATCCTGATGCCTGGTCTTTGTTAGCTAAAACTTGAACTCTCTTATAAATAAAATCTATATTGTCTGCCATTATATATTATTCTAGTTTTGTTATGGTATAGATATCTCTGTTATAATTCCATTAGTCACTGTTACAGTTTTGCTGTCTGCTGTGGTAAAAGTACCTGATACTCCAGGAACTCCGTTAACTGAAAATGAAGTTGCTGTTATCTTTAATCTTTCTGTTGTGCCTGCTGCGATTACAACAGTATTAGACAAGGCAGTCGTACCTGAATAGTCACCTATTATTGTATTGTTACTACCCGTAGTTATTGCATAACCTGCTGCGTTGCCTATACCTATGTTGCGATTTCCTGAAATGTTATTATATAGGGAACTGTATCCAATAGCTGTGTTTATAGCACCTCCTATGTTCTTAAGTAGAGCTGCAACACCTAAAGCTGTATTAAAATATCCTGTGGTGTTTTCATAGAGGGCAACATATCCTAAGGCTGTGTTTTCTTGTCCTGTGGTGTTTTCATAGAGGGCATTATATCCTGATGCTGTGTTAGCACTTCCCGTATTGTTAGACAAAGCCCCAGTACCTAAACCAACGTTACTTGTTCCAACAGTTGTACCATCTGATAATCCATTTATAGATGTTGCACCAGCACCACCAGAGCCTTTTGATATTACACCGTTCTCGTCTATTACCAATGAAGTTCCAGACCCACTCAGTCCTGACATCTTTATACTGTCCTGAAATGTTTGGGTGTTGCTGTATATAATCTTTTGGTCTTGAATCATTTGTGCCTTTAACGCAAACGATAAGCCTACAGCTATTAATATTAATATTATTTTTTTCATAATTATCTTAATCTTATTACAGTAAAACTTGATGATATGC
>Ga0307993_1000842_pt1 | contig 10553 bp, 8 predicted proteins | sample EllFjometagen260_FD_203163 | JGI IMG/M metagenome (GOLD analysis project Ga0307993, IMG submission 203163) | Marine microbial communities from Ellis Fjord, Antarctic Ocean - #260 | ecosystem: Environmental > Aquatic > Marine > Unclassified | place: Southern Ocean | collected 2014-11-02 | reverse complement strand
CAGAGCTATATACAAGCCCGTCCCTATCAGTTTTCGCTCCATTGGCTTTAGAATCAATTCTTCATCTAAAAATGCACAAAGGTCCAAACCCGCAGACTGTTTGGTCTGATATTTAGGCAACGGGTTGTTGCTTTTGTTTATAATGGAAAGCTCTATCACTCTGGGCAAATTTAGGATTTTCTAGTACTTATCATGAGCCTATAGCCTACTAATCCATAGATGGCAATATATATGGTATTAACAAAATACGCAGACCAACTTGCTAACCCATCATATTCTGAGACTAAGTACAGTAAAACACTGATTATAATTAAGCTAAGAACCACTTTTACATTATAGTTTACGGGATAATACTTTTGACCCAAGAAGTAACTTAGTACCGTCATTATGAGATAAGCTATCAGCGTAGTAACGGCTGCAGCTTTGAAACCATAGACTGGAACGTACACTAAGAGTAACACTATAGTTACTACAGCACCTACTAGCGATATTGCAGCACCCAGTACCGTTTTATTATTGAGTTTATACCAAATGCTTAAGTTGAAAAAAACACCAAGTAGCATATTAGCCATCAATAGTATAGGAACAATAAATAATGCATCAGGATGATTGTGGAACTCTGGTTTACTTATTAGCAACTCTGCGATTTCCTTTTTGAATAAGGATGTAACCAAAAAGATTCCCCCACAAGCAAATACAAACCAATTCATTATTTGTACGTAGGAACTCTTTGCATCACTTCTGTCTGCCTGAGAGAAAAACAAGGGCTCAGCTGCATACCTAAATGCCTGAATAAAGATCGTCATAAGCATACTAAGCTTATAAAAGGTTCCATATACACCTATCTCATAATCAACCGTTTCTGCTGGGAGCAACTTTCTCAGAGCTAGTCTATCAAAGGTCTCATTAATCATACCCGCAAAACCCAAAATAATAAGTGGCCACGAGTACCGAAACATCTTTTTCCATAACTCAATGCTCGCTGTCCCAAGGTTTTTAAAAATATCGTTAGAAACCAATAGCAATTCTACTGCACTGGCAACTAAATTCGTAATAAAAACAAACTCAATATCTGGATCAGTACCAGTCATAGCTGGATAATATACTATGAAAAAGACGTTCAACGCTACATTAATAATGATTCCCGTACTTTTTACAGAAGCAAACTTTTTCGCCTTATTAAGATATCGCAATAATGCATATGGCACGGATTTTAAGACATCTACAGCCATTATAAGAGCAAACCATAAGAGATAAGAAAGGTGGTCCGGATGGCCAACAAATGAACCAATAGTAGATTTGTTACTGAGCATTAAAGCTAAGAAAACAACTACCGCAATGAGCAGTGAAGTCATAGCAGTGGTAAATACATCTTGGTATTTTTCTTTACTCCGAGCAAAATTAAAGAAGGCTGTCTCCATACCATGCGGAAGGACCACAAAGAAGAAACCTGCATACGCATAAAACTCTACATGTGGTGCCAAAAAAGCGGGTGTAAAGTATTTTGTAAAAAAGAAAATTAACAAGAAATTAATGGAACGCCCTATGATACTTGGTATTCCATAGATGGCTGTGTCGCCTGCTAATTTTTTAACAATACTCATTTACTATGCAAAGCTACTTTTAACACATTATAGCTGTACACACATTATTTTGCCTTGTCCAATGTGTAGGTTACTTGCAGCCTTATGGCTCTAGGTGCTCCCAAATCCGCTGGTCGAATAACGTATTCTTTATTGGTGATATTGGATAGAATTAGGTTGGTTTTCCAACTATCTGTAAATACATATCCTATTCTAGCATTGATTAAAGTACACGCCGTAAGTCCCTTGTCTTGTGACTCTTGTACGCCAGGTATAAAAAGATTTATAGGAAAAGAAACAAATGCCCCGTCTACGTTTTGCACTTCCGACTGAAAAGAAGCTCCTAGTCCTACTACTAGCTTTTTGTATGTTATCATTATATCTGCTTTTGCCGTGTGTACTGGTCTGTACTTTAATGCGTAATTACTCGTGTCTGAGCTTGTGTTAATATATGACAACTGAGTGTTGCTAACATCTCTGCCTATAATTTTGTTTGGTTCTAAAGCTTCAGATTTAGCGAAGGTATACCCCATAAATCCCTGAACATCAAAGTTCTCTGACTTTTTAATAAAGCCAAGGTTAAACTCCAATCCGGCCACCTTGGTCTTGCCGGTATTCAATGTTTTGAAACCTGCACCGAATAATGGTGGAGTAGTTGGACCCCACTGACCAAAGGTAAATTCCATCATATTATTAAAATTCATCTGGAAAAATGCTAAATCTGCCATCATCTCTACTTTTCCTATTTTGAATCCTTGCTTTATGCCAAATTCTATATTCTCTCCTGTCTCAGAACTTAAAGACTCATTAGGGAAAATACTCACGGGGCCCACGGTAGTGCTAATAAATGATTCTGCAATACTCGGAAACCTATACCCCTGACCATAGCTAGATCGAAGGAAGGTATATTTGGCAGCAGCAAAATTTAGTCCTGCACGAAAAACGGGTTTTCCTTCCTTCCTGTCATTTAGTATAAACCGCTCATAGCGGGCACCACCACTAGCAGTTAGCCTATTCCACTGCTTATTTAACTGCAAATAGACCGCATAATTAGTTGCTTGCTGAATTCCGCTATATAATGGTGATTTGGTTTGAGTATTAATGGCCACTAAACCTCCAATAGCATCAAAATCATTGTTAGGTAAGCTGAATTGAGATTGATATTCTGCATATACGAGGTTAGAGCTGTTAGATTGGTCTATAGCAGGATCCCCATTATCTACCTCATTATTTATGCTAAGATAGCGAGTGTTTAGTGAATGACTAAACTTACCAATATTCCATTTCACATATGGGTCTATACTAAGGCGGCTTACCTTATTATCTGTACCGCTGCTATCTAAAGCAGTATAACCCAAATCATATGATTCCCACAACAGAAAACTGCCAGAAGTTCCTTGTTGATATGTGGTATTGAGACCGTAAATCAAATTATGCTTACTCACTGTTTTTCGGAGACCAAGTGAACCTCGCACTCGTTTATCGTAATCGCTCATTTTGTAACTCTGATCGTTCAATGCATTTAACCCAAGAGTAATCCCAAGTCCCTGGTATACCCCTGTGTGGTAAGCTGTAATGTTAGAAACCGAATTCCTCTTATTCCCCTGATATCGAAGTGATTGTCTTTTCGGCAAATCGTAAAGTCCCGTAGAAGTTGTAATTTGTGTAAAGGGGGTATTAGAAGGCTTCTTCGTCTTTATATTGATAACACCATTGAGTGCAGAGCTTCCATATATTACAGAACTAGCTCCCTTTATTATTTCAACACCTTCTATTCCTTCCGTAGGTATAAATGTCCAAAGAGGCTGACCAGCATCTCCGCTTAGCAGCGGCACTCCGTCTACCAGCACCTGCACTCTAGAGCCGGCACCGTAGCTCCACCCGCTACCGCTTCGTATTGTTGGCTGATTATCTACTACTTGCACTCCATTTATTCTGCCAATACTTTCTTCCATAGTTGTAGGTGCAGTATTGGTAATTAGGTTGGGCTGTATTACCTCCATACTTACCGTCGCATTTTTTAAGAGAGTGGCTCTCTTATTCTCTGATACCACAACAGCATAAAGCAAACTCGATTTGCTTTTTAGCACTACCGTATTAAATACGTCGCTATACAAGACCATTACGTCTTCATAACCTATATGCCTAGCTAAAACTTCTTTTGATGAAGAAGAGAATATAAATTCTCCCTTTTCATTACTCAGACCTATAATCTTTTTATCTGCCGGATCAGTAAACTGAACGCCTATTTGAGGTTCTCCAGTCTCGTTTTTTACCAATCCAGAATACATATACACCTCTTGTGCTTCTCCTACTAGTGCTAAAACTACTAATAGTACTTGTGATAATACTCGTATTCCCATATATTCGTTTATCACAAATGTATTTAAACCTATCATTATGAAAAGAGTATTGCTTTGTTCTTATCTATTTATGTCTATGGTAATGTTATCCATTGCACAAAATTGTACACCCAACAACACCATAACAGAGCCTGGGGTATATCCCGAGCAGCCTGATACTGCCTATGTAGATGTAGCATACGATTTCAGTTTTCAAATACTTGCCATTAAAGACACTGCTGTGGTTTTTGCAGGGCAAACAATAACTGCTAACATAGATTCTGTTCGAGTAGATAATGTGATTGGTTTGCCATCGAATTTTAATTACACCTGTAATCCTAGCTCTTGTACATTTAATTGGAGGGCAGTTGGATGTGTAAATGTAAAAGGAAATCCTACCAAAAATCAGGCAGGCGTATATGATCTAAAAATTGCCACAACAGCTTTTGCCTCTTCTGGCATTTTAAAGATACCTACTCCCGACACCACAGAAGGATACCAACTAGTAATACAAGGAGACGGATCAGCATCCATATTTGAACCGAAGAAAGATATAGTAGCTATATACCCAAACCCATCAGCAGATGGCATTTTTCAACTAACGGCTAAAGAAGAACCCAGCTCTATTAGCATAACAGACCTGCAAGGTAAAAACATTGTTTTTGAAGGGTATAGCAGTAATGGTATTACAACTATTGACATCTCCAATACCACAAGAGGAGTCTATCTTTTAAATCTAAAGGTGGGAGAACATTACTACACCAAGAAGATAATACACTAGCTGTTTTAGGAGTAAAAGATAAGACTTATCTTTGCACCACTCAAAATATGGCATCATCTGTAGCAAATAAAACTAATCCTATCTCAAAGGATGAATTTAAAAATCAGGTTATTTCTGATTATATCACCGCGTACAAGAGCAGACAGACCTCTCTCACAGGGAGAAAAGAAGTGCTCACAGGCAAAGCAAAATTTGGAATATTTGGCGATGGAAAGGAAGTAGCACAGGTAGCTATGGCTCGCTATATGCAAAATGGAGATTTCCGTGCGGGGTATTACCGGGACCAAACAATAATGTTTGCACTAGGACTTAGTGATGTACAAAAGTTCTTCGCTCAACTCTACGCACACCCAAGTACTGAGCACGAACCAAGTAGTGCTGGCAGAAGTATGAATGGTCACTTTGGTACACGTATGCTAGATGACAATGGCAATTGGCTGCCACAAACAGATCGCATCAACATATCTTCAGACATCTCCCCCACTGCAGCACAAATGCCTAGAGCTCTAGGACTTGCCTTTGCTTCTAAGGTATATAAATCTAATAAAGACCTACACAAGGAAACGAACTTTTCTAAAAAGGGAAATGAAATATCTTGGGCTACCATTGGAAACGCAAGTACCTCTGAAGGTCACTTCTGGGAAAGTATAAATGCTGCTGGTGTCATGCAAGTGCCTATGCTAGTAAGTATATGGGATGACGAGTATGGGATATCTGTACACGCAGAACATCAGACTACTAAACAAAATTTAAGTGCTATACTCTCGGGTTTCAAAACTGACAAATATGGTACGGGAATAGAACTTATTACTGTAAATGGATGGGACTACCCCTCGCTCATCAATGCCTATAAAAAAGCAGCTGAAGCCTGCCGTAAAAAACACACTCCAGTAGTAGTACATGTAAAAGAACTTACCCAGCCTCAAGGCCACTCCACGTCTGGATCGCACGAAAGATATAAATCAAAAGATAGACTCGCATGGGAACTAGAACATGACTGTGTTACTAAAATGCGTTCTTGGGTACTAGAAAACAATATTGCTACAGAAAATGAAATAGCAACCCTAGAAAAGCAGGCAGAAACTGAAGTAAAAGAAGCTAAAAAAGCGGCTTGGACAGCGTTCACCGGAGAAATAAAAGCCGAAGTGGCGGAAGCAGTAAGTTTTCTAATTGAAGTAGATGCAGATGCTGCTTCTAGACTGAAAAGCACAATGGATCCCGGAAGAAAGGATATCCTCAAAACGATTCATACTGTACTTAGAAATAATATTGGGAGCTCTACCGTAAATGAACTTCAGCAATATTATACTGACTATCTATCTAAGTATCAAAAAATATATAGCAGTCACCTACATAGCCAATCACCTCAAAGTGCTCTAAAAGTTGGCGAAATCAAACCCGAGTATGCTGAAGATGCTGAAGAGCTTAACGGTTTTGAGATTCTAAATAAAAACTTCGATCACATACTTAGTAATCACCCAGAAGTAATCGCTTTTGGAGAGGACGTAGGAAAAATTGGCGATGTAAATCAAGGATTTGCGGGACTCCAAGAAAAACACGGCGATCACAGAGTAATGGATATGGGTATCCGCGAAAATACTATAGTAGGACAAGCAATAGGAGCTTCACTTCGAGGACTTAGGCCCATAGCAGAGATACAATACTTAGACTATTTACTCTATGGTGTACAGATGATGAGTGATGACATAGCCACTGTACAGTATAGAACTAAAGGTGGCCAGAAATACCCTCTAATCATAAGAACACGCGGACACAGGCTAGAAGGAATATGGCACAGTGGGTCTCCAATGGGAATGATTTTAAATGCCGTACGAGGTATGAATGTACTAGTACCTAGAGATATGACCAGAGCAGCAGGTTTCTATAATACTATATTAAAATCTGACGAGCCAGCATTGATAATTGAGTGTCTAAATGGCTATAGACTTAAAGAAAAAGTACCAACCAACCTGTCTGAGTTTACGGTGCCTGTAGGGGTGCCAGAAACGTTACAGTATGGTGAAGATGTGACCATAATCACTTATGGTAGCTGTGTAAGAATAGCACAGGAGGGGATAGCACTATTAGCTGAAAAAGGAATATCTGTGGAGTTGATCGATGTTCAGTCTCTTTTACCATTTGACATTAACCATAACATAGTAGAATCCTTGATGAAGACCAATAAGGTAGTCTTTTTGGACGAGGATGTAAAAGGAGGTGCTACGGGTTTTATGATGCAAAAGGTCCTGGAAGAGCAAGAAGGTTACAAATACTTAGATGCTGCTCCCAGAACGCTGACTTCGCAAGATCACAGACCTGCTTATGGTACAGATGGAGATTACTTCTCTAAATCTAATGCGGAGCAACTCTTTGAGCTAGTGTATCAGATGATGTACGAGTATGATCCAAGTAAGTTCCCGAAATTTTAATAATAGAAAACCTCAGACATAAAAAAGGGTTCTCTCCGATAGCTATCGAAGAGAACCCTTTTTTAATATTAAGTATCTTAAGACTACTTCTTTAAAGCATCTCTAATCTCTGTAAGAAGATCATTATCCGAAGGTCCTGATGGAGCTGCAGCTTCCACTGGCTTCTTAGTTTTGTTGTATGCCTTAACTATGAGGAACATAACGAACCCCACAACTAGTAAACTAATGATAGTGTCTGCCCAAGCACCGTACTCTACCGCTGCTACACCTGCTTCCTTAGCTGCCTCTACAGACTTGTAAACCTCTGTTCCCGGTGTCCAAAATTTGTCTGAAAAACTTACTCCTCCTGTTACTAAACCTATTAAAGGCATAGCAATTTTAGATACGAAACCATTAATAACGGCTCCTAAAGCACCTGCCATGATTACTGCAACTGCAAAGTCTATGACATTACCTGTCATGATAAAATTCTTAAATTCTTTTAACATAATTCTAATTTTTGGTTGGGTTAATTTATTATAATAGGATGTAAAAGTAGGCAAAATTCAAATGATATCCCTATTCGCTAGCCTCTACTAAAGCTGCTTTATTAATAGTGTACTTCCTCTGGTTCGTAAGGTTTAGACACATAACTCGAGTACGTCTAGTTTCAAGTTTTTGATATCGATGACCTCTGAAAATGAACTTCTCTCCCAAGGGCAATTCATCCAAATATATGCCTGATACATCGTCATACGGGGTAAAGGCTTTTTCTACGTCTAAATTCACGCCACTACACGCTTTTGGAGATTTCAGTTCACTTATTACAACCAATAAAAGGCCTTCGTCTTTGGCAAACTCTTCCTCCATTTTTAGTTCATAAAACAACTCTTGAAAATTTTGCTTCCACTCTATACCGTGAGGTCTAACTCTATTCCCGTTATCCAAAAAAGTTTTAAGGTGTGCTATTTCATGAACTAATGTAAATAGGAACCTAAAAGAATTGGTGTCATGATTTACAGAAATACTTAGGTTTTTGCCAGATTGACGAAAATCACCTCGCTTTGTTTTCCGCGGTTTAGTTATTTTTAGCTCACATTTAGCCTCTGCCAAATACTGGATAATACTAGATGCTTTATGACTGGGCAAGTGTTTCTCTAAGTATTCGAGAATACTCATAGATTACTTTAATGCAGCAAGTAATGTTTCTGCGGCAGAGACCTTTTGCTCTAGTTCTACTTTTATTTCTGTACCTATAGGCACATATACATCCACTCTAGACCCAAATTTTATAAAACCCATTTCTTCTCCTTGCCCAGCCTTGTCTCCTGGTTTAATATACCACCGGATTCTACGTGCCACAGCACCAGCTATTTGTCTAAAAAGAATTTCCACTCCGGCATCTGTTTTTATCACAGATGTGGTGCGTTCGTTTTCTGTACTACTCTTTGGGTGCCAAGCTACCAAGTACTTCCCTGGATGATATTTGAAATAGCTAAAAATCCCCGAAACTGGATTTCTATTCACATGCACATTGAGTGGGGACATAAAGATAGAAATCTGAATCCTCTTATCCTTGAAATATTCTGTCTCCTCAACTTCCTCTATTACAACCACTTTGCCATCACAAGGACTCACTATACCATTTTCTGTTTTGTCAGAATGGCGAGCAGGATTACGAAAAAATCTTACTATTAAGATATATAATACTAGCAGAGGAAGGCCTAAAAGAGCCATCAACCAACTAGGAGCTCCTAAAGAGGAAAGCCCATATAGTACCCCTGCAAAAAGCAGAGTAGAAATCAATATTATCTTATACCCCTCCTTGTGTATATTCATGCTTATATATCTAAAAAATACCTCTCAGCTTAGAAGTGTTTGCTACCTTTTCAATGGCCACAATATATGCTGCAGTTCTGAGACTACAATTGTGCTTTCGAGCTGCTTTGTAAACATTGTCAAAGGCCTGCTTCATAATTCTATCTGCACGACGATTTACTCGTTCTTCCGTCCAGAAATAGCCTAGTCTGTTTTGCACCCACTCAAAGTAAGATACAGAAACACCTCCGGCATTTGCCAAGATATCTGGAACCACCATAACGCCATTCGCTTCTAGTATAGCATCTGCATTAGACGCCGTAGGTCCATTAGCTCCTTCCACTATAAGCTTCGCCCTTATTCTTCCTGCGTTTTCTTCCGTTATTTGATCTTCTAAAGCCGCTGGCACCAAAATGTCTACATCTAGCTCTAGCAACTCTTCGTTGGTAATTATTTTACCACCTTTATATCCTTCTAAACTCTTGTGGTTAACTACGTATTCAATAGCTTCTTCTATATCTAGGCCGTCCGGATTATGATACGCTCCCGATATGTCTGAAATAGCAACTATAGTAACGCCCTGTTGCTCAATAAGTTTAGCAGATATGCTTCCTACATTTCCAAAACCCTGCACCGCACAAGTAGCTTCAGATGGTTTCATTTTTAATTTGGCCATTGCACTACGTGCCGAAACCATAACACCACGTCCTGTCGCTTCCATTCTCCCTAGAGAACCGCCTAGCACAAGTGGTTTGCCAGTAACTACTGCAGGAGATGCTTCTCCTTTCAGCTTAGAATACTCATCCATAATCCAAGCCATTGTCTGTGGATTAGTGCCCATATCCGGAGCCGGAATATCTTTCTCTGGGCCAAATACATCTCTCATAGCACCCGTAAATGACCTAGTAAGTCTTTCTAGTTCACCCTCAGACATAATGCGAGGATCACATTGTATACCTCCTTTTGCACCCCCGTAAGGGATACCTACTACAGCACACTTCCATGTCATCCAAGCAGCTAAAGCTTTTACCTCGTCTAGGTTTACACCCATAGAGTATCGAATACCTCCTTTACTAGGACCCAGTTTAGATGAATGAACCACTCGATAACCCTGAAATACCTGCACTTTGCCAGTATCCATCATTACCGGAAGGCTTACTATTACTGCTTTTTCGGGAGATTTAAGAGCATTATATGTAGACTCGTCTAAACCTAAAATAGTTGCAGCTTCATCAAATCTCTGCATCATCGATTCCAAAGGATTCAGATGATCGACAATAGGAGCTGGCTCTTTGAACTTTAAAGTCATTTTGATAGTGTTTTTATTACTGTTATATTATCGGCAAATGTACCCATTCTTATGAATGGTAATTGCCCGATATTGGTCTTTTTTCATCACAATAATAACAATATGACTAAATAAGGCAACGCAGAGAGGTAAATCGAATCAATTCTATCTAAAACGCCTCCATGCCCAGGTAAGATGTTGCCACTGTCTTTTACTCCTATTTTTCTTTTCATAAAAGACTCTACAAAATCACCGAAAATAGCAAAGAAAATTACCGCTGGTGCAAGAAAGTATGGTTGCACAGGAAGGTGTAACCAATAGATGTTTAAAAGA
>Ga0307993_1000839_pt1 | contig 10567 bp, 10 predicted proteins | sample EllFjometagen260_FD_203163 | JGI IMG/M metagenome (GOLD analysis project Ga0307993, IMG submission 203163) | Marine microbial communities from Ellis Fjord, Antarctic Ocean - #260 | ecosystem: Environmental > Aquatic > Marine > Unclassified | place: Southern Ocean | collected 2014-11-02 | reverse complement strand
TTTGGTATTCATGTGCCGGCGGGCGTTAAAACCAACTCTAAAAATATTGCCGCGGTTGCCGTGCATGCTGACTTACCCGCGTTTGCAAAACCGGGTCAAAAAATTGATATTACGGTCTCTTCCTTAGGGAATGCAAAAAGTTTGCGTGGTGGCGCTTTGTTGATGACACCGCTAAAAGCAATTGATGGCAATGTCTATGCTATTGCTCAAGGTAACTTGGTGGTTGGCGGACTAGATGCCAGTGGGGCAGATGGTTCTAGAATTACCATTAACGTCCCAAGTGTCGGGCGAATTCCGGATGGTGCAATGGTTGAAAAAACCGTCAACACCGGTTTTGATTTAGGGAACACCATTACGCTTAACTTAAAAAACTCAGACTTTACCACTGCCACCAATATGGTCAACTCTATTAATGAACTATTAGGTGCGGGCACCGCCAGTGCTCTGGATGCTGAATCGGTTGAGGTAATGGCGCCCCGTTTGCCGAATCAGCGCGTGGCATTTTTATCGATGATAGAGAATGTTCAAGTGACAACGGGTGAAGATGCCGCGCGAGTGATTGTCAATTCACGAACCGGAACGGTGGTGATTAGTCAGCATGTAAAAGTAAAACCAGCAGCGGTCACACATGGTGGTTTGATTGTTAAAATTGGTCAAAACTTTGATGTGTCTCAGCCCAACCCTTTTGCGGGTGGTCAGACTGTGGTGACACCTGAAAACTCAGTTGATGTCTCCGCCACGGGCGATGGCAGAATGTTTGAGTTTCCAGAAGGTGTGTCATTAAATGACATCGTGCAAGCGGTTAATAAAGTGGGCGCCGCACCAGGGGATTTAGTGGCGATTTTAGAAGCCCTAAAGCAAGCCGGTGCGTTAAAAGCCGATTTGATGATTATTTAGGAGCGAGCTATGAGTGCAATAACCGCCTTACCCAATCAAACCACGAATACTCAGAATTACCATAATTACACCGATGTAAATGCATTGAGTGATTTAAAAAGACAAGCACGTGAAGATCAGCGTTCGGCTTTAAGACCAGTTGCCGAACAGTTTGAAGCCCTGTTTGTTCAGCAGGTTTTAAAAGAGGCGCGTAAAGTTAGTTTTGATGATGGCTGGCTTGATGGCGACAGCGGCGATTTTTATAAGGATTGGTACGATAAACAGTTATCTCAAGACTTGTCCGCTAAAGGAACCTTGGGGTTTGCCGATAAAATAGTAGAACAACTTGCACCCAAACATTTAAACTTAGATTTAAATGACAATAAAAGACCGCCTGAAGCATCCACCATGGTTCCCCTGAAAAATCAGAACCAAGGGGCTTCTTCAAATCAAGCGGTACTGCCACAGCAAGTTAGTACAACCGAACAAAACATCGCTTTAAGACAGTTAAAACCCTAGTTTTAAAGTAGAGACGTTTTGTAAGCTTGACCAGAATAAGGAATTTAATTATGGCTGATATGTTAACCATGGGTACTGAGGCCGCCAATACCTTCAAAACCGCCTTAGATGTGACCAGTCATAACGTTGCTAATGTGATCCCATTTTCGGGCGTTAGTTTGTATGAAGCGGCTGCACAGATTATCGCCACTTCGCAGTCTATTTTTCAGACGTTACTTAGCGCAGTAAGAGGATAAGGGCATGAGAATTTCAACCAATATGTTTCATAACAACAGTGTTAGCTCTATCCAAAATCATCAACGAGATGTGTTAGATGCGCAGTTACGATTAAGCACGGGCAAGCGCGTAAACAGCCCGAGTGATGATCCGGTGGCTTTGTCACAAATCAACAGTTTAAACCGCACGATGAATAACATTGAGCAGTACGCATACAATGGCGAATTTGCTAAAGCCAAGTTGGTCCAAGAAGAAACCGCGATAACCGACAGTATTGATGGCTTGCAACGTGCCCGCGAGCTGGGTATTCAGTTGATGAACGATACGTATAGTGAGTCCAACCGAATTGCGGCCTCTGAAGAGCTGGGCCAAATTATCAACCAACTAAAAAACATGATGAACTATACCGATTCGGATGGTGAAAAGTTATTTGCGGGTAACAATGTAAATGTGGATGCTGCATTTGTTGATGATGTTAATAATCCAGGCTACTTTTCTTACATTGGTAGTACCAATGCAGACGATGGTTCGGCTACTACACCGTATGACCCGCTGGCAAATTATGGATCTCGTTTTGTACAGATTGGGTTTGATGCCGATAATAAAATCAATGCGGATGACTTAGGTGACCCTAGTCGTGTGCGAGTTACCGATAATGGGAATGACGTCTTTGGTGTGCCCAATGCCACCACCACCTATGCTTACAATACCGATGATCAAACGTTAACCGGTATTCCCGTAGGAGGCACGCCAGACGATAATATTTTAAATGTATTAGTCGAGTTTCAACGTGCTTTAAAAGCTGGAGATCCTCCCCCCGATGAGGTGATTGATGACATTAGTGAATCCATTACCAGCTTGTCTTTGGTTAGAGCCGAGATTGGTGGGCGTCAAAATCGAATTGAAAATCAGTATGATGCCGGTGAATCGTTTACGCTCGCTTTACAGGAGCGTCGTTTGGGACTAGAAGAACAAGATATTGTGGAAGGCATTACCGAGTTAACCAAAAGTGAAAACGCACTGCAAATTGCGCAACAAGTGTTTACACGTGTTCAAGATTTAAGTTTATTTAACTATTTAAGATAATTTTTCAACTCTGGCCTTTGACTTGCTAAAACCTCCTTAACAGAAGCGTTAACGGAGGTTTTTTTGTGTCAATTTCAAAGTCATTATTTTATGCACTGCTGTCCTCATTTTTATTGGTCGTCGTTGCAGGCAGTGCATTTACAGGCTTTCAGAGCTGGGTTGTGACACACAGTGGCGCACAAAAAAATATCAATCAGCCCGTTTTTATCTCGTCGGAGTTACGTATCTCGTCGTCTCCGCTCTCTTTTACCGAACCAGAAACCCCTGTTTTAACACCCACTGTCAAAAATACGACAGTTACCCCTCCTTTTAATCGTGAGCCTGACTCAGAAACGTTTTTAAATAACTCAAGTCCAAGCAACTTACCTGGTTTAACTTCAAGCAGGCCTGTTCAACCCGCACAGTCGCATTTAGACAACCCTATTGGCACGACGCTAGAATATACTTTAACGCCGATTGTGTCTGAACCCAGTATTGTGCTCTACGAGGATGAAATTGCAGTTGAGTTTCCGAAAGCAGTGGCAGATTTAAAAACCATTAAACAGTCTTTAGCGCGTCTAATATTAAGTCCAGAGCCCTTTAGTGAAGAACTAATCAGTCAAAAGTAGTTATCGTTTAAAGCGCAACCTTATTTTTATAAACAGGTGCTTGATCAACGCGGTCAGCCTATTCGTTATCCTGCCAATGCATTGGCGTATATCGAGGCTTTAATAAAAACCGATGCCTTGCATAATGTTGAAGACGACGATGGCCAGTTTACGGTGGTGCATATTCCGTTAACCCAACCTCAGTACCCCAAGCCGATTCAACGCTATAAAACTTGGGTAGATAACTACGCTAAAGAGTTTGAAGTGTCACCGGCTCTGGTGTTCGCCATTATTGAAACCGAAAGCGGTTTTCGTCCCGAAGCGGTCAGTACTTCACAGGCGATGGGGTTAATGCAACTCAAAGCCTCGGCAGCAGGTAAAGACGTGTTTAAAATGATAGACAAAAAAAACGGCCAGCCAAACAGAACGCAACTATTTGATGAACAAGAGAATATTCGCATGGGAACTGCGTATTTAGGTTTACTAAAGCATGATTATTTAGCAAACGTTCGCAACGCTCAAAATAAAGAGCTATTAGCGATTTCTTCTTATAATGGTGGTCTGTCGACCGTGCTAAAGTTGTTTGGCAGTTCCAATGAAAAAGCAGTAGAACAGATTAATCGCTTGCACCCGCGTCAGGTTTATCGTAAGTTACGATTTGACCACCAATCTAAAGAGACGCGTGATTACTTAGATAAAGTGTTGAAAGCCAAGCGTCGTTATCAAGAAATGCTTGAAGCCTAATCTTAAAGCGCCTTCAAATATAAACAAGTAGCGGTTTTGGCCGATACTAATTAACACACATCAAATAAAGATTAGATATGAATTATTGGCAAGGGAAACAAGTGTTAGTCACCGGAGCGGACGGCTTTATTGGTTCGCACTTAGTCGAATCATTGGTCGCAGCCGGTGCAAAGGTTCGTGCCTTGGCGCTTTACAATTCGTTTAATGATTGGGGCTGGCTCGATCAAAGTTCGGTTTTAAGTGACGTGGAAGTGGTTAGTGGCGATGTTCGTGACCCGTTTCTTTGCAAAAAAATCACTCAAGATTGTCATACCGTGTTTCATCTGGCCGCGCTCATTGCCATTCCGTATTCGTATGTAGCGCCTAATTCGTACGTCGAAACCAACGTAAACGGCACCCTAAATATGGCACAGGCCTGCTTAGAAAATGGCGTAAGCCGATTTATGCATACCTCTACCTCGGAAGTTTACGGCACGGCACAATACGTTCCCATTGATGAGAAACACCCAACCCAAGCTCAGTCGCCTTACAGTGCCAGTAAAATTGGTGCCGATGCCATGGCGATGTCGTATTACAACGCGTTTGAAATGCCGGTATCGATTGCCCGACCGTTTAATACTTATGGCCCAAGACAATCTGCCAGAGCTGTTATTCCAACCATTATTACGCAAATTGCCAACGGTAAAAAAGAGATTATGCTTGGCGATACTTCTCCGACACGTGACTTTAATTTTGTGACCGATACTTGCCGCGGCATGATGGCAATTGCTCAGTCGGAAAAGACCATTGGTCAAACCGTGAATATCGGTTCTAACTTTGAAATCTCGGTGCAAGATACGCTGGATATGATTAAAGACATTATGGGCAGTGATGTAGTCTTTGTGGAAGACGAACAGCGATTGCGTCCTAAAGATTCGGAAGTGTTTCGCTTGTGGTGTGACAACACGCTAATCAATGAACTCACCGGGTTTGAACCGCAATTTGATATTCGAGCAGGCCTGTCAGAAACCATTGACTGGTTTACGCAACCTAACAACTTAAAACGCTATAAAGCGGATATTTATAATGTCTGAACCGACAGCAGATAACGCAGTTTTAGCCCGTGATTTTATTGCCCTTGTGCAAGATTACTACCAAAGCACTGAGTTTGTTCCGCTGCATGCACCGTGCATTGGCCAGCCCGAAAAACGCAAACTCAACGCCTGTATTGACTCAACTTTTGTGTCATCGGTGGGGCAGTTTGTAACCGATTTTGAACAGCAGTTTGTGGATTACACCCAAGCCAAGCATGCAGTTGCCGTTGTTAATGGCACCATGGGTTTGTTTTTGGCTCTCAAGACCGTTGGCGTGGAACCGGACGATTTAGTCATCACCCAATCGCTGACTTTTGTCGCCACGCCCAACGCTATTAAAATGTTACACGCTGACCCCTTATTTATTGATGTCGATAAAACCACTTATGGGCTTTCTGCTGACAGCCTTGAACGCTTTCTAAATGACGCTACATATCAACAAAACGGCGTGTGTTTTCATCGCCAGACAGGAAGAAGAATCTCAGCCTGTGTGCCAATGCACACCTTAGGGTTCTCGGTGGAAATTGATCGCATTGTGGCCATTTGCAAACAGCATAACCTCAGGTTGGTGGAAGACGCGGCGGAAAGTTTAGGGTCGTTTTATCAAGGCCAACACACCGGCACCTTTGGCGATATTGGCGTGTTTAGTTTTAACGGTAATAAAATCATTACCACCGGCGGGGGCGGCATGTTAGTGACTAATAACCCTGAGTTTGCCGAACGCGCAAAGCATTTAAGCACCACGGCTAAAGTGCCGCACGCGTGGTTGTTTGAGCATGATGAAATTGCCTATAACTTACGTATGCCAAATTTAAATGCGGCTTTAGGGGTGGCGCAATTTGAACAATTAGACGCGTTTTTAACCGAGAAAAAAGCGTTAACGGACCTTTACGCGCAATTTGCGAATTCAAACGAAACTGCAAAGTCAGCAGGCCTGCTGACTTTGAAAGACGCGAAACACAGTGAATCTAATGGTTGGTTAAATGCATTTGTTTTTAAAAATCAAGATGATAGAGACGCCTTTTTAGCACAAACCAATCAAGCGGGGATTCAAACACGCCCTTTATGGACACCGATGCATCAATTGGATATGTACAAAGACGGTATCCGTACCGCATTACCCAATACCGAATGGCTGGCAGAGCGGGTTGTTAATATTCCAAGTGGCGTGAAGTGCACATGAACGCTACCTCAAAAACACCGTTGTTGTTGATTGGCGGGGGCGGTCATTGCGCTTCGGTGATTGATGTCATTGAAAGTACTAATCTATATCACATTGTCGGCATTGTCGAAGCAAAAGGTGTCGAGCAGACAGAATTCATGGGTTATCCGATTGTTGGCACCGATGACCAGTTGGAATCGTTAATCAAGCAAACACCTCATTGCCTAATTACCATTGGTCAGTTAAAAACAGCGGAACTTAGAAAGAAACTGTATGAAGCCGTAATCGCATTTGGGGGAACGCTGCCGGTCATTATTTCGCCTTTGGCGCATGTGGCCACTCGAACCGACATTGGTGCAGGCACCGTGGTGATGCATTATGCCTTGGTTAACAGTCTGGCGAGTGTGGGTGAAAATTGTATTATCAATAATTATGCATCCATTGAACACGGTTCATCGCTGGGTGCGCACACACACCTTTCAACCCGTGCAACCCTTAATGGGGACTGCAAAATTGGTCAGGGTTGCTTTATAGGCGCTTCTTCGACCGTTCTGCAAGGCCTGACGATTGTTTCTGAAACGCTCATTGGCGCAGGGGCTTTGGTGACAAAAGACATAGCTCAAAAGGGAACCTTTATTGGCTCACCCGCCCATCCATTACAAAATGATCATGAGTAACGAAATACCATGTCAACGTTAGAGAAAGTCAGCTTCCCCACTACGCCAGACTTTGAATTAGGGATGGAGCATTGTTCGAGGCAAACGGATTATCTAATTGCGTTACCTGAAAAACCCGCTAAAGGATTGGTGGTGTACATTCCAGGTTTTGGTGAAGATGCAGGTGGTTACCGGGAAGTGTTCTGTAAAAAGGTTGCGGAAAAATATGGTTTAGCGGCTATGACAGTCGATTATCACTGCTTTTACAGTCGTCCTCAAACGCAAGATTCAACCGTTTATGAGGCAGAAGATGTGGCTTTAATTGAAAAGTTATTCATGAAACATCAATTACCTTTTTCAGGAAGTTCTGTGGCAGAAGGCGTGGAAGCATTAAACACCTATCTTGGAAAAAACGATCTTAAAGAAGAAATAACCGCAACCTTAAAACCGGGTAAGGGCGAATATCAAAATGGTGGCGTGATGCAAGCGTTAGATATAATTAATGCCGTCGGGCACGCGGTTCAGAAGTACGCCATTTCGAGTGAAAATATTATATTAATCGGCTCATCCTACGGTGGCTATATTGCAAATTTAGCGTCTAAACTTGCTCCTTCAACTTTTAGAGCCGTGTTTGATAATTCATCATGGGCAACGCCACATTTTGGTTATGTTGTAGGAAGAGAGCATGGTTTTTCTGAATTTAAAAAGAATATGCACAGTCATATCATGACCAAGTTTTTTTTGCGAAGTGCATGGACCTTAAAAAAAGGCCTGCCTAATACCTTTGATGGAAAACGTTTTCATATCAGAGCTTTTACCGAGCAACAAATTGCCTTGTTGGCTCAATATCAACCCGAAACTTACTATTATTTTATTCATGCAGATAAAGACACCGTCGCAATAACGGAGGATAAAATAAACATGGCAAAAAACATGATTAATCATCAGTTTAAGGTGCACATGGAAGTCATTGAGAAAGCCGATGTTGACGGCCAATATATTAAAACCATTAATCACGGGATGAACTTGTCGATGCTGACCTTTTTTGACAAAGCCTACTTACACATTCAAGACCACAAAACAGCTTTAAATAATGACTTTACTCGCCAATCGTTGATTGCTTATGATTCATCCGAGTGTTGTTATGAGTTTGATTTTTCAACGTTGCCGGTTAAAGCACGCGTGCTCGCAAAGGTGGTTGAATGAGCGTATTTATTATTGCTGAGGCGGGTGTAAATCATAACGGCTCATTAGAGATGGCCAAGCAGTTAGTGGATACGGCGGTGGATGCAGGTGCTGATGCGGTTAAGTTTCAAACCTTTAAAGCGGCCAATTTAGTTACGCAAGAAGCCGAACAGGCCAGCTACCAAACTGAAAATACCGGTGTCAAAGAGAGTCAGTTTTCTATGCTCAAACGACTTGAACTGGATGAAGCGGCGCATCTTAATTTGGTTGAGTATTGCCAACAAAAACAAATTGAGTTTATGTCCACCGCGTTTGATGATGAAAGTATCCAATTGTTGCATAAGCTAGGTATGAAACGATGGAAGATTCCTTCAGGTGAACTGCTCTCGATTCCGTATTTACGTCAGATTGCGGTGTTTAATGAACCGACTATTTTATCAACAGGAATGGGTGATTTAGCCGAAGTAAACTTAGCGATTCAAACCTTATTAGAGGCAGGTTTAGACAAACAAAACTTAATTGTCCTGCATGCCAATACCGCTTACCCAACCCCTTATGCCGACGTGAATTTGAGAGCCATGCAAACACTTGCAGATGCATTTAAAGTTTCAACAGGCCTGTCAGATCACTCTTTAGGCATTGAAGTGCCAATTGCAGCGGTCGCATTGGGTGCGGTGGTTATTGAAAAGCATTTTACGTTAGATAACACCTTGCCAGGCCCCGATCATAAAGCCAGTTTAGAACCAGACGAGTTGACTGCGATGGTGCAAGCCATTCGCCATATTGAACTGGCTTTGGGCACGGGTGAGAAAATTGCGTCAAAATCTGAAGAAGCTAATAAAACAGTCGCACGAAAACGCATTGTCGCCAGCCAAAACATCACATTGGGTGAAACCTTTACAGTCCAAAATGTTACCTTAAAACGCAGTGCGAGTGGTGTGTTTGCCGAACAATGGGATGACGTATTGGGGCAAAAATCAAAACAGAATTTAGCCATTGGGCAAGGCGTCATCTTATGACCGTCGCACCCAAAAAAATCTGTGTGGTTACCGGTACCCGTGCTGAATACGGTCTGTTAACGAATGTGATGAAAGCAATAAAAAATCACCCTGCATTGCAGCTTCAAATCGTGGCTTGTGCTGCGCATTTATCGCCTCAGCACGGCATGACAGTTAACCAGATTATTGAAGATGGTTTTAAGGTGGATGCACGCGTTGAGATGTTAGATGATTCAGATGACAGTCACGTGGCGATGGTTAAAGCCGTCGCAAAAGGCGTGGCGGGGTTTGCCGATGCCTATAATGATATAAAACCTGATTGCGTTCTTTTGTTGGGCGATCGTTATGAAATATTGGCCGCTGCTGAAACTGCACTGTTAATGAATATTCCCATTGCACACATTCATGGCGGTGAAGTCACCGAAGGTGCGGTGGATGAAGCGATTCGTCATGCGATTACTAAGATGTCTACGGTGCATTTTACCGCCGCAGAAACATACAAGAGTCGCGTCATTCAAATGGGTGAACAACCTTTAAACGTATTTAATGTGGGCGCACCCGGTTTAGACGTGATTCATCAAATGACTTTGTTAACACAACAAGCGTTAGAAACCGATTTGAAGTTAAAACTGAGCAGGCCTGTTTGTTTGGTGACTTATCACCCCGTTACGTGGGCTGAAAATAAAGGGATTAATGCATTAAACGACCTGTTTTTAGCATTAGATAAGTTGGCAATCTGTGAGGCGACGAAGAATGCAACGGTAATTTGGACAGGCGCAAATGCCGATGAACAGGGTCAAAAAATAAATCAATTAGTGAAAGAATGGGTAGAAAGAACGCAACTAAATGCGAAGTTTGTGACCTCATTAGGCTCTAAGCGTTATTTGAGTATGATGGCATTAGCGGATGTGGTGGTAGGTAACTCCTCCAGTGGTATTATTGAAGCCCCTGCTATGGGTATACCAACAGTGAACATCGGTACACGCCAACAAGGGCGTTTAAGATCGCCATCGGTCATTGATTGTCCAGAAGATCAAGCATCGATATCAAAGGCTCTAAAACAAGCTTTCACTCAAGACTTTCAAACCTTGGCACAACAAAAGATTAGTGTTTATGGTGGGGGTGAAACCGCAACGTTAATCAGTGCTAAATTGGCAGACTATCCGTTCAATAAAAAGATTGGCAAAGCCTTTTATGATTTGCCGTTATTATGAGAAAGCTTATTCACTTTATGACCACTTTATACTTTAGGAGTTAAATATGGATCTTTTTGACTGGCAGCGTATTTCGGTGAATGAAACCGCTTCTATTAAAGAGGCGTTAACCGTTTTGGATAGAGAAGCGCTGCAAATTGTTATTGTGGTCGATCAAGATTCTCGTCTGTTAGGCACGCTAACCGATGGCGATGTGCGTCGCGCTTTATTGCGGGGTGTGGGGTTAGACGGCCAAGTTATCACAGCAATGA
>Ga0307993_1000837_pt1 | contig 10590 bp, 9 predicted proteins | sample EllFjometagen260_FD_203163 | JGI IMG/M metagenome (GOLD analysis project Ga0307993, IMG submission 203163) | Marine microbial communities from Ellis Fjord, Antarctic Ocean - #260 | ecosystem: Environmental > Aquatic > Marine > Unclassified | place: Southern Ocean | collected 2014-11-02 | reverse complement strand
AATATGGTGAGCTCTGGAATGGTATTGATGAGAAAGATGATTTAGCTCAGCATAATTATACTATTAGCATTCTTATTCCATTTAGAAATGAAGCGGATAATCTTCCGAGTCTTCTAGCTTCTTTACAAGCCTTAGATTTTGCAGAACATAGCGTTCAGATAGTTTTCGTGAATGATCACTCTACTGATGCAGGAGAGAAGGTGATAGCAGGATATGCAGGAGAGCTAGATATACAACTAATAAATCAAACGGATGGAGTCGGCAAAAAGGCTGCTATTCGAACTGGCTGGGATGCTTGTAATGGAGATATTATCATACAAACTGATGCAGATTGCTCACTACCTAATCATTGGCTCAGTGCAATGCTAGGTCCGTTTAGTAATGAAGATGTAAGTCTAGCCTGTGGACCAGTTCAGTTTCATACTTCTACTAATTTTTGGAAACGGGTAGTAGCACTAGATTTTGAAGCACTGATAGCCATAGGGGCTGCTCACATACAGTGGAACAAACCGATGATATGCAATGCAGCTAACTTGGCATATCGCAAAAGTCTTATAGCAGACGCAAATCTGCATGAAAGTGCTGCTAGCGGAGATGATGTTTTCTTACTCCAGAGTGCTCATCATCAAAACCCCAATAGTATAACCTTTGTGAAAAATAAGAAGGCTATAGTGAAGACAGAAGGACCTTCTAGTTTCTCCGTATTTTGGCATCAACGTCTCCGATGGGCAAGCAAGAATGGCGATTACGATATTAAGCAGAATACGTGGATGCTCGTTGGTGTCTGGATGTATAATGTGTTAGTCTTGGGGTCTTTGCTTTCATTTTCAGCTGCAGGTGCTACAGCCGCAGGATTTTTAGTATTGCTCAAAGTGCTAGCAGAAGATAAGTTTTATAGCAGGTTTACTTCGTTTTTTGGAAGAGATTTATGGTTTACAAACATTCTCTTGGGCCAACCGTTTCACATACTCTATATGGCCGTAGTGCCACCACTATCTCAGATTTTAAAATACCAATGGAAAGAAAGAAAAGTAAGCAAATAGAATTACCAGAGCTAGAAGCAGAAGTCCTGCAGCTGTGTATTTTTCCGGAAGCTTTCGAAAGCATAGTAGGAGAGGTGCTTACCGAAACAAAGGAAAGTGTAATAGCAGATGCAGTAAAAAATTTACTGCACTATAAGCTACTAATAGCAGCTAATGAACAAAATAGCATGTCGTGGATATACGATGGTGACAAAATGCGAGAAAGCTCATTCAAAGCCACAGCAGATGGCGTGGAATGGATGGAGGCTAATAGTAAGTGACATTAGTCAATGAATACTATACTCTTTTGGTGTCTCCTAAAACTAACTCTTCCCGTTATTCAATCAATCCGCATATTATTGAATTACTCTTTCTTAAAGCCCAATCGCTTTCCCGTAGCAAATCCGCTTGGATTATTTACGTAGTTTTTTTGCTCTAAGGTCATATCTCCCATAGTTTCCATAGGTGGTACGTAGAGATCGAAATCTAAGGCATAAAGCATCGTCTGCTCTATTATCTTCACTATGGCATCTTCTTCTATTTCTTGCTTTGCAAGATCCTTGTACAAGAAGTCTAATTGACGTTGTCCATCTACATAAAAATGACCTTCAGAATTAATAAAGAGCCTAGCGAGTAAGTAGCCTACGTCAGCTAATCTCTGGTATTTGATAGAGTCCGAGAGAAAATTGTACGCCATTATCATACCAAAGTATCCTCTTTCAGGGGCTTCTACTACATACTCCAGCTTACTCACTTCGTGCTCTGGCGGGAAGGCAAAAACGTTAGTATGTAGAATAAAAGCTATGGTATCTCCACTAAATTTTAGGTGAAACTCAAATTCGCTTTTTTCGAAAAACTGCACCTCTAGAGCTGGGTCCTTTTCTATCACTTCTGGAGTAAGTTTTTCCGCTATTTCTTTAGCACATCGTTTTAGCTCCGCAAAAACGGTGAGAGTATTTCTGTATATGTGCTGTTTTAGTCCGGCTTTATTATTTAACCCTCCAATTATTTGTACTATATCTTCTGACATTCTTAAATGTATTTTATGTCAAAATTAATACAATACAAAAACATACTAATTATTTGTTTGTTAGTCTTTTATATCAGGTGCAAAATCGATATCTTTGCACCACCCCAAAGCAATTTAAGAAGTAATATAAAGTATGTCAGAAACAGCAAAAATTAACATTCAAGGCAAAGAAACAGAGTTGCCTTTAGTAGTAGGAACGGAAAACGAAGTAGGGATTGACATTAGTACACTGCGAGCTACTACAGGTGCTGTTACTTTAGATTTGGGGTACAAAAATACTGGAGCTACTACTTCTAGCATCACCTATCTTGATGGTGAGAAAGGAATTTTAAGACATAGAGGTTATTCAATCGAAGAACTTGCTGATAAAGCGGAATTTCTAGAAATAGCGTACTTGCTCATACATGGGGAGTTGCCTACCAAAGAAGAATATGCTGATTGGGATAACGAGATAAGAAGACATACTTTAGTAAATGGAGATATTCAAAATATCTTTGACGCTTGGCCTACAGGTAGTCACCCTATGGGTCAGTTGATAGCGATGATTTCTTCACTATCTTCTTTTTACCCAGAAAGTTTAGATCCTAATGCAAGTGAAGAAGCTAGAATGAGAACTATCACTAGATTGCTGGCTAAAATGCCAACTATCTGTGCTATGATTTCTAAGAATAGAATAGGTCATCCACTTATATACCCGCAAAACAATCTTACCTACGTAGAGAACTACTTGAATATGACTTTCAAGCACGTAACTGAAGAGTACGAACTTGATCCTATTTTAGTAAGAGCTATGAATAAGCTTATGATACTACATGCAGATCATGAGCAAAACTGTTCAGCTTCTACGGTACGACTAGTAGGTTCTAGCCACGCAAATTTATACGCAAGTGTATCTGCTGGTGTAGCTGCACTATGGGGCCCGCTTCACGGTGGTGCAAACCAAAAGGTGATAGAAATGCTAGAGGCTATACAAGCTGATGGTGGCGACGCACAGAAATACATAGACAAGGCTAAAGATAAAAATGATCCGTTTCGTTTGATGGGTTTTGGACATAGAGTATATAAAAACTTTGATCCTCGTGCTAAGATTATTAAAAAATCTGCTGACGAAGTATTAGCAAAACTAGGAGTAAATGATCCTACGCTAGCCATAGCTAAAAAGCTAGAAGAGGCGGCATTATCAGATCCTTACTTCATAGAGCGTAAGTTGTTCCCTAATGTAGATTTCTACTCTGGTATCATATACAGAGCTATGGGATTCCCAGTAGAGATGTTTACCGTACTATTTGCACTAGGTCGTCTACCAGGATGGATAGCACAATGGAAAGAAATGATGGAAGATAAACATCCAATAGGAAGACCAAGACAAATCTATACTGGTCCTGTGACTAGAGATTTTGTTCCTATGGAAAAGAGAAGTTAGTCTAGTAAATCAGTAAAATAAACACACTAAAAAAGGTGAAGTAGATTATTCTACTTCACCTTTTTTGCGTCTATATAGGTAGCTAGTATAGATGTATTGAGCATATACTTGTCCCCCGTTATATCCTTGTTTAATACAATGTAATCGGCTTGTTTGCCTTTTTCTAGACTTCCTACAAGTTCTTCCATTTTGTTCCCTTTAGCAGCCCAATAGGTCATTCCTAATAGAGCTTCAGTAGCAGTGAGAGCTTCTTCTAGTAAGAAACCACCTACAGGATTATTCTTAGCATCTTGTCTATATACGGCAGCAAAGAATGTATTGAGCGGGGCAATATCCTCTACAGGGAAATCTGTACCTAGAGGCAACCAGCCATTTAAAGCTAGCAGACTTTTGTAAGAATAGGCACCCGAGAGACGAGAGTTGCATAACCGATTAGAAGCCCATCTCATATCACTAGTGGCATGTGTGGGCTGTACAGAAGGTATTATGCTATATTTAGAAAACAACTGTCTATCACTTGGAGTTACCACTTGAGCGTGTTCTATTCTCCATCTTTTGTCATTTTCTCCTTTCAATATGTTACCATAGAGTTCTAGCACTTTTCTATTGGCACTATCTCCTATACAGTGCGTATTAGCTTGAAAATCTAGATCATAAACACGTTGATATAATTTTTCTAATTCTGCAGGTCTGGTGACCCAGACTCCTGTGTGCCCTTCGTGGTCACAATAGGATTGTTTCAATTTAGCTCCACGTGAGCCTAAGGAACCGTCAGCATACAGTTTAAAAGAATTCACTCTTAGCTTATCATTTAGTATAGGTCCGTTTGTGGTGAAGTAGTCGAAATTTGCTTCTGTTGGGTTGCACATAGCATACACTCTGATAGTAAGATCCCCCGTTTGCTGCAAGCTGTCTATAAGTAAAATGGTAGCTAAGTCTAGACCCGCATCAGTTACCGTGGTAAGCCCAGCTGCAAAACAGTTTTTTTGTGCTTTTAGAAGTGCATCTATCTCGCTTGCCTTACTTGGGTTTGGAATAATTTTGTCTATTAATTCCATAGCATTATCCGTCAATATTCCCGTGAGCAGTCCTCCCATGTTGATGATTTCGCCACCTTCTACTTGAGTGCTGGTATTTATGCCTGCTAGTTCTAGAGCCTTATTATTGGCTAAGCCTGCATGCCCATCTACGCGTTTTATGAAAACCGGTCTATCTGGGAAATAGGCGTTTAACAGATTATTGGTAAGTGTCCCCTGTTGCTCCCATATCGTTTGATCCCAACCTCTTCCTGTAATCCAATAATCTTTGGATTGTTGTGCAAATGCGACGGTTTTTTCTACCATGCCATTCATACTAAATGTATTGCGTAGGTCTACTTTATTAAGCGTAAGACCATAGCCATAGAAGTGGGAGTGAGCATCTATAAATCCTGGGTAGATAATTCCCTCTATAGTAGAGACAGAATCACTCGCATATAGTCTGCTTATTTCTTTTTTAGAACCTGTAGCTACTATCTTACCTTGGCTTATAGCCATAGCTTCTGCCACGTCAAAAGAGCTGTTACAGATATAGATTTTATCTGCAACTACTATTTGATCTACTTGTGTTTTGGGTCCGCCACAGGAGCCTAACAAGACTACTAGCAGTAGACCAATTATTTCTTTTTTCATTTTATTGACCAGTGGTCATTTTCTCTGCAAGTCTTAGTGCTGCAGGTAAGTTAACCTCACTACCGTACTTGGATATCTTGCAAGCTCTGGTTTTCTTTTTACCGCCAGGCAATTTACTTCTTCCTTTTATTTCTATTGCACTTTCTACCAGGATCTGCTTTACTTGTGCCGCGGTGAGTGTAGGGTAGTAACTCCATACAAATCCCGCTATACCTGCTACCACTGGGCTGGCCATACTAGTGCCATTAAAAGCCTCGTACTGACCTTCGGGAGTGGTAGAGTATATATCTACACCCGGAGCGAAAATATCTACTTCTTCTAGTCCGTAATTTGTGAACTCTGCAAACACCTTTGGTTTTTTCATCCAGCTACTTGCACCTACTTCTATCCAGTTATCTGTTATATTGTTAAAGTCATTTGGGAAATTATCGCTAATGTCATTATTTTGATTGCTATTACCCGCTGCATGTATAAGTAATACTCCTTTAGATGCGGCATATTGTATGGCTTCTTTTACCACTTCTGCATTATGTGAGTATCCTTTGCCAAAACTCATGTTTACTATTTTCGCTCCATTATCTACAGCGTATCGTATGCCATTGGCTACGTCTTTATCTCTTTCGTCACCATCAGGCACATTTCTAATACTCATAATGTCACAAGACTGGCAAATACCTTTGGCACCTACATCATTGCTAGCATCGGCGGCTACTATCCCAGCTACGTGAGTACCGTGAGAAGAATGCTCTCCGTAGTACACCTTGTTATTACCGTAACCTATTTCGCGGGCATTGCTATAGTCATCACCTACTAGTTCCTTTCTAGGGTCAAACTCTGGGTTGTAATTATAGTTATAGCTTGCATCGTAGTGGTCGTATGCACTCATTAGCTGAGTTTTAATATCTAAATAGTTGAAGTTTTTGTTAGCCTTGGCAGTTCTAGCTAGGATGCTTCTTACTATCTCTTCGTACTTGCTTTTGGACTTGTGATTGGTTACCTCTTCAGCAGTCATATCTGTACCGTAGCTGTCTTCTAAAAACTCCATTCCTTGTTTTATTTGAAGAAATCGCTCGTAGTACAGTTTTGCATCGCTGTTTTTTTGCAAAAACTCTTGCTTTATAGTGAGGTATCTATTGTACTCATCTTGGTTTTCTATATCGTCAGTAGCCTTTAGCTCATACTTAGCATTAAGTAGGGCATATTGTCTAGTGATCTCTAAGTTGTCGTGCGTAGTTTCACCTATGAAATTCCAACCATAGATGTCATCTACGTATCCATTGTTATCGTCATCTATGCCGTTGTCTGCTACTTCATCTGCATTTATCCAGAGCATATTTTTTAGGTCTTCGTGATTTATATCTACACCTGCATCTGCTATTGCTACTATTACAGTTTGCGGTGTTTTACCTTTCATCATCTCTTGAGCTTCAGCTAAGCCGATTCCCGAATTTCCTTTTTTACTGTTAGGTAATAGATGCCAAAGTTGGTCTGTTGGTTGCTGTGCAAATGCTGAATAAACTGTGAATAAGCACGCGATTAAAAATAGATTATGTCTCATTGTTTTATTGTGTTTTTTTATGTTTGAATTACCCCTACATTGTATTTAGCCACAGGAGCATTATTGGCCATTTCTATCCCACTACTTAGCCATTTTCTGGTATCTAATGGGTCTATTATCTCATCTACCCAAAGTCTAGAAGCTGCGTACTCTGGAGTAGTTTGTTTGTTGTATCTGTTTATTATTTTATCCAGGAGAGCCTTTTCTTTCTCAGCAGTTATCTCTTCTCCTTTTTTGGCAAGGGAAGCTTTTTCTATCTGTAATAATACTTTGGCTGCTTGTTCGCCACCCATCACAGCTATTTTAGCACTAGGCCAAGCTACTATGAGCCTAGGGTCATATGCTTTGCCACACATAGCGTAGTTTCCCGCACCATAGCTGTTGCCTACTATTACTGTAAATTTAGGTACGGTACTATTACTCATAGCACTCACTAGTTTAGCTCCATCTTTTATAATGCCACCGTGCTCGCTTCTACTACCTACCATGAAACCTGTGACATCTTGCAAAAACACCAAAGGGATTTTCTTCTGATTACAGTTCATTATAAAACGAGCGGCCTTATCTGCACTATCGGAGTATATCACTCCACCAAATTGCATTTCACCTTTTTCGCTTTTTACAAGTTCCCTATTATTAGATACTATGCCAACGGCCCAGCCATCTATACGAGCATAGCCACACACGATGGTTTTGCCATAATTTTCTTTGTATTGTTCAAACTCAGAGTCGTCTACTAGTCTATGGATTATCTCTAGACTATTATAAGGCTTAGATCTGTCTGCGGGTAAGTGCCCATATATTCCTTTAGGATTAAGTTTTGGCAGTTTGGCTTTGGTACGACTAAACCCTGCCTGAGCAAAGGTCCCGATTTTATCCATCAAAAATTGAATGCGATCTAGGCAAGCTTCATCATTTGGGAATCTGTCATCTATCACGCCTGAAAGATCGGTCTGAGCTTTAGAGCCTCCAAGGGTCTCGTTGTCTATATTTTCACCTATTGCGGCTTTTACCAGGTAGCTTCCAGCAAGAAATATACTGCCAGTTTTGTCTACTATAAGTGCCTCGTCACTCATTATAGGTAGGTATGCACCACCTGCTACACAGCTACCCATTACGGCAGCTATTTGCGGAATGCCTCTACTGCTTAGTATGGCGTTGTTTCTAAATATTCTACCAAAATGCTCTTTGTCTGGGAATATTTCATCCTGCAGAGGAAGGAATACGCCCGCACTGTCTACAAGGTATATGATAGGAAGATTGTTTTCTAATGCTAGTTCTTGAAAACGAAGATTCTTTTTCCCACTAATAGGAAACCAAGCACCCGCTTTTACACTAGCATCATTAGCTACTACTATGCATTGTCTGCCGGCTACTTTGGTTATGCCGCCTACTACTCCTCCTGCAGGGCAGCCGCCATATTCAGCATACATTTCGTAGCCTACAAAAGTGCCAATTTCTAAAAAATCTGCATCTTTATCTTTAAGATATTCTATTCGTTCTCGTGCGGTTAGTTTTCCTTTAGCCCTTTGTTTGGCCAATGATTTTTCCCCGCCTCCTAGATGTATTTTTTTAGCTAATTTTCGATAGTCACTCCACAGTATCTTGTTAGCATCTTCATTTTTATTGAATTCTAGTTCTTTCGGACTCATTTTATGTGCTCAAACCTAATGATTTTTTCTTTATTTCGAGCTAAAGTTAATACTTTCTGAAAAAGGGATTGTTTACATAAAATGTCTTGCTACATTTGCACCCGGCTGACATAACCAGCTCCCTTTGAACTCCCCCAGGGCAGGAATGCAGCAAGGGTAAAAGGTCGTAGCGGTATGATGTCAGCCGATTTTTTTGTCTAAATTCTCTATTTTTTACCATACATTTCTTAGAAAGTTTCATCTTCGCAGCAAAAGCATAAGATATATCAATGAAATTTTTCGTAGACACCGCTAATTTAGAGCAAATAAGAGAAGCTCAGGACCTAGGAATACTAGATGGAGTAACCACCAACCCGTCACTAATGGCCAAAGAAGGTATTACTGGAGAAGCAAATGTGCTAGCACATTATAAGGCTATCTGTGATCTTGTAGATGGAGATATTAGTGCAGAGGTGATAGCTACTGATTTTGAAGGGATGATAAAAGAAGGTCAAGCTCTTGCCGACATTCACGAAAACATAGTGGTAAAAGTTCCAATGACCAAAGATGGGGTGAAAGCTATTCGTTGGTTTACTGACCATGATATACGAACTAACTGCACATTAATATTCTCTGCAGGCCAAGCTATTTTAGCTGCCAAAGCAGGTGCTACTTACCTTTCTCCATTTATAGGGAGAATAGACGATATGAACTGGGACGGTATAGAGCTCATAGCTCAGATAGCAGAAATATATACGATACAAGGATACCAAACAGAGATACTTGCAGCCTCTATTCGCACACCCTTACATATAGTAAGAGCGGCAGAAGCAGGTGCAGATGTAGTGACGTGTCCACTTAGCTCTATTTTAGGACTATTAAAACATCCATTAACGGATATAGGTCTTGCTCAGTTTCTTGCAGATCATAAAAAAGCTAATTCATAAGCAACTATTCCTGATTTAATACCATCTAATTATCTTTATACAACAGCGAAATAACATCTAAAGAGTGAATCCAATAGTCATCATACCTACTTACAATGAGAAAGAGAATATCTCTCTTATGCTGCAGACTGTTATGGATTTGCCAGAGGAGTTTGATGTTTTGGTAGTGGATGATAACTCGCCAGACGGTACCGCTGACTTAGTAAAGGCAGCTCAAACGATACATCCCAGAATACATTTATTAGAAAACGGAAAAAAGAACGGACTAGGTGGAGCATACATTGCAGGGTTTAAATGGTGTCTAGAAAGGGAGTACGATTATATTTTTGAGATGGATTGTGATTTTTCTCATAATCCAAAAGATCTTATACGTTTACATGCTAAGTTACTTAGCGGCAAGTACGATCTAGTAGTAGGCTCTAGGTATGTAGGTAATGTAGTGAATGTGGTGAACTGGCCAATGGGTCGGGTTTTGCTTAGTTACTTTGCCTCAGCGTATGTGCGTTTTTTTACTCGTATGATGTTGGCAGATGCTACTGCTGGTTTTGTGGGTTACTCTAGAAAACTTCTGCAAACTATAGATTTAGATAAGATTAAGTTCAGAGGCTATGCATTTCAGATAGAAATGAAATATACTGCGTATAAATTGGGATTCAAAATCAAGGAAATACCAATAATCTTTACTGATAGAACGGCTGGAGAATCTAAAATGAACGGAGGTATTATTAGAGAAGCTTTGTTTGGTGTTGTGAGTCTCCGTTTTAAGAAAATCAGGCCCAAGCGGTAATTGATCTTAAAACTACACACGCATTTTTTAGACGATACTTTATTAATGACTATTTATCTGAGGACTCTAGCCGTTAAGATGAATGCACCTATCAAATAGGGATTTCTAGGACGGACGGCCTTTAGATAAAAGTATTTTTATAAGTACAGGAAAGGCCTTACGGATACGAATGATGTTATGTTTTTATCTCTTGATTTTTAGTCAAAAAAAAGCCTCCGATAAAATATCGAAGGCCTATAGTATATTGTAGTGACGCCAAGCTTATGCTAAGACTACCACTTTGTTATTTAGTATTTCTACTATTCCGCCGGAGATATTAAATGTTTCTTCGCCAGAACTAGTACGAACCACTACCGTACCCTTATCTAAACTAGATATGAGTGGGGCATGATTAGCCAATGCTTCAAAAGAGCCGCCACTGCCGGGCAATTTCACTGAAACCGCTTCGCCAGAGAATAGCACCTTATCTGGTGTTATTACTTCTACGATCATTACTCTCCAGCTTCTTTAATAAGTTTCTCT
>Ga0307993_1000833_pt1 | contig 10618 bp, 8 predicted proteins | sample EllFjometagen260_FD_203163 | JGI IMG/M metagenome (GOLD analysis project Ga0307993, IMG submission 203163) | Marine microbial communities from Ellis Fjord, Antarctic Ocean - #260 | ecosystem: Environmental > Aquatic > Marine > Unclassified | place: Southern Ocean | collected 2014-11-02 | reverse complement strand
CCAAACTACATAGTAAATATACGAAAAAACTTTCACGCGCACAAGCTTTTTAACACTTATTTTTAAAAAATGTTTACTTTTTATGAAATTGTAATAAGTTGGGTAGGTATAGTTTTAAATTTGGTATATCGAATGATACCAATGAAATTGCAATCCGATTTGATTCCGAAACTGATTTGGTGATTATAGTTCCTGTTGTATCATATTCTTGTTCTGTTGGTCCTGCTATTCTCCATTTCAATACAACGGAAATGAAATGTGGCTTGTTCATATATGTTGCATAGGTGGTGTTATTTATCTCATATATAGGAGAACCTTTATCATTTGTTTTTTGGAGGAAATATCTGGTGATGTATCCTCTGCGATAATCTTTATCTACTGGAATAGGGATATATGTATCCACATCAAATCTAAGTGATGTATGGCTTGTATTAATATCATCGTATCTTTTAATATCCATAATTAAAATGTTGTCCAATCGTTTTTATCGTGAAATTATTTATCTTTTTTAGTATCTTTCTTTGGTTCAGTAGGAGTAACATATTTATCTGGCTTACCTTCACCAACTTGCATATTTCGCATAGAACCTTCAATTCCAGTGGTCCATATATTCTGTTGTATCTCCTGTGAAACTTGTGTGACCTGAAATACTCTATCACGATATTTGGTGGGCAAATCAGTTATACTAAATGTATCACCTACTCTTATACCACTAATTCCATGTATGGTAAAATTAAATTTAATAGGAAGTATTGGAACATTTGATTGTCCTTGATTTCCAGGTGAATTTAGTACGATTGTACCTTCGTTTAATAATTGTATTTTTTTTAATATACTTGGATCATCCCAACCACCTACTTTTGCTACTTGACGCATTGACGAATTTTTACCGGATCGAGTCCAGTTATTTGAAATATCTCGCTTATCTTCTCTATCTTGTAACCATGGAATTACCATTGCACTTTTTACGAAAAACTCATAATTTGATTTACTTTGCTCATCAGCGGCTTTCATTTCAGGAGTACCTTCCCACTTCTCATTAGCCCATTCAATCTTTTTAGTGATCCACCACTTTTCATCTTCGGCCTTTTTGTCATCAATACCCTTTTGGATTTTATCAGATTCATCTACTTGTTTTTGAACATCACTTAAAACCTCCTTTACTGTATCTGGTTTATTTGAAAATAGTCCATGTAATACAGGGGCATGAGCTTCTACTGTTGAATTATCTGGTTTATTAGCAAGTCCTTTTGCAATAACTTGACTTTTCATTGCACCTGGTATATCAAAAGTTAAGTCTGCAGATAGAAATGGTGAGTTTGATCCCCTTGATTGAAATTTTGCAAGTCCTACTCCTGTATTCTTACTTAGAATTCCTCCCATTGATAAATCTACAATTTCAATATTTGTCTGACCGCAACTATCAGGTGGGATATCATGATCCCTTTTCCATAAATAAAATCCATCAGTTGGGTCTTCTTCTGGTGAATATATTGGTGCAAATCCCCTTGGTACTATTTGAAAATTCCAATACATATTTGTTGCTGAACTCATTCCATTTAATAAGTCATAGTACACATCTTTAGTAACCAAACCACTTTTTTGAATAGTATCACAAAAGAAATCAAAGTTGATGTATAAATCTCTTAGAAATCCCCAATCACCTGCTTTTGCAGTTATTGGTTCATATGATGTATCATAACATCCTTGGTCTTTCCAATTCAATGGTTGGTTGTTTGGGAAGTATGATGTGTTTCTATCAGCAAACGGTGGATATACCTTTGGATGTAAATCATCTACCAAATCTCGTTTCTTATCATCTGGATCCTTTAATAGTAAATGACGAACATAAGTTGGTGGGTTTGAACCAATAACAGGCAATGCAACACTTTTTGTTAATACGGGTAATATATTACTAATTGGAAGAGTAGTACTTAAAGCTCCTCGTAAATCGAAATTTGGTGCATATTTATTTGGAATATATAAGTAATCCGAATCAGCCGTGAACATGTTTTTAAAACCCCTACATATTGTATTTTTCCATTGAACCGTATCCGAATTTACAGTAATTCCCTTACATCCTAATGAATTTTCAGGTATCATTTTCATATTACTTGTTGAATCTAATATAGTAAATGCAAGTGCTGCTCTAATATATCGTTTTTCTGTAAATAATGGAACATCTGATTTTATTTCAACAGCTGGTTGGTCATCTACTGTTTGGAAGGTTCCTCCACCTTTCATCTGGTCTACTAAATGTTCTCTAGTTTCTTTATCCATATTGATAAAGTTAATTGAATCAGCAACCCATGGTTGGTGATGCTTCGAACCGGCTAATATGAGTTGTTTTATTTCCTTTGTACGTTTTACGGCTGGTAATTCATTATACATTTGCATAAATAACCTCGTTCCAATTGTTTTGTCATTATCTGCAAGTTCACCTTCTCCGAAAATTTTACTTCCAGGTAGTTCTGAACCAAGTGGAGCTCCACCCTTGTGGTGTTGTAAATATGCAGGTATCTCACCTATTGATGTTAATTCAACTTGTACTTCGTATGTTTCATTACTACCATATGACATACTACCACCGGTGATTACACCAAGTACTGCATCATACGTACCTCCTGAACTTCTTCGTTTTTCCTGTACATGCTTTAAGTTGTTATACAATGCAATTGAACATTTTTCTACAACGGCCTTTTGCCTTACACTTTTTGATTGATTTTCACCCCATTCCACCAATACCATTTTTCCTGGTTCTAAAAAATATTCCATTATTTTTTCACATTGGCCCATTGAATAACAAACAATAGTGAATGCTGCTTTTTTACTCAATCCCTCGTTTCCTTGTGATATTGCAATGGAATCAATAGAGGGTGATGGTCGTAATCCTCTATCATTATGACCATATGCATATATATCGTTTGGCTTATCAGGACTTGGATATTCAAGACCTAATCTTCCACTTTTTTTAGTACCACCATATTTTTGTGCAAATGATTCGGATTCTTTGGAAGATTCGATAGCTAAAAACTTTCCTAAACAAGATACTACTCGAATCCATGGCATTGTTTGTGTTGCGCGTAGATTATCACCAGCTTTATTAGTAATGGTTTTATATATTCGTTCATCGATATTACCTAATTGTGGAAATGCCATATAACTTATTGTTTTCTAAAATTGTCTACTATTGTTGTGTAATTTATTGGTACTCGTAATGTAGTTCCATCGGGAACAGAAAGTGATGCATCATGTACATTATTAGCAGTTGCTATAATCCACCATAATGATGAATCGGAATAAAATTGATGTGCAAGACTATCCAATCTATCTCCTTGTTGTGTTACAATATATATATCATTATCTGATAATGGTATATTTGGGTATATTCGAGAACGATATACCTGTCTACCATCATTTAATTTTTGAAATTGATTATCTTCGTATCTACTTGCCATAATTTATTACAATTTTATACCAGCTCCACTTTTACTTCGCGTCGCTGCATCTAGTGCATCATCAGTTGGTTGTCCGAATGGTTCTTCATCTGGATCATAATGGAAATTAGCGAAAGTTCCGTTTGGAGCTACCATACTATATTGTGTACCCCACATTCCATCATCGTATTCAACAAATATTGTACCTGGAATATTAGTATCCTCCCCATTCAACATTTTATAATCGGAAGAGATTGCAGATTTAGGTACTTCCTTCATATTTTTTCTATAAAGAGATAAACTTACAAGCATACTTGCCTGTGTTTCTGGAGTATTAGAAGTGGTTACCTTCTCTTCTACTGCATCTGAAGACGATTTACCATCATGCTTATCTGCAGTAGCAGATTGTTGATTTGTTGTGTTTGGAACACCTTCTTTTGTATCAGATGGTGTTTCTGTTTTCTTCTTACCAAAAATATTGACTTTATCTTTTTGAGCCTTTAAGGACTCTTTTGCGGTTTTTGCTTTTCCTTTTAATATACTTACTGTTGCCTTTTTCTTGCTCGTTTCTTTGGGAGCATCCCCCGATGCCCCTTTTTCGGTTTTTGATGCCAAACTAATTGCTTCCCTGTTCTTTTTTCGGTTATCATTAATACCCTTGACTGCTTCTTTTGATATTGCCATATCATACAATCTCTCTTCATCTCCAGGTGTTTCAATAAGTTTAAGGCTAATTGCAATATCAACCATTTTTGGTAGAAATCCAAGTTCACCATTTGTTTCCCAATTGGATTCATCTGGTATTGTATAAGTTAAGGAATCAACAAGTGCTTTTCGGTTTGAATAAATATCACCTAATCTGAAATCTATTATAGGAGGTGTTGTTAATCCACCAGCAATAGTAGGATATGTATATGATGTTAGTATTTTTAATCGTTCCCATACTCCACTCATTTCAAGTGGTGAAGCGGCAAATATCTTAATATTAAATGAGACACTTCGTTCTACACCATCGTACATGTGAAATGAGTATGGATTACCTATAAATTTATTGGAGCTCCAAGATGGCGAGGTTGATTCGGTTAATCCACTAATAATTGCTCTAAATACAATGGGCTTTTCATCACCCAATCTCTTAAACCACAATGGAATGAAATCTGTAACGATTTCTCCACCTGCTTTCATAAGAAAGGCATCATCATCATCCAATGTATAGATATCGGATGGAGATATTTTATTTAGCTTATCTCCTTTATTACTTAATCCATACTTAGTTTCTATTGCTAGTTTTTCACCGGATTGTTCTTTAATATTGTTTGGGTCTATTCCTGTATATGTTTTTTCTTTTTTGGTTGGATTGTATCTACTGTTTCCAATTATGTTTGTTCCATCTGGATGTATGCGTGGTTCTTTTCTAGCTATACCATAAACGGGTGAAACTGATTGTAAATCTAATTGAGTTCCTTCTAAATCTTTTACTGCAGTCTCAGCACTTTTTAATCTTTTACTTTTTTTAACAGCAGAATAGTTTGTTACATCCTTTTTTTTATTAGAAGTAAATTCTACCGATTCACGATAATCATTACCTCCGGCCTCACCAAGTCCATCTTCTTTTCCAAATAATGCTCCGCGGAGTTTATCTTTAGCAACACCTATTCCCTTGCCGAGTGCCTGTTTACCAATGGTTGTTGGATTTCCACCACCAGTAGATTTTAAAAATTTACCGAATTCTGTACCATTTGTACCCAAGTAATCCGAAGTAACAGGTTCACTTGAATTATGTTCTGGATTTTCAGATAGTTTTTTTACTACGGTTGATGGTATTTGATTAACAGGAATACCCATAAATCCATTTGCCTTTTCTCGTGCATCTTGAAGAGATGTTACCTTGCCACCTGTGAGTTTATCCAATCCCTTTCCAATTAAACCACCATCACCCTTTTCTCCTTTAGTATCGGCCTTCATTGTATCTAATGAAGGTGTACTTCTCTGCATGATACGGGCTGCCTCATTACCATAGATAAGTGGATTGTTTATTTCAACTGCAGATTTTACACGAAGTCCTGATGTTTCTTGTTCTAAGAAAGTTTCGGATTCCTTTTTTACTGCACCTTCAGCCGAGCTTCCACCTGGAAATAACAATTCTTTGTTTTTAAATAATTCTATTATAGTTGGCATATTATTTATTTTTTATATAAGGTCATCATGTTTGCATCATCACTCCCACCGTTAATTGAAGATGAAACTCTATCCTTATCTAAGTAGACACTTTTCCCTGATGATGTTGCTGCTATCAATTGGTCCATTTTTTGCAACATGTTGGTTTCATATACACTTACCGATTCCTTTTCTAATGAAGTTGTTTCTGCTGATGAACTACTATCTCCACCAAAACCGAATATTTCAGCAACAATTGCAATTCCAACTGCTGCCGCGGCAATACCTAATAACGCAGGTAATGCAAATAATCCAGCAGTTCCTAAGAACATTAATGAAGCGGCTAATCCCATGAAAGCTAACGATAATAATCCAATTGCTCCCACTTTTTCTAAAGTGATACTATCCATGAAAGTACCAATACTAGTTGTAACCGAACCGATGAGCATTGAAACTCCAGAAAATACACTTGTTATTACCATACCAAATGATTCCACAAGTGGAGATAGTAATGATAATGCATATGTTAATGGTATCAATGCAATTCCTAATAAAGCCAATAAACCGATTCCAATAATTGCAAGTGGTGCAGATGCACCGAATGCAGATAATCCAACTGCTAATGCAGATAATCCGGCTCCTGCAGGTATTCCTCCGATTGCAATGGCGGCCAATCCTATTGCTCCAAGTGTCATTGCTGCAAATCCTATTGCCGCTAATACCAAGTTTCCTGCTCCTGCCGTAACAGTAGCAGTTCCCATCATTCCCAATCCAATTGCTAAATTCATTAATCCTGTTCCTGCTGATGTTCCAAGTGCAGAAACTACCGCTAAACCAGGGTATGCTAATGTGAATATTAAAAATCCTATTCCTGTTGGTATTAAGTTAAGTGCTCCAAATAAAACTTTACCAGTTCCCATTTCTTTTAAACCACCAGCTAAATCTTTTAATTTATCTCCCATTGATGGACCAGCCATAGCATCAGGTACTTCTACGTTTTCTGCAATTGATTGTACCTTATCCGTAGCTAAATCTTTTCCCTTTTCTGCCACGGTTTCAGCAACATCAGTTGCAACATCAGTTGCGATACCACCACCAGCCGCGGCTTTTCCTACAACAAGTTGTTTAATCATAACTCCAAGTCGTGCTGCTGATGATAATAACCATTTACCGGCTGCTTTGGCACCATTCCATGCCCATAATGCTGCTATTTTTAAACCAGATCCTATACTTCCAATCATTGGGCCCAAGGCTTTGAAACCAGTTCCCATTTGACCAGCAGCAGTAACCATCCCCCCTAATCCTTTAAGACTAGTACCAAGATATTTATTTAATCCCGCATTTATCGTTTCTCCGGCTACTGAGAAAGTATCTGAAACAACACCACCCAATGTGCCAGCCTGTTCCATGTTGGAATTCATCTTCTGTAATTCCGCAACAGATACACCTAATAAATCAGCTGTTTGTTTCTTTTGGTAGTAGTCCATTTTATTAAATGCCTCTACTCCACCAAGTTGTTTAAGAGTTTCTTTTGTTGCTCCCTCTATATCACCACTATATGCAAGTTCTCTTGCTTTGTTAAGATTAATGTTTTTACCTAACATTGCACCTAACTCTAATTCTTTAGTAATAGAGGTTTCCATATCAAGCAATCCCTCTGAGATGCCACTCATAGTGGCCATATTCACACCAAGTTTAGCAGCATAACCTGCTGCTCTTAATATATTCTCCCCACCATCCTTACCGAATAATGCAAACTCTTCAGCTGAATTAGCTAAATCACCCATTAATTGGGCTGGTATAATTCCATTTTGTTTTGCAAATTCTTGAGTAGTTTTTGACATGTTTAATGCCGTATCAGTTGAATTTCCATTCAATCGTGAGAACGAACCAATCAACTTAGTTGCTTCTGTTCCACTAATACCCATATTGGTGGACATCAAACCAACACTTGCTTGTAATCCAAATGTTGCTTTGTTAGTATCACCAAGTTCAGAACTTAAATCTTTTGCGGTTTGTACTGCATCTCCAAATACTAATGAAAGTACACCGGCTTTCCTTGCAACACCATCTGTTTGGAACATTGAAGTTCCTAGCTCCATATTGGCTTCACCGATTTTACCTACAACTACTCCAAGTCCAGATATAACTCCACCTATTGCTCCTTGTAAGTTACCATATAATTGAATTGCCGTGTCAATTGTACCTTGTATTGTTTTCTCTATGCCACTTAATACAGCATGTTGTCCTTCTAATACTGATTTTGACTTTTCAGACATACTTGCAAAGTTATCCGCTTCTGCGGATTGTGATGCTATATCATCCAGAATATCTTTACCTAGGAAAGATGTTCCAGCCATTAAATCATTTCTTTCGTTTTGGAGAGCACTTAGTTGCTTAACATCACTTGCATCTAATTGAGCAATTTGTCTGTTAACTTCCCCAATTTTAGAAGTTTTCTTTATCCATCCATCGGATGTTTGGGCAAATTTACCAGATGTTTTATCAAGAGTATTTCGTTGGGTTTGTCCCAATTTCTCATATATACCATTTAAACTCTTAATACTAGATTCTTCGGATTTTGAAGCATCTAATGCAGCTTGGATTCTTTCTTTGTTATTAGATACTACGGCTTTTTTGAGTTTAGCATGTTCACCAATAAGTATTTTTAATGATTTGGTTTCATCTTCGGTAAGCGCGACTGATTTACTCTTCATCGAATTAATTTCAGCTGTGAGCTGTTTTATCGATTGGAGGTTTTTGTAATGTTCTTTTTGATTATTATCAGCCATATATTACCCCTATTATTTTTTTATTGTATATTCAGATGAATTTAATAAATCTTCTAATTCTTTTTTTTGCTTTTCAATTGCGGCCATTTTGCTAATCACTTCTTTGGGAAGTCCTTGTTTAGCAGCTTGCTTTAAGAATTTATTAGTTGTGTTTTTTCTTAACCCATCGAAAAATGCACCAACCAAACGTGATGGAGCACTTAATTCATTTATTTTTTTCTTAGACATTTTATTATCCTATATAATTGTTCTTATATAAATATAGAACAAAAAAAAAGTGAAGAATTTTACTTCTTCACTCTTACACTTGGACTTCGTCCTCCCTTTTTCTTGGAGGACTTATCGTGTTCTTCTTTTTCTTTCTTCTTCGAGTCTAATAACTTCTTGAAATAGAAATTCCTCCAATGGATTGGCATGAAGTAAACTTCTGACCAAGTGAATCCATTACCGTAGTTAACCATTTCCCAAATCTGACTATGAAGTTGAATCGAGTAATCACTCGGTAGGGTAAAAAAACCCAATCCCGAATGGGATATCAAGTGCCTCCTCTTCACCTGTTACATCTGATATAAAATTGAATTTCAAATCCAAATCAGGTGTAAACTCTTGTATGTGTTTCCTAAGAGCTCTCGAATCTCTTGCAAGTAAACCGTTTTTTACATAATTGTTAATAAATCCTCTATCTTCGTTACCATCCACATCTTGTATCATGTATCGTAAACGAGTTGTAACATCCTGTGATACAACATCACCTTTGGTTAAACGATTCAATGCTTGTATTTCAGCATTAATATCTTGCTCATCCTTATGTGTTAATAATCTAAATATAATAGTTTTCTTACCGAATGGCAAATCAAATGTATATCTGTTTTCTGAATTTAACTGAGTTTCATCAACTTCCTTAACTTGTACTTTAGAAAGGTCTATGTTAACTTTTTGTTTTTCTCCAGAAGATGGGTCTGTCATCTCTACTTGGTAATCTTTACCATACCCCAAAATACGAGTTGCTAATAAGATAGCGTTCTTATCACCAATGAATATGTCATTTACATTTACTCCAGTGTCTACAACTACCGATTCGAATAACTTATCAAGTACCACTCCCTTTTTAATAAGATTTTGTGATGCTAATATATCTTCCTCTTTAGCGGTCATATACTTAATTTCAACCGTACCCTTTGAAAGAGGATTTGATTCGGGATAAAGTTTACCCTTAGATGGAAGATCTATTACTTCCGTTGGAAAATCATATTTTGCCATAACTTTGTTTATTTTGTTCGTATATAAATATATAACTTTTAAAAAATGATAAAAAAAAGGCTCTCGATAAGAGAACCTTTTTTAATTTATAAATTTAATCTTTCTTAGAATTCTAAGATTGCGTAATCATAAGATAATGTTACGGTGATTTCAGCAGGGTCATTTGAATCCCAAGCCAAATCATTAAATACAGCGTTGTTTATAAACGCTCCTTTAAGAGTCCATTGTTCAATCTTATCACCAACTGGTCCTAATAGATAGATTTGTACATCTTTCTTATAGAAATCTGCATATCCATCTCTACCTGTAATAGATTCGTGTGATGTTCTCACCCATTCCATTACTGCTTGAGCTCCACTTGGAACGATTGGGTCAAATAATGTAATCTCTACATCTTGCCATTCTCCCTTACCTTTTAATTTACGTTTAACGTTAATGTGGTCAAGGGTTATAGTTTCAAACTGAATTGAAGGTCTATTTGCTGCTTTTATTAGATATGAAGGGATACCATCGATTTCCATGATGAAACGATTTTTCATCTTTGGTTCGAAATTGGTATAAAACATATCGTTAAATTCTAATACTTCTGCCATGTTGTTTTTTCTCCTATTATATTAATAAATATATAGTTTTTTAATTTATATTAATTTATGCCGTAAAAGATGCCCCAGTTGGTAAGATATTGAAATCTAACACGATGAATTCTGCAGTTTTAGTTGGTTGTAAGAAAATCTGTCCAGCCAATATATTTCTGTCGATTACATCTGGTGTGTTATTACTTTCGTCCATTACCACTCTAAATGCATACAATCCTTGTCTTTGTTGTATTCCTTCTAAATAAGGATTCACAGTATTTAAGAATTTACCTCTTGTTGTAGAAGTATTTTGTTCAAATACTAAGTATCTTGATGTAGAAGCGATATACTTCTTAACTTTAATCATCAATCTTCTAACATTGATTCTATCAAGTGC
>Ga0307993_1000831_pt1 | contig 10627 bp, 10 predicted proteins | sample EllFjometagen260_FD_203163 | JGI IMG/M metagenome (GOLD analysis project Ga0307993, IMG submission 203163) | Marine microbial communities from Ellis Fjord, Antarctic Ocean - #260 | ecosystem: Environmental > Aquatic > Marine > Unclassified | place: Southern Ocean | collected 2014-11-02 | reverse complement strand
GTTGCAATGCAATGTATTGGTCTCCATCATAGTTTCGAAAGCTTTGAGGTGCATATACATTTGCCCCTTGTCATCACATGCTCCACGAGCATAGATGTTTCCATCTTTTATAGTAGGCTCAAAAGGAGGAGTGTTCCAGAGCTCATCTGGTACTGATGGCTGCACATCATAGTGACCATAGACAAGTATAGTAGGCTTACTTGGGTCTACCATTTTCTCACCGTAGACTATTGGGTTACCCGCAGTTTTTTCTAAAGTCACATTATCTGCACCTGCTTCTTGTAGACGTTTTGCTACATACTCTGCACATTTTTGTACATCTCCTGCAAAAGCAGAGTCCGCACTTATACTTGGCATTCTAAGCAAGTCAAATAACTCGTCTAGGAATTTATCTTTATGGGTTTCTATATATTCTTCTCTTGTCATAGGGCGAAGGTAAAAAAAATGAATAACTGAAGGGCAAAGTGATGGGATAATAGAATGATTGTAAAGAAGGATAGCGATAAAAAGGACTACATACAGTTAAAAACAGTGTTCTACGATGAAGACTTAGAAGCAGTGAATACGATGGTAGCTAGCGAGATAAAGAACCTAGGAGGTAAAATGATAGCTAGTAAAATGGTAATGACGCCAGCTGGCAAAGCAGGGCAAAGTACCAAGGTAGTATATCGCAGTATGACTTTTAATAAATCAATAAGCACTGCTTTTTTTACAAAAGCCAATATGCCAAACGTAAAACCGTAAGGCATACTTCTCTATATTTGAACCTCATATGAGGGGGACAATATTATTCATAAGTGCTATAATAGCAGTATTAAGCTTTGGACAAACTACAGCAGTTCGTACATCTAATCTTACAGTGTATAAACACTGGAAGGTAAATCTATCAGAAAACGAAAATTTACTCGAAGTCTCTAGAATTAAAAACAAGGAAGCAGCACCTAAGCCACTCATGACTAGTGATGTGGTTAAGGCTAAAATAGATGCTCAACGTCATAGAAAACTAGTCAAATCTAAAACGTCTTTTCTAAGTTCTAAAGGGTATACCAATGAAAAATTGGCAGACAATTTTAACGGTAAACCGTTAGGCATAGCGGGTATCCCAAATGATAATACCATGGCTATAAGTAATGATGGTATTCTAGTAAGTGCTATCAATACTTCCATTACTATATTAAACGAAAAAGGGGAAATGCTCAAGTTTAGATCTCTCTCGGGTATAGTGGCTGGGCAACTAGGCATGCTCGATAGATATTACGATCCTAAGGTGACTTATGACCCGATAGCAGATAGATTTATACTTGTGTTTTTAGAAGGAAGTACCAGTAGCGATACACGGATAGTAGTAGGTTTTACCGAGACGAATGATCCTACGGGAGATTGGAATTTTTATGCGTTAGACGGAAGACCCCTAGGCGGTGCTACTTGGAGCGATTATCCTATCATAGCTCATAATGGAACAGACTTGTATATCACTGTCAATCTATTGCGAGATAACGAAAGCTGGCAAGAGGGTTTTGTAGAGAGTTTTATTTGGCAAGTCAATAAACAAGATGGGTACGATGGTGAAGATGATCTAACCCAGAATCTATTTTCTGGCATAGAGTATGGCGGCAAGTCAGTTTGGAGTATTTGTCCTGTACAGCCAGGTGTAGATTTTAACCAAGATAATATGTATTTCTTATCTGTAAGACCAGATGCAGAAAGTAATGATACTTTGTTTCTGCACGAGATTACAAATAGTTCTACTAGTGGGCAAGCCACACATACACTAAAAGTACTGCGTTCTAATGCCACATATGGTGTGCCGCCAACCGCTTATCAGCCTTTGGTTGCAAGTTCAGATTTTAGACTACAAACCAATGATACACGAGTACTCTCTGCATTCATTCATCAAGGAGATATACAGTATGTACAATCTTCTATTTTGCCAAACGAAATTAAAAGTGGGATCTATCACGGTGTTATTCGTGATGTAGCAAGTGCCCCATCTGTTACCGGAGCTTATATAGAGTCTAGCACTTTAGATTATGCCTATCCGAGTATTGCATTTATAGGCCAAACGGCAACGGATAAAAATGCCGCGTTTATCACATTCTCGCATGTAGGAGAGTCTGACTATGCAGGTACAAGTGCCGTTTATTATAACAGAGGAACAGGTGCTGACGGAGTGTATTCTGAAGTGATACGGGTAAAAAATGGAGACAGCGTTATCAATACTTTTGTGGCAGATACTGCAGAGCGTTGGGGAGACTATACAGATATTCAGCCGAAGTATAATGAGGTAGGAGTAGCATGGTTATGCGGTAGCTACGGTGACTCTACGGGTAGAAATAATGTTTGGCTTGCCAAAATACGAGTAAATGAAAAGGTGATTACGGTTGATAAAATAATCACATACCCCAACCCAGCAATTAACTCAGTATGTGTAGTAGCAGAGTTTACTCAAGATGATATAGTCAATATACGCTTAACGGATACCAGAGGTACTATAGTGAAAGAATTGACTAATGAGGAGGTACGTGCAGGTGCCACTGAGTTCCTATTGAATATTTCGGGAATTTCTTCTGGAGCATATGTGCTTTCTATTATCAACGATAAGGATGAGTTACTTCATTCTCAGAAAATCTTAGTAAAATAAGCTTCTTAGCTTTAACCTCTATCTAGTGGGACCTAAAATAAAAAACCAATACCTTTCTACTTTTAAAAAAAATATGTTGCTTTGACCCTAATGAATAAAATTCTAGTAATGGGCAGCGGTAGCTGGGGAACAGCATTGGTCAAAATATTACTAGAAGACCCAGCTATGCAGGTTTCATGGTGGGTAAGGAAAGAAGAAACTGCGAAACACATTAATACTTTTGGCAGAAACCCCAAATACCTTCGTTCGGTAAAATTTGATACCAATAGACTAACCGCTAGCTGTGATGTAAAAGAGCTTGTTGCCGCCAATGATACTATTCTACTGGTTACTCCATCTGCCTTTGTATCAGATATACTAGATCAGCTTACCAATGAGCAACTAGCAGGTAAAAAGATAATTTCTGCCATAAAAGGAGTAGAGCCGAAGAGCCTTAAAATAGTGGGGGAGTACCTCTTCGAAAATAAAGGAGTAAGTCAAGACGATTTTGGTGTAATAACAGGTCCTTGCCACGCAGAGGAAGTAGCACAAGAAAAACTAAGCTATTTGACCTTTGCCAGTACCAATATAGTCTTTTGTGAAAAGATGTGTGCCGCTTTAGATTGTGGCTATATCAAAGTGACTCCCAGTGCAGATATATACGGTACAGAAATAAGTGCGGTACTCAAGAATGTTTACGCTATAGCTGCAGGAATGTGCCATAGCTTAGGCTACGGAGATAATTTTCAGGCAGTGCTAGTGAGTAATGCTATTCGAGAGATAAAACGTTTCATAGCTGTCGTACATCCTATAGATAGAGATGCAGATGATAGTGCCTACTTAGGAGATTTACTCGTGACTGCATATTCGCAATACAGCAGAAATAGAACACTGGGAGCTATGCTAGGCAAAGGCTACTCCGTGAAATCTGCTCTTATGGAAATGGAGATGGTAGCAGAAGGATATTATGCTACAGAAAGTATCTATAAGCTGAATAAAAACCACGGTGTAGAGATGCCGATATTAGAATTTGCATACAACGTAATATACAACGGAAACAATGCCAAGCTAGAAGCTGAAGCATTGACTAAGAAGCTGAATTAAAGCCAAAATGAAAAAATTTCTTACCACACTTATATATGGCACATTAGCGTGCATCGTGCTTATCTATCTGTTTAGTGCTATGCACTGGCCAGGATTTGAAAATGTAGCTTTAGGAGTATTGTGGCTCCACGTAGGATCGTATCTTACCTATTCTATGATAGTGCCAGAAAAAGAATCACGCATCATATATCCTTTGGCAGCTCTATCTGTGGTAGTGCTAGTCAATATATTTAAGCTAGGTGCAGATGCCACGTGGATGGGAATGGCCGTATATTTCTTTTTGACAGCGTATGCAGCATTTCACTTATTAGCCAAAGACTTTTTAGATGAGAATGATCTTCCTTTTTTAAAGAAGCTAAACATAGTAGCTATAGTTATTTATTTGCTAGGCGGAGTGATGCAACTAGCTAGTTTACAGTTTTCTAGTCAAGTATTCTTAGTGGGTAGTGGTTTGCTAGCACTTATGCTCCTGCTCACAGGCAGTACTAAAGGATTAAAGCGAAAGAAGTAGATTAGCTCTGCTGGCTTACGGCATAGTTTACATCCATCCAGCCACCACCGTTGTAGCATTCTATTCCTTGAGCTTGTAGAAAACCTGTAGCTTGTCCGCTTCTACCACCGCTTAAGCAGCAGAGTACAAGTGGTCCTTCCATTTCTTCAAAATCTGCCACTCTCGCAGGCACTTCATTTAGTGGTATATTGATAGAGCCTGGCACATTGCCACCCATAAATTCTTCAGGTGTTCGCACATCTACTACTTTAGCTCCTTGTTGTATTAATTCTTGTATGGTCATTATTTAATTTTGTAGTCGTGAATTTTTAGTTAATTGGGTGTTTCTCAAACCTTGGTGTCAATCTGAGTGGCACTGCATCAGCAGTGTTATATCGAAGATTAAACACAAAGCAGAGCTCAATTTTTTAACTTATTTCTTGTCAGTCTGTCCTGATAGCTATCTGGATTTTGCCTTTTCTAGCAGTACCGAAGACTTCCCGACCATGCAATTCGCATAGCTTTTGGCTTGCATCAGTAGTCCATTCTCAGCTGTTGCTTCTGGATAGCCCATAGAGCTCAGTTTATTTATCACTAATTCTCTAGAGGTTTCATTAGCATACGTTAAGGTCACGGTGCCCTTATCGTAATCTACTGCTACGTCATTTACTCCTGTTATCTCAGTTAGTTTAGAGGTGATGCTATGTGCACATCCTCCACATTTTATATTCGCTATGTTCAGTGTTTCTGTCATTAGTTTACTTTGCAAGTATTGGTGCCAAATATCTTGTATATCGGGCAAAAGTTAATAAAACTAGTAGCCGCAAAAATCACAGCTATTATGAGTAATACAATTCCTAAAGTGTCGGAAACGTACCCAAGCGTATAAAGTGCAGCTATAATAGCGGCTAGTACTAGACGTACTATTTTATCGGTAGAACCCACATTCTTTTTCATATAGCAAAGGTATGTTGGCTTTAAGATATAAAAGGTGACTATAGTTACGTATCGGTATGATATTAATAGACCTTAAACACAGGCAATCTATTGTGTTCCTTCTCGTAATGTGGACTGTGCTTGTAGATCCAGTTAAGTTGCTCTTGAGCAGTTATACTATCCTTTGATTGCTTCATCAACTCAAACTCAGCTTTTAAGTCTGAATCTTTTTCTAGTAGTTCAGCCGCTCTATCTTCAAATACATAAGAGCTGTAATGCTCTTTCTGCTGCAATACGGCATCAAAGAAATTCCAATTGAAATAGGAGTCCGGTCCTTCTGGTTCTAGCATTTCTAGGATGAATCTATCTTTGTCTGTGCCCGTAGGTATGAGGTAATCTCCCTTGCGAAAAGTCCAGGATATAGTATCAGCCACTGTAGTAGTATTATGGTGTAGGTAGTGTTTTTCGTATGGTGACTTCACAGTTTCATAGTCTGTTATGCTATAAGAAATTACGGTGATGGTGGTGTCTTCTGTAAGCTCTTGCATCTGCACACCGTTCCATCTTAACCTGTCTTCTACGGTGGTAAAACCTCTACGCAATATGTATGCTTTTGGTTTAGTACTTTGCTTGGTTTCTTGCATACTTCCTAGGTAAAACATTGTTTTGGTAACAGGCTTCGTGCGGTCGTAGTACAGGCGATCTTTACCTGTTATGTTGCTTTTCTTATAGCCGTATTCATATCCGTTAAAGCTCATCTGTACTAAATCGTATTTATCTACTTCCCAATCTATGGGGTAGCTTTTTGCAGTTGCAATAGCCTGTTTTTGAGCAGCACGAGTTTCCCTAATTCTTCTGTTATTCTGATTGCAAAACTCTACACTGCTGAGCAAGTAGTCATACGTGGCTTTTACACGTTTATCAAAAGGCTTAAGCATATGTGTCTCAGTGATGAAACCATAAATATTGTGCAACGTAGTCAATCCGCTACTGTATCTCGGGGAGTCGTAGAAAGTAGCGTAGGTATTTTTTAGTGGTCCACCCCAGTGATTTACATAGGGTACCATTTCGTTGCCTTTAGTCTTCATTTTAGTTTCTAATGCCGGTATCATTTCACTTCTCAGGTACTTACCCATTGCATAACCTAATTTATTAGGTTGAGTGCTTAGGTAAGTAATGTTGTACTGATAATCAGCTCCGTTACTCACGTGAGTTTCTATATACACGTCTGGATCTATAAGCTGAAGGAGCTTCGCAAAGCTTTCTGCATTCCTACTATCACATTTCACAAAGTCACGGTTCAGATCTAGGTTTTGAGCATTTCCTCTAAATCCATATTCCTCTGGTCCATTTTGATTTGCACGGCTGTAGCCATTTCTGTTTAGAGCACCTCCGATATTGTAGTATGGTATACAGACTAATATACACGAGTCTAGAAGTTGTTTTTTGGCAAGTATAATATCTCTAAAAAGCATCATACTAGCATCTACACCATCAGGTTCTCCTGGGTGTATAGCATTGTTAATTAGAATGATAGTCTTGTTGCTTTCTTTAATCTGGGAGAGTTGCTGACCATCCTTAGCAAGTACAATAGTATGCAGCGGGAAACCTGCATCGGTCATTCCATATTCTTGCATTTGCACTTCGCCAAAGGCAGTAGAAAAATTCTCCCACCACGCTATACCCTCATGATACGAGGCAGACTGCTTGCCATCAGAAGTTTCAAAAATGGTTTTAAAGTCATTTGGTTTTGGCGGAGCCATAGAAAGAAGTGAAAAAGTCACTAAGATGAAAAGGATATTCTTCATAAGGCAAAGCTAAAGGTAATTTGGTTTCTGGTGCATTATAGATTTGGAATTTAGTGCTTGAAATTTGAATATTGCGAAGCAATGCAAATCACAGGTAATCTTCGTAAAATGAACACCGAGCTGGTGAACAAAATCCCTCAATATACATTAGGAATGAAGGATATCCTAGATCCATTGGAGCCTATAGCTATGAATGCATTAATTGGGAAACCTATCCGTATAGAATACGAAGGGTATCTCAACTCAGTGCTTTCAGGACAGAAAATGAATAAGGCCTTCGGAGAAGGATTAACGTATCCGGAGTTTATGGAAAGTCCTATAGCGAGCCCGAGTATAATGCGACCAGAGCTAAGTGAGATACACAATGGAATTGCATTACGGGACTACGAGTGGGAGGTACGCCATCACTTGCAGCCACACTATGTCTATATAGCACTCACGAGTAATTATAAAGTAGGAGTGACCCGCACTACGAATATGCCGTATAGATGGATGGACCAAGGAGCTACTCAGGCTATTATACTGGCAGAGGTGCCATACAGACAACTTGCAGGACTCATAGAAGTAAGCCTAAAAGAGCACATCAGCGATAAGACTGCGTGGCAACGAATGCTAAAAGGCATAGTAGAAGTAGACAAAACCATCCTAGAAGTAAGAGATGAAATGGCCGGACTATTGGCTCCAGAATTTAAACAGTACATCAATAAAGGCACAGATATCACCGAAATTAACTTTCCTGTACTGCAACATCCAGAAAAGGTGAAAAGCCTAAAACTGGATAAGGTAAAGGTGATAGAAGACAAGCTGGTAGGAATCAAAGGACAATACCTCATTTTTGAGGATGGTGTTATGAATGTAAGAAGTCACGCTGGGTGTAGGGTGACGGTGGAGGTTTAAGGAGCCATTTGTAGGATCTGGCCTGCAGCCCAGTTCCTACGTTCCCTACAGAACCAAATCTCCAAATAACCGTTTACCAATCAACTATATTATCTTCGCACCATTGGGACATACACAAACATCTGATCGTAAAAAAGACCACATAGAACTCGCTTTTGAGTCTGTGGTAAAAAATCAAGACGACCGCTTTTATTACGAACCACTTTTTAGCGGCCATCCGCAGGGTGAGCTAGAGCCTGTACAGTTCGTAGGCAAAGCGATGAAAGCCCCCCTTTGGGTGAGTAGTATGACAGGCGGCACCAAAGAAGCAGGGACTATCAATAGAAACCTAGCTAAAGCTTGTGGTCAGTTTGGTATGGGCATGGGACTAGGAAGTTGTAGAATAATATTAAAGGATGATGAATACTTGCCCGATTTTCAGCTCCGCAAAGAGATGGGAGACTATCCACTCTATGCAAACCTAGGAGTAGCTCAGCTAGAAGAGCTCTTTGAAGCGGGAGAAGAAAAACTAGTAGCAGAACTTATAAAACGTACCGAAACAGATGGCTTGATTATTCATGTAAATCCACTCCAGGAATGGCTGCAGCCAGAAGGAGATATTTTTAAAGCGTCGCCATTAGACATCATAAAACGAACACTAGATTTAGATGTCAAAGTAATCGTAAAGGAAGTAGGTCAAGGGTTTGGGCCAGAGAGTCTTAAGGCTCTAATGAAGTTGCCGCTTGCAGCTATAGATTTTGGAGCACATGGAGGCACTAACTTTAGTAAACTCGAAATGCACCGTAGTGATACCATGCGTCATGAAGCGTATGATACGGTAGCCTCGTGGGGACACAGTGCTGAGCAGATGGTAGGATTTTATAATTGCCTACAGGAAGAAATAGGTGAGGCAAATCACAATGCGGATATACTAATAAGCGGCGGTGTGCGTGACTTTATGGATGGCTACTATCATACAGAACGTATCAATGCAAACGCCATCTACGGACAAGCATCTGCTTTCCTAAAACATGCCAGAGGAAGTTATGCTGAGCTGGAAGAGTACGTTGAGCTTCAGATTAAAGGATTTCAATTGGCTAAGACGTTCCTTCACCTAAGATAGTATTAAGTATGGAGGTTATGAGATATAAGATAATGAGATGTAAGACTTATGCATGATTTCAAGAAGTTTAAAGTTTGGCAGAAGGCAAGGACTTTTACTGCCGATTTATACATTCTAACTAAGTCGTTTCCTGATGATGAGAAGTTTGGTGTCACTAGTCAAATCAGAAGAGCGACCATTTCAATTACCAATAATATAGCAGAAGGGTGTGGCAGGAATTCAGACAAACAATTTGTTCAATTTTTGCATTATTCTTATGGCTCTGCTGTAGAGGTGGAGAATTTACTGATACTCGTTTCAGATTTAAAACTCTCGAACGATAATATTGATCATCTTTATAAGAACTTAATTGAAATTCAAAAAATGTTATTTGCACTTATCCAGAAATTCAAACAACAGTCTCACGTCTAAAAATCTCAAATCTAACATCTAAAAAAAAGTGATAAAAGGATTCAGCAAGCTGACGAAATTGGCCAAAATAGAATGGCTAATAGATAACTATTTCAATGGGGATAATGGAGCACGAGAAACGCTAGAAAGCTACTGGCACAGTAATGAAAAACTCCAAAAACTCCACGATGAGTTTATAGAAAATACCATAACCAACTTCTATATGCCAATGGGTGTAGCTCCTAATTTCCTGATCAATGGGAAAGAATATGCCGTACCTATGGTAACCGAAGAGAGTTCTGTAGTAGCTGCGGCCGCTAAGTCAGCTGGGTTTTGGGCAGATAAAGGAGGTTTTAAAGCTACGGTACACAGCACTACCAAGATTGGCCACGTTCACTTCCTTTGGAAAGGAGAAGACAAGCAAGCTTTAGTAGAATTAATAGAAGACATAAAAGATAAGTTTTATACAGAAACGGAGTCTATCACCAAAAACATGAGAAAGCGTGGTGGGGGAATCCTGGGTATAGAGCTCGTAGATAAATCTACAGATGTACCCGATTATTATCAGTTAGAAGCAGAGTTCGAAACATGCGATAGTATGGGAGCAAATTTCATTAACTCATGTTTGGAGAAGTTTGCAGATGTGCTAAAAGCGGAGATGACTAAATCTAATCTATCTCCTAATGAGGTGGAAGTAGTGATGTGTATACTCAGTAATTTTACTCCGAAATGTATAGTTCGCGTAGAAGTGAGTTGCCCCATAGAGCAGATGGTAGAAGGTACAGATATGTCGCCTCAAGCATTTGTAGAGCGATTTAGTACAGCAGTACGCATAGCAGAGACCCAGCCATACCGTGCGGTAACGCATAATAAAGGGGTAATGAACGGTATAGATTCCGTGATATTAGCTACAGGAAATGACTTCAGAGCTATAGAGGCTGGAGCACATGCATATGCTAGTAAAGATGGGCAATACACCAGTCTTACTCACGCAGATATGAGTGACGGACAATTCAAGTTTTGGATAGAAGTGCCACTAGCACTCGGTACAGTAGGAGGTATTACAGGCTTACATCCTATGGTGAAGTTCGCACATCAGCTGATGGGCAAACCCAGTGCAGCAGAGCTTATGATGATAAGTGCGGCGGTAGGTCTTGCACAAAATTTCTCTGCCTTACGCAGCCTTACTACCACAGGCATACAGCAAGGACATATGAAAATGCACCTGCTCAATATCCTCAATCAGCTAGAAGCTACAGAGGAAGAAAAGAAAATAATCG
>Ga0307993_1000829_pt1 | contig 10640 bp, 7 predicted proteins | sample EllFjometagen260_FD_203163 | JGI IMG/M metagenome (GOLD analysis project Ga0307993, IMG submission 203163) | Marine microbial communities from Ellis Fjord, Antarctic Ocean - #260 | ecosystem: Environmental > Aquatic > Marine > Unclassified | place: Southern Ocean | collected 2014-11-02 | reverse complement strand
CCTGGTGGCTTGAGTCGTGAGCGCGCAGGATTTGAGGTTCGTGACGTTCACTACACGCACTATGGCCGACTTTGTCCCATTGAAACACCTGAGGGTCCAAACATTGGTTTGATTTCTTCCCTATGTGTTTATGCGAAAGTTAACTCGATGGGATTCATTGAAACCCCTTACAGAAAGGTAGAAGATGGCGTTGTTCAGTTGAACAGTGATCCAATCTACTTGAGTGCTGAGGAAGAGGAAGAGAACATCATTGCACAGGCGAATGCGCCTTTGGACAATGCAGGTAACTTCACCAATGAGAAAATTAAAGCACGTGACGTGGCAGATTACCCTGTGGTAGAGCCAAAGCAAGTGGATTTAATGGACGTTGCACCCAACCAAATTGCCTCAATTTCAGCCTCATTGATTCCATTCTTGGAGCATGATGATGCCAACCGTGCATTGATGGGATCTAACATGATGCGTCAGGCCGTGCCGTTGATGCGCCCACAAGCGCCCATCGTCGGAACAGGTCTTGAGCAGCAGGTTGCAAAGGATTCAAGGGTATTGATCAACGCTGAAGGCGTCGGTACTGTAGATTATGTTGATGCACAGAAGATCACCATTGTGTACGATCAAACAGAAGATGAGGAGCTAGTGAGCTTTGAATCATCGACAATATCTTACCGATTGACTAAGTTCTTGAAGACTAACCAAGGCAGTAGTATCACATTGAACCCTATTGTGAGAAAGGGCGATCGCGTTAAGAAGAACCAAGTGCTTTGTCAGGGTTACGCTACAGAAAATGGTGAACTTGCTTTAGGACGTAACCTATTGGTATCATTCATGCCATGGAAAGGTTACAACTTTGAGGATGCCATTGTGATCAGTGAAAAGGTTGTTAAAGAGGACATCTTTACATCCATCCACATTGACGAGTACAGCATGGATGTGCGCGACACCAAATTGGGCATGGAGGAATTGACAGCAGATATCCCCAATGTCTCTGAAGAGGCCACCAAAGATTTGGATGAGAATGGCATGATTCGCATTGGAGCAGAGATTTCTGCAGGTGATATTCTGATTGGAAAAATTACACCCAAGGGTGAGAGTGATCCATCGCCAGAGGAGAAATTGCTTCGCGCCATATTTGGCGATAAAGCGGGAGACGTCAAGGATGCATCCTTGAAATGTTCACCCTCATTGCGTGGTGTAGTTATTGACAAGAAACTCTTCAGCCGATCGGTGAAGGATAAGCGTCAACGACTGCAAGACAAAGAGGATTTGGTTGTTCTGGAGAAAAAATTCCAAGCCGAATTGTTGGATGTTCGTTCACGCTTCATTGAGAAGTTGGCTAAAATCATTTCAGGCAACGTATGTCAGGGGGTTTACAACGACCTCAATGAGGAAATCATTCCCAAGGGTAGCAAATACACCTTGCGTTTATTGAACACCATTGAAGACTTCACGCACATGTCTGGTGGTAAATGGACAACAATGAAGGACAAGAATGCCTTGGTTGACAGTCTGTTGCACAACTACAAGATCAAAGTCAGTGACTTGACAGGTATCAATCGCAGGGAGAAATTCACCATTTCTGTTGGTGATGAATTGCCCGCAGGTGTTGTGAAGATGGCTAAAGTGTTGATCGCCAAGAAGCGCAAGCTGAAGGTGGGAGATAAGATGGCTGGTCGTCACGGTAACAAGGGCATCGTTGCGAAGATTGTTCGCGAGGAGGACATGCCATTCTTGGAAGACGGCACGCCAGTTGACATTGTACTGAACCCCTTGGGTGTACCGTCACGGATGAACATTGGTCAGATTTATGAAACCGTTCTTGGCTGGGCAGGTCAGAAATTGGACAAGAAGTTCTCTACGCCGATTTTTGATGGTGCAACATTGGATCAAATCACTGAATACACCAAAGAAGCGGGCTTGCCAGAATTTGGCCACACCCAACTCTTTGATGGAGGTACAGGTGAAGCATTTGACCAAAAAGCGACTGTTGGTATCATCTACATGCTCAAATTGGGGCACATGGTTGATGACAAGATGCACGCTCGTTCCATCGGACCGTATTCACTAATTACACAGCAACCACTTGGCGGTAAAGCACAGTTTGGTGGCCAGCGATTTGGTGAGATGGAAGTATGGGCTCTTGAAGCATTTGGTGCGTCAAACATCCTTCGCGAAATCTTGACTGTCAAGTCGGATGATGTGATTGGACGTGCAAAGACTTATGAAGCGATTGTCAAGGGAGACCGCATGCCAGATCCCGGTATTCCGGAGTCTTTCAATGTCCTCTTGCATGAGTTGCAGGGTCTTGGACTCAAAGTTACCTTGGATTAATTACCTGTTAAAGCGAACATAAAGTATTTTCACATGAGAAAGCACGAATACCAACCCACAGGAAGCTTCAACGCTATCACCATCAGCCTGACGGCTCCAGAAACCTTTTTGGAGAAGTCACGTGGCGAGGTGCTTAAACCTGAAACCATTAACTACCGCACGCACAAACCTGAGCGTGATGGCTTGTTCTGTGAGCGCATCTTCGGTCCCATGAAGGATTTCGAATGTGCTTGTGGCAAGTACAAACGCATTCGCTACAAGGGCATTGTTTGTGACCGTTGTGGTGTTGAGGTTACTGAGAAGAATGTTCGCCGTGAGCGCATTGGTCACATCAACTTGGTGGTGCCTGTGGCTCATATCTGGTATTTCCGCTCATTGCCCAATAAGATTGGTTACCTCCTTGGTGTGCCAACCAAGAAGTTGGACATGATCATTTACTATGAGCGCTATGTGGTCATTCAAAATGGTTTAGCTAAGGATGCTGAAGGCAATGCTTATGAGCACATGCATTTCTTGACAGAAGAGGAGTATTTGGACACCTTGGATGGTTTGCCAAACAGCCAGGAGAACCATTACTTGGATGATTCAGATCCCAATAAGTTCATTGCTAAGATGGGTGCTGAAGCTCTATTGATGTTGCTCCAACGCCTGGACTTGGACAGCCTGTCCTACCAATTACGCGACAAGGCCAACAATGAGACGTCACAGCAGCGAAAGGCTGAAGCCTTGAAGCGCTTGAATGTTGTTGAGTCACTGCGTGAATCCAACACCCGCATTGAGAATCGCCCTGAGTGGATGATTGTTAAGGTTGTTCCTGTGATTCCACCTGAATTGCGCCCATTGGTGCCATTGGATGGTGGTCGCTTTGCAACATCTGACCTCAATGACCTTTACCGCCGTGTCATCATTCGTAACAATCGCTTGAAGCGCTTGTTGGAGATCAAGGCACCTGAAGTGATTTTGCGCAATGAGAAACGCATGTTGCAGGAGTCTGTTGACAGCCTCTATGACAACACGCGTAAGAGCTCAGCTGTTAAGACTGAGGGCAACCGCCCCTTGAAATCCCTGTCTGACTCTCTCAAGGGCAAGCAAGGTCGTTTCCGTCAAAACTTGCTGGGTAAGCGTGTGGATTATTCTGCACGTTCAGTCATTGTTGTTGGTCCAAGCCTCAAGCTCCATGAATGTGGTTTGCCAAAGGATATGGCCGCTGAATTGTACAAGCCATTTGTCGTTCGCAAGCTCATCGAAAGAGGCATTGTGAAGACGGTCAAGTCTGCAAAGAAGATCATAGACAGCCGTGAAGCTGTGGTATGGGACATCCTTGAGAATGTCATGAAGGGACACCCTGTCTTGCTTAACCGTGCACCAACATTGCACCGTTTAGGTATTCAGGCTTTCCAACCAAAAATGATTGAAGGCAAAGCCATCCAATTGCACCCACTTGCTTGTACAGCATTCAACGCTGACTTTGATGGTGACCAAATGGCTGTTCACTTGCCATTAGGCCCTGCAGCTATTTTGGAAGCCCAGGTTTTGATGCTTGGTTCACACAACATTTTGAACCCAGCCAATGGATCTCCGATCACTGTTCCTTCACAGGATATGGTGTTGGGCCTCTATTACATGACCAAGGCCAAGCGAAATTTACCCAATGACCCCATCAAGGGAGAAGGGATGACGTTTTACTCTGCTGAAGAGGTGAATATTGCCTTGAATGAAGGGGTTATTGAGCTCAACGCCTACATCAAAGTGCGTGCAGGAGTGATGGACAATGACCAATTGGTCAACAAAATCATTGAGACATCTGTGGGTCGTGTATTGTTCAATCAATATGTGCCTGAAGAAGTTGGCTTCATCAATGAAGTGTTGACGAAGAAGGCCTTGCGTGAAATCATTGCGCACATCCTTACCAAGACCGATGTACCTCGCACCGCACAATTCCTTGACGAGATCAAGGACTTGGGTTACAGCCAGGCATTCAAAGGTGGTTTGTCCTTCTCGTTGGGTGACATCAACGTCCCTGAGTTGAAGGAGTCATTGGTTCAAAAGGCCAATGATGAGGTGGAATCCATTCTCATGAACTACAACATGGGTCTGATCACCAACAATGAGCGTTACAATCAAGTCATTGATGTATGGACCAATGCCAATGCGCGTTTGACCATGGCAGCCATGAAGGATTTGACCAACGATCGCCAAGGATTTAACCCCATCTACATGATGTTGGATTCTGGTGCACGTGGTTCCAAGGAGCAGATTCGTCAGCTCTCTGGTATGCGTGGTCTGATGGCCAAACCTAAGAAGTCTGCTTCAAGCGGCGGGGCGATTATTGAAAACCCGATTATATCAAACTTTAAGGAGGGTCTTTCCATCTTGGAGTACTTCATTTCAACCCACGGTGCGCGTAAGGGTCTTGCAGATACAGCCTTGAAAACGGCTGATGCAGGTTACCTAACCCGTCGTTTGCATGATGTCGCACAAGATGTCATCGTCAATGAAGTGGATTGTGAAACCCTGCGTGGTTTAGAAATCTCCGATTTGATCAAGAACGATGAAGTCTATGAGAAAATGAGTGCCCGTATTGCAGGCCGTATCACTTTGCATGACATCATTGACCCAATTTCTGGAGATGTTTATGTTGAAGCAGGTGAATTGATCAGCAATGACATGGCTCTTACTTTGGATGCATCACCCATTGAGACGGTTGAGGTGCGTTCTCCATTGACATGTGAGACCAAGCGGGGTATTTGCTCCAAATGCTATGGTCGCAACTTGGCAACAGCAAAAATGGTTCAACGTGGTGAGTCCGTAGGTGTGATTGCAGCGCAGTCCATTGGTGAGCCGGGTACCCAGTTGACCTTGCGTACGTTCCACGTTGGTGGAACAGCAGGTAACATTTCTGAGGTCAGCAATATTTCCGCAAAATTCGATGGTAAAATTGAATTGGAGGATGTTCGAACGGTGATCGGCGAGGACACTGAAGGTAAAAAGTCAAGTATCGTGATTGGCCGGACAGGTGAACTGCGTGTGATTGATGCCAAGTCTGGTGTTGTTGTCATGTCAGGTAATGTGCCTTATGGCTCAACATTGCTTGTCAAGGATGGCGACAAGGTGAAGAAAGATGAGATTCTTTGTTCATGGGATCCTTACAATGCTGTCATCATCTCTGAATACGGTGGTTCCATTGGGTTCGCGGATGTGGTTCAAGGTGTCACCTACAAGGTTGAGATTGATGAGCAAACCGGTTTCCAAGACAAGGTAATCGTAGATAGCCGCAACAAGAAACTTGTACCTATGGTGCAGATTTTGGACAAAAAGGGCAAGGAAATCAAGCAATACACGTTGCCTGTTGGTGCGCATATCATGGTTGATGATACAGAGACCATCAAAACAGGTAAAATTCTTGTTAAGATTCCACGAAAAAGCTCCAAGGCGGGTGATATCACGGGCGGTTTACCCCGTGTCACGGAATTGCTTGAAGCACGTAACCCATCCAATCCAGCTGTTGTAGCTACCACGGATGGCACTGTGTCTTACGGCAAGATCAAGCGAGGTAATCGTGAGATCATCATTGAAAGCCGCACGGGCGATCAACGCAAGTACTTGATCAAGCTATCCAAGCAGATTTTGGTTCAGGAAAATGACTTTGTACGTGCAGGCACGCCATTGAGTGAAGGTGCCATTACACCATCAGACATCCTAGCGATCAAAGGCCCAACAGCTGTTCAGGAGTACCTCGTGAATGAAATTCAGGATGTATACCGTCTTCAGGGTGTGAAAATCAATGACAAGCACTTTGAAGTGATTGTGCGTCAAATGATGCGCAAAGTCAATGTGGTTGATGCAGGTGACACCAAGCTTTTGGAAGGACACCTTACGCATGTTCAGGACTTCATGTTGGCCAATGATGACATCTTTGACAAAAAGGTGGTTATTGAAGCTGGTGACAGCGAGGAGTTGACTGCAGGACAAATCATTGGCGCACGTCAATTGCGCGATGAGAACTCTTTGCTTAAGCGCAATGACAAGGCATTGGTAGAGGCACGTGATGCAAACCCTGCCACAGCGAAGTTGATTCTTCAGGGTATCACAAGGGCTTCCTTGCAGACCAAATCATGGGTATCGGCCGCATCCTTCCAGGAAACGACCAAGGTGCTCAATGAGGCGTCTATTGCCGGCAAGCGGGACACCTTGAGAGGATTGAAGGAAAATGTCATTGTTGGTCACCGCATCCCTGCGGGCACAGGACTTGAGTACTACTACGATGCAGTCGTTGGCAATGTTGACGAGTATGAAGCTATGTTGGCAACACGCTCTGTAGATGTTGAGACAGCTGAGGTCATTTCTGAGGCTGCTCCTGAGGTCGTTTCTGAGGTTGTTACTGAGGTTGTTACTGAGGTTGTTGCCGAGGTTGCTCCTGAGGTTGTTTCTGATACCATAACTGAAACCAAGGACTGATGTCAGAAAAAAAACAAGACCAGGAGATTCAAATTGAATTAACGCCCGAGAAGGCGGACGGTGTTTACAGCAATCTAGCTGTCATCAACCATTCCCCTTCAGAGTTTGTGATTGATTTCATTCAGATGATGCCAGGTGTGCCAAAAGCACAGGTAAAATCCAGAATCATTATATCACCCCAGCATGCGAAGCGCTTGTTGGGTGCGCTCAATGACAACATCAAGCGTTATGAGGCCAGTCATGGCACCGTGACCGAATTGGAGCAGCCGTCCATTCCCATTGGGTTTGGTGGCCCCACAGGGGAAGCTTGATGCCAATCATTGCATGAAACAAATAAGCCGCCTTTTCAGGGCGGCTTTTTTTATGCAGTCAAGTCACGTTCAGTCTTCAAAAATTCCACGGAGAATGGTCTTGATTCCAATGAAGCCAATCACAACGCCGGATGCCATGGCTAGGATACAAAGGGCAGGGGTGAGCCATTGACCATCGGCCAATGCTGGGGCACCAACCCAAAAGTACATGGCAGGGCCACCAAACATCAATGGGAAGGCTAAACTGAGCAGGAAAGCCCCTTGCATGATGCCATTGTTGGCTGGTTTGTTAGGCTGGTTTTTCATCGATCAATTGTTGAAGATGGATTAAGAACGCATGGCATGCTTGCTTGAGTTCTTTTTCGGTGATGCAAAGGGGTGGGCTTAGGCGCAATCGCTTGCTGCTGTAAAGAAACCAATCTAGGAAATAACCGTTCTCCATCAACCTTCCGGCCAATGCCATGGCTAGGTTTTCATCCAGCAACTCGATACCTAACATCAAACCTTTGCCATGAATGGCTACAATGCCCTTGTGGACTAGTGTCGACCGAATCAAGGCCTCTTTGGATGCAATCTGATCAATCCATCCAGAGGTTTCAAGTATTTTCATAGCTGCCAACCCGGCGGCACAACTCACAGGGTGACCGCCAAAAGTGGTTAGGTGACCTAGGATAGGTGCAGTGGATAGACTTAGCATGTGTTCTCGTCGGGCGATAAAGGCACCCAGGGGCATGCCGCCCCCTAATGCCTTAGCAAGACAAAGGATGTCTGGTTGTATGCCAATGCTTTGATGAGCAAACAGGTTGCCAGTTCGGCCAAATCCAGTTTGTATTTCGTCGACAATCAGCATCGCACCATGCTTTTGACAGGCTGCTTGCAAGGATCTTAGGTAGACAGGGTCAACCACTTCATAGCCAGATTCCGATTGAATGATTTCAATCAAAACCCCTGCTGTGCCAGGCCCAATGGCCTCAATGGCCTCAGTAGAACCCAGAGGAAAGCAATGGTAGTCAGGTAGAAAGGGGCGGTAGGCACGCTTGAAGTCCTCATTGCCCATGGCAGACATGGCCCCATGTGATGACCCATGGTAGCTGCCTTGAAAAGAGATGAAACCCGTTCGTCCCGTCACCTTCTTTGCCACTTTCATGGCGCCTTCGATGGCCTCTGTGCCTGAGTTGGTCCAATAAACAGAATTCAGGGAGGCGTGGAGGGATTGACAGAGCTTTGCTGCATACATCACTTGTGGTTGCTGCATGATCTCACCGTAGACCATCAAATGCATGTAAGATGCTGCTTGATTTTGTACAGCTTGTATCACCTTAGGGTTTGAGTGCCCAACATTGGCCACGCCAATCCCGGAAATCAAATCCATCAATGGCTCGCCATCTGCACGGTGCAGCATGACACCTTTTGCATGGGTAAATTCCATGGCCAATGGTTCAGGAACCGTTGGCGCAATGTGTTGCAAAAAAAGTTGGCGAAGATCCATAGGTCTTCGCCAAAGTTAGGTGGAATGCATCAGAACCCCGTATCAGCTCATGGCTATTGTTCCCTGGTCATGCCTGGATGTCCTGAGTCCTTGCTTCGCTTGCCATGGTTGGCTTTCTTAGCCCTTGCATCATGGCCGCGCTTGAAGCGTTCCATGACGCGCTGCTTGAATTGCATTTCTGCATGATGAAGCATCAGTACCTTGTTGGCAGGTAGAACCGCCAGGTACTTTGATTGGTAGGACTGCTCAAGGGACATCATTGCTGCGCGGTGCGCGGTCATTTTCTCTAAAAGTACCAAGGCCTCTTTCTCGGATAGCTTGTCCATGGATTGCTGGTTTTTGTGCATGGACTTTATGTCGTGCGTGCCCATCAGGGCCTTTTTATCTGCTTTGTGGGCATTGTAAACAGGCCAGAAGGCTTGCGCTTCAGCTTCAGTCAATGAGAGCTCATTGGTGATGAAACCGATGTGTGCGGTTTGCAAGCGTTCGTGCATTTCTGAGCTATGCTTGCCGTCATGCATGTCAGGTTTTTGCCCAACAGATGTCAGGCTACTTGCGGCAATCAGGGCAATGAAAAGGTATTTCATGATTGATAAGTTAAAAATTGGATTTATTGGTAAGGTAAAGGAGATCATCCTGCGTCAAGGATGCAGTCAAATCTTCTAGGTTGATATCGATGAAACCAGATTCCACAGCTTCCCAAGCAATTTCATCGGTCATGAATTCATCCTGGCTATGTGGGGTCTCCCGATTGAGCGAAACGACCAACACCAGGGAAGCGGCAATGGCGTAAGGGCTAAGGGATTTCACAATGGGCCAAAAGCTCAAGGGAGCAGCAGGCTGAGCCCTGGGCTGATCCATGGCAGTCATCATGGCAGCAACATAGCCATCGTGATCGATGGGGCTGATGGTGATGCCATCCTTGTTAGGGGCTGTAGGTTGAGTTTTCATCGTTGTTATAGAATAGACGCAAAAGGTCCTGTGAGGTTTAATTCGTTGAAATGTTTTTTAATTTTATTCACGGCATGGTGGTAGTTGGCTTTGCAGGCTCCCTCTGACCGATTCAAGGTGGCAGCGATATCTGCATAAGCATTGTCATCAAAATACCTCAACTGAAAGGTGATGCGTTGCTTATCTGGCAAGGTTGCCATAGCTCGGTAGAGTTCCTCAAGGATGTCATCACCGTTGTAAAGGGGGCTGCTTGGCGCAATGAGATCGCTGAAGTCACCTGATACATAGCGTCGGTTTTTCCTTAAATGTGTCAATGCTTCGTTCACCACAATGCGATAACCCCATGTTTTGAACATGGAATCGCCGCGAAACAAGGGGAGTTTTTGCCACATTTTGATGCTGGCCTCTTGGACCACGTCATTGGCGGCGTCATGATCCAACACAATACGTAGAGCTGTTCGGAAAAAATCGCTGGCATAAGCTTCTGCCATTGCCTCAAAGGCTAGACGAAAATCACCGCGGTCAAAGGCCGTACGAATGGTTGATTCTGAACTCATGCGTTGTCAGGATGCAAGAACCTCGCCAAGGTTAGCAGGCCATAAATTAACGCGCCATGACGCGATGCACGGAAGCAATGATGCTTTTTGTGTCCAGGCCATATTTCTCCATGAGTTGAGCGGGTGTGCCGCTTTCACCAAAACTGTCATTGACGGCAACCATTTCAACAGGGCTAGGCATCTCCAAGGCCAATAGCTGTGCCAGGCTGTCACCAAGACCGCCATTGCGTTGGTGCTCTTCAGCGGTGACCAATCGACCCGTTTTCCCGACCGATGCCAGCAGGGCCTTTTTATCCAAAGGCTTGATGGTAGAGAAATTGATGACCTCAGCAGAAATGCCTTCAGCCTCAAGGGCATTGGCAGCCTCAAGAGCTTCCCAGACCAAGTGACCACAGGCGGCAATGGTGACATCGCTTCCCGTTGTCAACACATCGGCAACCCCTATCTGGAAGGGGGTGTCTGCGGGGGTGAAATTGGGCACTTTTGGTCGACCAAATCGCAGGTAAACAGGGCCATCAAAATCAGCAATGGCCTTGGTCGCAGCCT
>Ga0307993_1000822_pt1 | contig 10686 bp, 9 predicted proteins | sample EllFjometagen260_FD_203163 | JGI IMG/M metagenome (GOLD analysis project Ga0307993, IMG submission 203163) | Marine microbial communities from Ellis Fjord, Antarctic Ocean - #260 | ecosystem: Environmental > Aquatic > Marine > Unclassified | place: Southern Ocean | collected 2014-11-02 | reverse complement strand
ACAGGTATAAATGCAAGAACAGATAAAACATTAAAAATTGCGTAGAAAATATTAAAGAGCACATTTAACCAAGCATATCGTCGGTATGGCTTGGCGTATTTTAATATTTTTCTAAAGTGATTCATATTATAATTTTATCTCTTTAATAATTCGTTGAATTTTCTCGTCTAATTCATTTTCTACTTTTTGTGCATTTCCAATAGTATCTAAAGGTGTATTCACACTAAAATAGAATTTAATTTTTGGCTCAGTTCCACTTGGTCTTGCTGCAACTCGAGTTCCTTTTTCGGTATGATATATAAGAACATTTGATTTAGGAATATCCATTGTTGATTCAGTTCCTGTAATCAAATTTCTCTTTATTCCAGATTGATAATCACATAAGAATTCAACTTTTTCACCGTCAATTTCTGTGAGTGGGTTTTGACGCATGTCACTCAGCATTTGCTGAATTTGTTGTGCTCCATCCATTCCTTTTTTTACGATCGAAATAAGATGTTCTTTATAAAAATTATGCTTTACATATATGTTTAGTAATTCCTCATAAAACGAACTGCCATTCTGTTTTGCAATTGTTGCGATTTCACAGGCTAATAAAGTGGAAGTTACAGCATCTTTATCTCTTACAAAATCTCCAACCATATAACCAAAGCTTTCTTCACCACCACCAATAAAATCCATCGATTCAAAATCACGAATCATTTTAGCAATCCATTTAAAACCAGTCAGTCCAATTTTAGTATCAACGTTATAACTTTCAGCAATTTTGTTTACCAATTCAGTTGAAACAATTGTTGAGCCAACAAATTGATTGCCATTCAACTTGCCTTCGTTTTCCCATTTTTTTATTAAAAAAGCAGTCATAACAGCCATTGTTTGGTTTCCATTCAATAGCGTCATTTCTCCATTCAAATTTCTAACAGCAACACCTAATCTATCACAATCAGGATCTGTACCAATAACGATATCTGCATTGATTGTATCAGCAAGATCAGTTGCCATTTTTAATGCTGCAGGTTCTTCAGGATTTGGAGATTTTACTGTTGGAAAATCACCGTCAGGTTCTCTTTGTTCTTCCACAATATGAACGTCTGTATATCCTGCTCTTTTCAATGTCTCAGGAATTGAAACAATTGAAGTTCCGTGTAAAGAAGTGAATACAACTTTTAAATTATCTCTATTTTTTAATGAAGGAAGTGAGCCATTATTTACACAACCATCAATAAAAACAGTATCAACTTTTTCGCCAATAGTTTCAATCAAACTTTCATTGGCATTAAAGTTAATTTCAGAAAAATCTAGTTTATTTACTTCTGCAATTATCCCTTTGTCTTCTGGTGGTACAATTTGACCTCCATCAGTCCAATACACTTTATATCCATTATATTCAGGCGGATTGTGAGATGCAGTCAATACAATTCCAGCATCACAATCTAAATGCTTTACAGCGAAAGATAATTCAGGAGTTGGACGTAAATCTTCAAATAAATAGACTTTAATATTGTTTGCAGAAAACACATCTGCAACTAGTTTAGCAAATTTCTTACTGTTATGTCTACAGTCATATGCGATTACAACTTTTATTTCTTTATTTGGAAACTGTTGATTTAGGTAGTTTGAAAGTCCTTGAGTTGATCTTCCAAGAGTATATTTATTTATTCTATTTGTTCCTGCACCCATTATTCCACGCATTCCACCAGTTCCGAATTCCATATCTTTATAGAATTTGTCAGCAAGTTGCTCAGGATTATGATCAATTAAATCTTGTATTTCTTTTTGTGTAGCACAATCAAAAGTGTCAGAAAACCATTGTTTAGCCTTTATTAAAATTTGATTTTTCTCCATTTTCATAAATAATTTTATAATGTAAAGTTACGGATTTTAACTTTGTTTATAAGTTTGTTTTATTACTGATTCTATAGAGACTCTTATCACGTTTTATTCGTAAGATAAGTTCTCCTAAAAAGCCTGATAAAAAGAATAGTGTTCCAATGATCATAGTTGTCAATGCTATATAAAACCAAGGACTGTCTGTGACCAATCGAGTAGGAGTGTGGTAATGAAATAGTTTTAAAAGTTTCATTACACCTATATAAAGTGCTGATAAAAAGCCGATAAGAAACATAAGGCTTCCTAAAAGTCCAAATAAATGCATAGGTCTTTTTCCGAATTTTGATAAAAACCAAATAGTAATCAAATCAAGGAAACCATTGATAAACCGATCCATTCCAAATTTTGTTACACCATATTTACGTGCTTGATGTACAACTACTTTCTCATCAATTTTAGTATATCCCGCATTTTTAGCAAGTACTGGTATGTAACGATGCATTTCACCGTATACATCAATGTTTTTAATAACCTCGTTTTTGTATGCTTTTAATCCGCAATTAAAATCATGTAATTTTAATCCTGAAGTTTTTCTAGCTGCAAGGTTGAATAGTTTTGAAGGTATATTTTTTCTAATTTTAGAATCAAATCTTTTTTTCTTCCAACCAGAAATAAGGTCAAAACCTTCATTTTTTATTAAGTTGTATAATTCTGGAATTTCATCAGGACTGTCTTGTAAATCGGCATCCATTGTAATGATAACATCACCTTGAGCAATTTCAAATCCAGCATTTAAAGCTTGTGATTTACCGTAATTAGTTTGAAACTTTATCCCTTTTACATTTGAGTCTTTATTGGATAGTCTCTGAATTGTTTCCCAAGAACTATCGGTACTTCCATCATCAATAAATAATATTTCATAAGAATAATGATTGGATTGCACTACACGTACAATCCAATCATAAAGTTCTTGTAAAGATTCGTCTTCATTCAATAAAGGAATGACAACAGATATATTCATACGTTTTATATTTTATTCTAAAGCAGGATCTTTTCGCTTTAAAATTAATGCTAATAATAGACCAAAGATAGAGAAAACAGCAGTAAATGTGAAAAAGCCTTGTACTTGTTTCCCAATTGAGTATTGATCTTCAGTTTTAATTGTTTCAATTGCTTCATCCATTTTCTTTTCCATTTCTTCAATTTCGTTTTCTGAAGAACCTCCATCCATCATTTTCCCAGCAATCCAATCCCTTTGGCTTTCTACTTGTTCGATGGTTTTTCCTTTTATAACGTCCTGAAAGTCAGTATCAACAACGTTAAAGATGAGGAAGTTTACCAATATAGAAATAAAGACTCCTATAACGAGCATAATAAAGTATGTAGTAAAACCTTCTTTAAAGTTGATAAAGCCTCCAAGTCCTTTTTTTGAATAGCCAATTGCTATAAGTCCAATGATAATAATTGTTAAAAAGACATACACAAGAGACCACATACTTACAAGTATATCGCTATTCACGGCATACCCTAATAAAGTGACTAACGCTAATAAAAATCCTAAAATAAGACCAAAATTAATTCCGTTTTGTTTGATAATTGTATTCATGTTTAGTTGATTTTTAGTTTAACAAATATACAAAAACAAAATTTAGATAGTTTGTTGATGTACCTTTAAAATAGTTAGTATTCAAAGAGTTTAAAATGTTACATAAATTAGTATAAAAAATATTGCGCAACATTAAAATTGATTGTAAATTTGCAGCGGCAAGTCCTACACAACTAGCTCCCTTTGAATCCTCCAGAGCGGGAACGCAGCAAAGGTATTAGGTTGTAGCGGTGTGATGTAGATCGCTTGCCATTTTTCTTTTTTAGTATTGTAGTCCTGCATTCGCAGGATTTTTTATTTGTAGTAAATTAGTTTAATTTTACAAACATGAGAAAAGTCGTTTTAATTACTGGAGGATCATCTGGAATTGGTAAATCTGTTGGAGAATATTTAATTCAAAAAGGGTATACGGTCTATGGCACAAGTAGAAATCCACAAAAAATAGAAAACCATCCTTTCAAACTTTTACAATTGGATGTTAATTCAGTTGAAACAATAACGAGTGCTGTTCAAGAATTGATTTCAATAGAAGGAAGGCTTGATGTTCTTATTAATAATGCAGGAATGGGAATTACGGGTCCAATTGAAGACACATCAACTGAAGAGATGCGTAAAGTTTTTGATACCAATTTTTTTGGTGCTATTGATGTGATGAAAGCCGTTTTACCGCAAATGCGTTTACAAAAGGCTGGAATTATACTAAATATTACATCTATTGCTGGTTATATGGGACTTCCGTTTAGGGGAATTTACTCTGCAACAAAAGGAGCATTAGAACTTGTGACTGAAGCGTTGAGCATGGAAGTTAAAAATTTAGGAGTCAAAGTTGTGAATGTTGCTCCTGGAGATTTTGCCACTAATATTGCTTCAGGACGTTATCATACACCCGTTTTTGAAAATTCTGCCTATAAAAAAGTATATCAAGAGAACTTAGATTTAATGAACTCTCATGTAGATAGTGGAAGTGACCCTATTGAAATGGCTAAAGGGATTCATAATATAATAGAATCAAACAATCCAAAAATTCATTATAAAATTGGAAGTTTTATGCAAAAATTCTCAATTGTGCTTAAAAGAGTTTTGCCAGACAGAACTTATGAAAAGTTATTAATGAATCATTATAAATTATAATAAGATAAAGTATTTTTGTACCAAATAACTCAACAAAATAAAAACCAAAGAATGAAATTTTTTATCGACACAGCAAACTTAGACCAGATTAGAGAAGCCCAAGCCATGGGAATTTTAGATGGAGTAACAACAAACCCATCATTAATGGCAAAAGAAGGGATTACAGGAGCAACTAATATTTTAAAGCATTATGTTGACATCTGTACTATTGTAGAAGGTGATGTAAGTGCAGAGGTTATTTCAACTGATTTTGATGGAATGGTAAGAGAAGGAGAAGCATTAGCGGCTCTTCATCCACAAATTGTTGTGAAATTACCAATGATTGCTGATGGTATAAAAGCATGTAAGTACTTTTCTGATAAAGGAATTAAAACAAATGTAACACTTGTTTTTTCTGCAGGACAAGCATTATTAGCTGCTAAAGCAGGAGCAACTTATATGTCTCCTTTTATTGGTCGTTTAGATGATATTTCTACTGATGGATTGGCTTTAATTGCTGATATCCGTTTGATTTATGATAACTACGGATTTGAGACTCAAATTTTAGCTGCATCTGTAAGACATACAATGCATATTATGGATTGCGCAAAAATTGGTGCAGATGTTATGACAGGACCTTTAAGTGCTATCAAAGGATTGTTGAAACACCCATTGACTGATATTGGACTTGCACAATTCTTAGAAGATTATAAAAAAGGGAATTAATACGAAGTAAATAATTAAAAAAAAAGGGAACTGTAATTTACAGTTCCCTTTTTTTTATGGAATTATAATTTTTCTTTCAGGACTTTTATGTCATCTCTTAATTGAGCGGCAACTAAAAAGTCAAGTGCTTTTGCAGCTTGCTCCATTGCTTTTCTTTTATCTCTTATCCTTTTCTCAATTTGTGGCTTCGTTAAATATTCTAAATCTTCTTCTGCCGCTTTATTGGCAGAACTATCATAGTGAAAAGAGGAGATATTTGATTTGATTAAAGAATTATCTAATGATCTTTTAATCTGTGTTGGAATAATATTATTTTCAGTGTTATATTCAATCTGCTTTTCTCTTCTACGGTTTGTTTCGTCCATAGTCAACTGCATACTTTTAGTAATTTTATCGGCATACAAAATGGCTCTTCCATTGATGTTTCTTGCAGCTCTACCAATAGTTTGGGTTAGAGAACGATGACTTCTTAAAAAACCTTCCTTATCTGCATCTAAAATGGCAACCAATGAAACTTCTGGTAAGTCCAAACCTTCACGTAATAAGTTGACACCAATCAACACATCAAATAGTCCTTTACGTAAATCTTGCATAATTACGACACGATCCAAAGTGTCTACATCAGAATGTATATAACGGCATCTTATTTGAATTCTACTTAAATATTTTGTCAATTCTTCTGCCATTCTTTTTGTGAGGGTTGTAATAAGCGTTCGCTCATCTTTATCAACACGTATTTGAATTTCTTCAATCAAATCATCAATTTGATTTAAACTTGGGCGAACCTCAATAATTGGATCTAATAATCCTGTAGGTCTAATGACTTGCTCAACAAAAACGCCTTCTGTTTTTTGTAATTCATAATCGGCAGGAGTAGCACTCACATAAATCGTTTGATTTTGAATGGCTTCAAACTCTTCAAACTTTAAAGGTCTGTTGTCCATTGCTGCAGGCAATCGAAAACCATATTCTACCAAGTTTTCTTTTCTACTTCTATCACCGCCATACATAGCATGCGTTTGCGGAATCGTTACATGACTTTCATCAATAATCATTAAGTAATCATCTGGAAAATAATCTAACAAACAGAAAGGTCTTGTTCCTGCTTCACGACCATCAAGATAGCGAGAGTAGTTTTCAATTCCAGAGCAGTACCCTAATTCTCGAATCATTTCTAAATCAAATTCCGTACGTTCCTTTAATCGTTTTGCTTCCAAATGCTTTCCGATTTCTTTAAAATAGTCATACTGCTTCATCAAATCCTCTTGAATCATATGAATAGCATTTTGAAGTATATCAGGAGATGTCACAAATAGATTGGCAGGATAAATTACTAATTCCTCAAATTTTTCTACAACGCAGTTATTTTCTAAATCAAAACTTTCAATTTCTTCTATTTCATCACCAAAAAAATGGATACGATATGCGTAATCTCCATAAGAAGGATATACAGTAACGATGTCGCCTTTTACTTTAAATGTTCCACTACTGATGTCAAATTCGGTACGAGAATACAAACTTTGAACTAAAGTGTGTAAAAACTTGGTGCGAGAAATAACTTGATCTTTTTCTATATTGATGACATTTTTCTTGAATTCTACGGGATTTCCAATACCATATAAACAAGAAACCGAAGCCACAACCAATACATCTCTACGACCAGATAATAGGGAAGAGGAGGTGCTTAAACGCATGCGCTCAATATCTTCATTGATTGATAAATCTTTTTCTATATAGGTTCCTGAAGTAGGTATGTAGGCTTCTGGTTGATAGTAATCATAATAGGACACAAAATACTCAACCGCATTGTTTGGAAAAAAGGATTTAAACTCTTGATACAACTGTGCTGCTAAGGTTTTGTTATGTGCCAAAACCAAGGTTGGTTTATCTACACACTCTATTACGTTGGCAACCGTAAACGTTTTTCCAGAACCTGTAACACCTAATAAGACTTGACCGTTTTCACCATTGTTGATACCATCTACCAGTTGTTTGATGGCTTGTGGTTGATCTCCTGTTGGCTGAAAGTCTGAAACGAGTTTAAATTCCATAGCGCAAAAATACGGAGAAAAAAGGGTTTATTTTTGGTTGATTTTAAGACTTACGCTTGTCGTGTTTGTGTATGATTTTTTACGTTGATTAAGCGACTAATTTAGTAAATACAGACTGAATAGAAAATCCGCGAGGATTTTCGTAAGTAGAATAGAACTAGCAATTAATTATACACGGTGTTGGCTACAGTTTTCATTTAACTTCTAATCTATTTCCTCGTAGTTTTTCAATCTGAATTAATTTTATCTTTTATTCACATTTCATAGTATCAAAATCAACGTGAAGCTGAGTAGAACCATCTTGGTCAACTGTTAACCATTTATAATTAATCAGAACATAGGCATTTCCACCATCCATTTTGACCCATTCGTCAATTCCTTTTGCTCCATTTTTTAAATCATCTTTTACTGTAAATCCTATCGGAGCAACATAATTTCTCCCTCTTACCAGTAACCTACATTTATTGCCGTTTTGGGCTTCATTTGCTTGAGTCTGATTGTAATATTTTGAATTAGTTAATGTTGGGAGAGTATTGCTAACTTGAGTTGGAGTCATTGATGTCGCACACGATGATAGAAAGATTATCATTATGATTAAAATACTGTAAATGAAGTTTAGGTTTTTCATAATATTTAAATTGTTGCCAACGTGTTTGTGTATGAGTTGTTGCGTTGGCTAGGACTAAGTTAGTAAATAAAAGCGAACCAGAGGAAATTCCGAAGGAATTTCCAAGTAGGCAATAATCAAGCAATTGATTATACACGTTGTTGGCAATAGTATTATATTTTTACTATCTTTTTTAAGATAATCCCTTTTTTAGTTTCGATTCTTAAAAAATAAATTCCTGAATTTAAATTGCTTAAATCAATTATTCCATCTTCGAATTTCAAATTTAGATTTGAACCTAAAGCATCGTATAGTGTCATGTTATTGGTCAATAATTGATTATTAGATTCAATATTAATTATTGAATTCGTAGGATTTGGGAATATTTTTATTGTTTGTTTGATATCTTCAATACTAGGAAGTGATAATGTATTATCAATATGATGTTGAAAAAATAACCATGCTTCTTCACCAGCATTGATATCCATATTTCCCCAAGCACCAGGCCAATCGTGTCCGCCACCAACTACTTCGTAATACCAAACCTCATTATTATTTATTCCATTTAAATACTTTTCACTGTCTACATAACTACCATCACTATTATCGATATTTGGTAAAGTTTCAGCTTCATTAGATGTGCATTGATTTTTTTCAACAAAATAATTAATTGTGAATGGGATACTTGGATATGCACCCCATCCATCATTATTATTAGGATCTCCAGTTAAAGGTGTTACATTATCCTGAGAACCATGAATTTCAAATAAGGGAATTGCTGGACTGTCGTCACAGCCATCAAGGATATCTTGCATAATCATTCCGGCAACAGGTGCCACTGCTTTAAATGTATCGAATGCCTGACATGCAAGCATGTAACACATTTCTCCTCCATTAGAAAAACCAGTAGCAAAAGTATAATCAGGATTTAATCCATGAGTTGTTTGCAGGTATTCTGCCAATTCTGTTAAAAAGCCAACATCATTTACCGTTTCAGATTCATGAAATGCATATCCAACGTTCCAAAATCGATTTCCATCAGAATCGAATGTTCCTCTTGGATAACAAACTGCAAAACCATATTGGTCAGCAATTTGATTCATTCCAGAATAATTTCTCATACTATTTGCATCACCTGTAAATCCATGCATTACAAAAACTAAAGGCATGTTTTCATTCAAATTTGCAGGCTCATAATATAAATATTGACGGTCATTACCATCATGTTCGAATGATATAAATTGTGCTGAAGTTATGTAATGAGATAATAACATTACTAATATTATTGATAACCTAAAACTAATCTTCATGTTTTGAATTTTATTGAGAACCGTAAGTTAAAACAAAAATGGAACAATTCTAAAAGTAGATTGAAAAAGACAGAATCTATATTGTTGCCAACTAGTTATTAAGGTACTAAAGTACTCTTTTATGGGTTTATATTTCCGGATAAAAGGAGCTTTTGTTCCTGTTTACCGCGTGTCCAATGGACTTTTAACATCCAATTTTATTATTTTCTACCTAAATAATATGTTATCAGTTTAGAAAAGGCATGTTCATATCTTGATTTACAATCTGTGATATCTCCTTCAAACTTTAGTTCATTTTTAACTCCTAAATTGTAGATGCCTTTACCTTTCGCCATGCGTTCTAATTTACGAATTGCTTTTGCAGATAATTTAGTATAAATAGGTTCTAAGATTTGGCATTGTTCTATTTTTCCATTCTTTATATCCCAATCTTTTGCTTCTTGCTGTTTCAATATATTATTTGAAAAATAAACGTCTTTAAGTAAAGGAAAAGCAAACGCTAGTACTTTCTTTGAACCTTCGTTTCCAAACCAAATTACTTCTTTGTTTCTAACAATAAATGTTCTGATAAAATAATTATCAAATGAGGAAAATTGTCCCGCAACTACTGCAGCCACTCCAACTCCATTTATTTCATGTCCTAGTTTTTCTCGTTCAGCATCAAACCAAAGATAAAAATCACGTACCTGTCGAATGGTTTTATATTTCAGATTTCCATCATCTATCGATAGGTTGTATTTGTTGGCTTGTTTCCAAGTTTCTGTATTTCTATTTCTATCTTTTTTTAACCAAGAACCATTCTGAAGAAAATTTTGTCCAGTTGTTTTTTTGTAGTCTCTTAGGTTTTTCCATTCTTGTGAGAAGGCAACTTGAGTGTTTAATAGGAGGAAAACAATGATTACCAAGTTGAGTAATTTATTCATAATGTAGTTTTGTGTTTGTTTGTAGAGAACTCATGATATGAATCGTTTAAAGATTGTACATGAGACGATGCGAATTTAGTATTTTAAAACTACAATATCAAGTAGTTTACCTTCTCAAATAGACCCAACCATTTAGAGGTTTATACTCCCTATCATTTAGATGTAGCGTATAAAAATAAGTGGCTGTTGGTAGCGGTTTTTTATCATTAAAGAGTCTTCCATTCCATTTAGGAGTATTGTTGTCGCCTTCAAAAACTAAGTTTCCATATCTGTTGTAAATGAGTAATTTGAAATCGGTAAAAATATCATAGAGTCCTAAAATGTCTAACTCATCATTTGTTCCATCGCCATTTGGAGAAAACCCTTCAGGAAATGTTGGAGGGCAATTATACACACTTAATTGAAATTGACTTATTGAAAAACAACCTGATGTTGAGTTTGCTACTTTCACAAAGATTGTTTGAGGATTCGATACATTTTGATATTCCAAAACTGGATTTATAGAATTGGTATTATCCTCTAC
>Ga0307993_1000816_pt1 | contig 10738 bp, 10 predicted proteins | sample EllFjometagen260_FD_203163 | JGI IMG/M metagenome (GOLD analysis project Ga0307993, IMG submission 203163) | Marine microbial communities from Ellis Fjord, Antarctic Ocean - #260 | ecosystem: Environmental > Aquatic > Marine > Unclassified | place: Southern Ocean | collected 2014-11-02 | reverse complement strand
AGAAAATGGCCAAGCGTTAGATGCTATCCGTGAAGTAGGCCCAGGCAACCATTACTTAGGTTGCGCTCACACTCAAGCCAACTTCAAAGAAGCGTTTTACATGTCTAACCTTGCAGACAACAACAGCTTTGAGCAATGGGAAGAAGACGGCAGCCAAGACATTCAACAGCGCGCCAATAAGCTTTGGAAGAAAATGCTGAACGAATACGAAGCCCCACCTTTAGATCAAGGTATTGACGACGGCCTACAAGACTTTATGGCCAAGCGTAGGGAAGAACTTGCAGGCACAGGCGACTTTTAAACGCTTGCTTTTATAGCATCGCCGCTCTTTGGCATCCATGCCACCGCGGCATACAGTACATCCTGTACATAAAAAAAGCCCCAAAGATTTAATCTTTGGGGCTTTTTTATGGCCGTTACATTATAAAGTGAGTTAACTGCCACCCATACAAGGCGCAGTTGCTGGCATCTTTTCTTGCTTGGCTTGCCATTGGTCTGCAGTGTAACAATGGAGCGCCAGCGCATGAATTGGGTTCTTCATTAACTCGCCAACTAAGGCGAACACTTGCTGGTGACGTTTGACTGGACCAATACCAGCAAAATCGTCAGACACCAATACCAAGTTGTAGTGGCTATCTGTCGCCGAGCCACTGTGTTTATGACTATCGTTAACAAGCTGATGGTGGGTGATATTTAAAGGTGTTAACACCATTTCGAGCAATTTATTGGCCGTAGCATCCACGGTTATTTCCTTCAGTTGAACTATTTACGCATCATAACACGGAAGCTATTTACTGTGTCTAACCAGAAGCCAAGCAGAAGCTATAGAGAAGCCAGTTTTTATTAACAGAGGATGATTTACACCTATCTAGGAGTTGCAGGTGGTAAAAATGTAGCCCACAGCAATAACCTTGTAAAAAGGTTTAAGCTATTCAAATAAAATGGTTTTTTACACTTGACTCAAGGCCAATAGATCATTAATATTCGCGCCTCGCATTGAGCAATTCCTTGATAGCTCAGTTGGTAGAGCAGTAGACTGTTAATCTATTGGTCCCAGGTTCGAGTCCTGGTCAAGGAGCCACTCAACGCGAAACCTTATGATTCCTCGATAGCTCAGTTGGTAGAGCAGTAGACTGTTAATCTATTGGTCCCAGGTTCGAGTCCTGGTCGAGGAGCCATTCTAATCAAGCCACTTAGTTGTGGTTTTTTTATGCCTGCGATTTATGCCTGTGTTTGTATACAGACTCACCACAGTTCACATTATTGCTGTGACAATTTCTCACCGCTAACTATTAGCCGCTCAAGTAATTCAGCAGTATGCCAGTAAAGGCCACTGCCTTGCTGCTGGTACACTTTAATGCCCGCAACCACCTTGTCTATGCCTATTTCATCGGCGTAGCACATAGGCCCTCCTAGGTGACGAGGGAAACCATAACCATTTAGCCAGATAGCGTCAATATCGCTAGCTCTGGTGGCAATGCCTTCTGATAGAATACGAGCACCTTCATTGATTAAAGCAAATACTAATCGATTTTGTATTTCTTTTTCGGTTATATCGCCCCGCTGAACAACACCCAACATTTGCGCTTCATTGGCAAACATAGCCAATACACTTTCGTCAATCTGTGCCTTGTTCGTGTCACTATCATAGCGATAAAAACCTGCTCCTGTTTTCCGGCCCAAACGCCCTGCTTCAACCATAAGGTCTGCAGCACGAAAATAAAGCGAATCTTTCTTCAGCATTGGATTTTCTTGGCGTGCTTTATAGGCAATATCGATACCAGACATGTCGTTAACCGCCAAAGGACCCATAGCCATGCCCCAGTTTTTCATGGCCGTATCAATTTGATCTGGGCTTGCGCCTTCCAATAACAACATATTGGCTTCACGGCCATAACACGAGTACATTCTGTTGCCTACAAATCCATAACATATACCTACAGCAACCGAAATTTTACCTAGTTTTTTACCCAACGCCATCACGGTTTTAAGGGTTTTCTCGTCTGTATCATCAGCACAAACCACTTCCAATAGTTTCATAATATTAGCTGGGGCAAAAAAGTGCATGCCCAAAACTTTGTGAGAACGCGAAGTGGATCGGGCTATTTCATTAATATCCAAATAAGATGTGTTGCTTGCTAAAATAGCATCCACTTTACACACTCGGTCTAAAGTAGAAAATATCTGCTGTTTAACGGCCATGGTTTCAAAAGCCGCTTCAACAACTAAATCTACATCAGCCAAATCTGCATAGTCACATGTACCCACAATTAAGCTCATGCGCTCCTCAAGCTGCACCTTGTCTATTAACCCACGCTTCAAGGCTTGTTCAAAACGGTTACGTATGGCTGATAGCCCACGTGATAGATTATCTTCACTCATTTCTAACAAGGTAACCCTTAGGCCCACATTGGCAAAACACATTGCAATGCCGCCGCCCATAGTTCCAGCACCAATTACGGCAACCTGTTGAATAGGTGATAACGTAGCATTTTTGGTTTTATCATATGCTTCAGGTAATTTGGCCGCTCGTCGTTCAGCAAAAAACGCATGGCGCATGGCGGCAGATTGGGATGAGTCGCGGCATTTTATAAATAGATCACGCTCGCGCTTCTTGCCCTCTTCAAAAGGCAGCAGCACTGCGTTTTCAATCGAATCGATACAACATTGTGGCGCATTTTGGCCCCGTGCCTTTTGGGCTAATTTTTTACGCCACTGATCAAACATCTCACTATGTAAATCGCTTTTCTCAATACTCATTTGAGAGACACGCCGAACTCCTTGGCCTGTTTCTACTATGGTTTGAGCAAACAGAATCGCCTGCTGTAACAAAGAACCTTCCGTTACAGATGACCCCTCTTCAACTAATAGATCGATAACGCCGTGATCAAACAGCTTTTTAGCAGGATGAGGTTTACCTGAAGTAATCATCTCCAAAGCCATTTCCACGCCAGCCAGCCTAGGCAGCAACTGTGTGCCACCTGCACCAGGAATAAGGCCTAAAGTCACTTCAGGCAAACCCAGCTTGGTGTGAGTAAGAGCTACTCGATAATGACAAGACAGTGCCACTTCGAAGCCACCCCCTAATACAGTGCCAAATAACGCCGCAACAATAGGCTTTCTGCACCCATCTAATAGGGCCAGCACGTCGGGTAAATGAGGCTCTAGGGCAGGCTTCCCGAATTCAGAGATATCTGCCCCTGCAATAAACGTACGCCCACTGCAACTGATCACAATTGCCTTAATATCATTATCTATTTCAGCAGCGTGGAGACAACTGACTATGCCCTGCCTAACCGCATGAGATAACGCATTAACAGGCGGGTTATCAATGGCTATGACAGCAATTGAGCCATGGTTTAATAATTGTACTGGCTCAATTTTATGACTGTGAGACGGGTTCACTGTAGTTAATCCTAGATATTCAATGTAAAGAAATTATAGAGGCGAATGTAGCGTAATTATAAGGCCCGCTAATAGTTATGGTGATGCTTTAAACCACCAAAGCGCGTGAAGAAACCTTTATTCGGGTCTGGCATTGGCCCTTGGGCATTTTTCATTTTTTGGCTAATATAATAAATTGAAGACTCCGCCAGTATTTTATAAGCTCGCTTAACCAGATCTTGAGCTTCGTGTCCCACCCACCCTGGCGGTAACATTGCAGCAGGGAAATCAGGGTCGCGCAGTAAGATACGACGATAATCGTGGATCATTGCCTGACGTAACAATAAACACTCGGCTGGGTCGGGTAAGGTTAAAAATATCTTTTGGCAGATAGGCCGGTAAAAATGAAGGAAATCTTGATAGTAGGTTTCTAGCTCAGACAGTTTCCATCGGTTCTTTATTAAATCTTTAAGCACACCCTGAGAATTCAAATCTGACGTTGACGCACTAAATACCACGAGATCGTTGACGATACCTAATTCATGAATCAATTCATCTAGTGACGAGCGTTCTGATGAAGGATGGGCATAAAGCCCACTCGTTAAGGTATTGAAACCTTGCCATATAAGGCTTTTTCTAAACTCTTCAAGTTTCAGATCGGGCACAGATACTGGCAGGACCAAGGTCCAGTTACTGTCCCATTCGGGCTGATGCACAGCATAAATACGCCGAGCTGCTTTTTCATAATGGCCGGTTGCTGTGTCGGTAAAACAATAATAACTGCATCGACCCACTTTATTAACTTGAAGCCAGTTATTTTGTACTAAACGATAGACAGACGTTCTGATTTGGCGCTCGTTAAACCCAAAAGGCTCTAGCACCTGAATTAGACTCGCTAACGAGACCCAACTACCATGTTGTGAAACAACGTCACCGAATACAGTAACCACCATGGAGGTACAGCTAATAGAGCTGTCTTTGATGTGTTGTTGAATCTTTTTAGTACGTTTATTTTTATCTGTCACTTTATGCCTATTTAATACTTATCTATCGTCAAAGCTCACAATCACTTCGTCGGACACAGGGTGTGCCTGACAGGTTAATATATAGCCCGCTGCAACTTCATGTGGCTCAAGTCCATGGCTAATGTCCATATCCACCTTACCCTTTATTAGCTTAGCTTTACACGTAGAGCAAACGCCCGCTTTGCACGAATAAGGCAGCTCAATACCATTATCCATTCCCGCATCTAGAATATTTGAACCCACGGTAGCCAAATCAAAATCAATAGAGCGACCGTCAGAAATGATAGTCACTTTACTGGTTTTATCTTCACCATATTGCTGAATGCGCAACCTTGATTTTTCCAACATGATGTCAGAATCTGCCGATGAATTTGCAAACAACTCATAGTGAATTTGTTCGCTGGCAAGGCCTTCAAGCCTAAAGCCATGGGACACTTCAGAAATCATTGATTCAGGGCCACAAATAAATGCTTCGCTAGCATTGAGGATATCAATGATTTTATATTTTTGTAATAAATAGCCTTTTTTATTATCAATCTTACCTTTCAATACGTCAGAACCTTGGTCTTCTTGGCTCATGATATTGACCCACTTAAAACGATTTAGGTATCGGCTCTTTATGAAACTAAGCTCTTCTTTAAACATGACCGTATTAGTGCGTTTATTGCCATAAACCAGCGTTACTTTACTATTAGGTTCGCTGCTTAAAACCGAGGTGATAATTGATAAAATAGGTGTAATACCACTGCCTACAGCCAAACACATGTAATTTTTTTGATGTTTAGGATCTAATTGCGGGCTAAAACTGCCTTGTGGTGGCATCACTTCAATGGTGTCACCCACCTTAAACTGGTCGTTGGCATGGTTTGAAAAAAGCCCACCCCGAACACGTTTAATACCAACGCGAAGATGTCCATCATCAACACCACTACAAATTGAATAGGATCGACGAACTGCTTCACCGTCAATGTGTGTTTGTAATGTTAAAAATTGGCCTGGTTTAAAAGCAAAGGTATGTTGTAACGCTTTAGGCACATTAAAACTCACCAGAACAGCTGTCTGCGTTTCTGGTTTAATGTCGTCTATGATTAACGGATAAAAATTAGTATCTGACACAAGTCTTACCTAAATATGTTTGAATAAGTCAAAGGGTTCACTGCAATCATTACATTGAAATAACGCTTTACAAGCAGTAGAGCCAAATTCACTTATCATGCGTGTTTCATGGGAACCACAGTGGGGACACCGCACCTGAGTAGTTTCAGTTAACTCAACAGCATGGGCAAACTGTCCATGCAAAGGGTCTATCACATCGTCTGGTGGTGCTATGCCATAACCACGCAACTGATCACGGCCTTTGTTTGTCATCCAATCAGTCGTCCAAGCCGGGGTTAATTCAAGTTCAACCTGCACTTGCGCAACACCATGATTCAGTAAAGCAGCAGTAATATCTTCACGGATAACATCCATGGCTGGGCAACCGGAATAAGTGGGCGTAATAACCACTGTAACCGCCTGTTCGTGCTGGCTAATGTCTTTTAAAATTCCAATGTCCCACAAAGACAACACAGGTATTTCCGGATCTTTCACATCATCTAGCAAAGCCCATAAATGTGGCACTTGCGAATTACGCCGGAATTGTTCACGTTCATATTGAAGGCTGGATTTAGTCGGTATTAACACCATCGTTTCAGTGGTCATAGTATTACCACTTAGCACCAGGGAATGAACGATAGACAAACTGCATTTGTGTTAACAGGTGTCCCAAGTGCTCACTATGGAAGCCTTTGCGGCCGCCACGCACAGCCCAAGTTGCTTCAGGCACCTTAAGGCCTGCTTCTTCAAAAATAGCCTCAATATCAGCAAGCCAAGGCTGCTTTAAGTCAGCACAATTGACTGCTATACCCGCATCAATTAAACGCTGCTCTAGCAAATCTGATTCAAATAATTCGTGACTGTAACCCCACATATCATCAATGGCTAATTGCATTCTTCGCTTACTTTCCTCTGTACCGTCACCTAACCTGAGGGCCCATGATTTGCTACGCCTACAATGATAGGTTGTTTCTTTAACTGCCTTTTGTGCGATAGCTACAAGGGTTGGGTCTGTAGATAATGTCAGGGCCTGCAAATAGTATTTATTATATAAATCCACCATTAGCTGCCGTGTAATAGTGTAAGCAAAGTCACCACGGGGTAATTCGTTAATCAAATAATTTTCAAATTCACGTTCGTTACGCAAAAAAGCAAAATCATCTTCCGTTTTTCCATCACCACTTAGTGTGGCAGCATAGCCATAAAACATTCGCGCACGGCCAATATAATCCAGAGCCACGTTACCTAGTGCGATATCTTCTTCTAGAAAGGGTCCTTCACTGACCCATTCTGATATACGATGCCCTAACACGATGGAGTCATCCCCCAAGCGCACAACATAGTTAATTAAGTCTTGCTTACTATCCACTGTATTTTGAGTAGATTGCGTCATAAAGAAGTTCTCGCTCACATAGTACTGATTTCTTTAGGCAGTGGGTAATAGGTGGCATGCCGGTAGGGTTTATCATCCGACGGATCAAAGAAAGATTCATTGTCATCTTCTTGTGATGCAGTAATGTCTTGTGACTTAACCACCCAAATACTAATACCTTCAGTGCGTCGGGTATAAACGTCACGAGCATATTCTAACGCCTGCTCCCTACCTTCGGCGTGCAGGCTACCCACATGTTTATGATCGAGTCCGCGTTTTGGGCGAACAAACACTTCAAATAATTCAAGCTTTTCTATAGTCATGATGTCTCGTGGTCCTTAATTATCTTAAAGATTAAGCCGCATCTCTTGCGAGCCGTTGTTCTTTCTTTAGGTTGTAAGCAGCCGTAGCTTCACGCACCCAAGCCCCGTCTTCATGGGCTTTAACGTGATGTTGTATCCGTTGACGATTACAATGGCCATTGCCATTGATAACGCTATAAAACTCATCCCAATCTAGATCGCTGCTGTCGTAATGCCCGCGTTCTTCATTCCACTCTAATGCCTTGTCCGGGTGTTCTAGGCCCAAATAGTTAATCTGAGAAACAGTTTGATCAATGAACTTTTGGCGTAAGTCATCATTGGTTTCACGCTTTATTTTCCACTTCATTGACCGCGCTGAATGTGCTGACTCAGAGTCATGGGGACCAAACATCATTAACGATGGCCAATAAAAGCGATTAAGGGAATCCTGCGCCATGTCTTTTTGAGCGGGTGTACCATGAGCAAGCTCAATCATGATTTGATACCCCTGACGCTGATGGAAGCTTTCTTCCTTACAAATACGAATCATGCTTCTGGCATATGGCCCATAAGACGTGCGCTGGAGTGAAACCTGATTACATATAGCAGCGCCATCAACTAACCAACCAATGGCGCCCATGTCACCCCAAGTTTGGGTTGGGTAGTTAAAGATAGAGGCGTATTTAGCTGTTCCCGTTTGCAAGGCAGTAATCATTTCAGCCCTAGAAATACCTAAGGTTTCTGTTGCGCTGTACAGGTATAACCCATGGCCTGCTTCGTCTTGAACCTTGGAGAGCAACACGGCTTTGCGTCGTAAAGAGGGAGCACGAGTAATCCAATTCCCTTCTGGTTGCATACCAATCACTTCTGAATGTGCATGTTGCGACATTTGACGAATTAAATTTTGACGATAGGCGTCAGGCATCCAATCTTTAGGTTCAATTTTTTGCTCGGCGTCAATTTTCGCCTGAAATAGTCGTTCTAATTCTGTTTCGGGTGTCGTGTTTGTGATCATTTTATTCACCATGTTTAACCAGGGTTAATTCGTTAGTTTATTTATACGCGTTCAATAATGAGAGCAATGCCTTGGCCCACACCAATACACATAGTGCATAAGGCATATTGGCCGTTAGTTCGATGCAGCTGATACATGGCTGTTGTCACTAATCTAGCACCACTAGCCCCAAGAGGGTGACCTAAGGCAATGGCGCCACCGTTTGGATTAACATGGGCTGCATCGTCGGGGATATCTAAGGCTCGCATTACCGCTAAACCCTGCGCCGCAAAGGCTTCATTCAATTCGATCACATCCATTTGATCAAGGCTCAACCCTGTTTTTTTCAGCACCTTTAACGTAGCCGCTACGGGGCCATAACCCATAATATTGGGTTCCAAACCTACCGTTGCCATACCTACAATACGGGCTTTTGGGGTTAAGCCATGGCGTTTAATGCCCTCACTTGATGCCAATAACAAAGCGCAAGAGCCGTCATTAATACCAGACGCATTACCTGCCGTTACGCTGCCACCATCACGAAATGGCGTAGCCAATTTACTCAGAGTTTCTAAGCTACTTAGTCGTAGGTGTTCATCTTGTGCAAAGACGATATCTTCTTTTTTCCGTTGAGGAATACGAACCGGCACAATTTCTTCTGCAAAAATGCCATCGGCCTGTGCTTTTGCAGCACGTGTTTGGCTTGAGAATGCAAATGCATCTTGAGACACACGATCAATATTAAATTTTTCAGCCACGTTTTCAGCAGTTTCTGGCATAGAATCAACGCCATATTGCTGCTTCATTAGTGGGTTAACAAAACGCCAACCCATGGTGGTATCGAACATTTCAGCCTGCCGACTAAATGCCGTATTGGCTTTCGCTATCACAAACGGTGCGCGAGACATTGACTCAACACCACCGGCTATAATTAAGTCTGCTTCGCCACTGCGTATGGCTCTAGCGCCCGTACCTACAGCATCAATACCAGAACCACACAGCCGATTTAGTGTCATCCCAGGCACATCAATGGGCAAACCAGCCAATAAACCACTCATGCGAGCAACGTTACGATTGTCTTCACCTGCTTGATTAGCACAGCCATAAAAAACATCATCAACACAAGTCCAATCAACACTAGGGTTACGATCCATAAGCGCCTTTATAGGCACCGCACCCAAATCGTCAGCACGAACACTGGCAAGGCTGCCGCCATATCGACCAAACGGTGTTCTAATGGCATCACAAATAAACGCATCATTCATTGGTTATTCCTCAGTTCCCATTGTCAGGGCGTATTATATCGAGCAGTTAAGCTTTAGGTGTCGTTACGTCAGGTAATACACTGGCATTAATTCGGGCCGAATTACCCTTAAACAATGCCACTAACTGGGCGTTTTGATTGGTTATTTCTACATAATAAATACCGCTGCGCTTACCTTGATGTTGTTGTGTTGCGGCAGCAGTTAGCGTGTCACCCAGCATTCCCGGGCGTAAAAAATCAATGGTGCAGCCTGCGGCTACGGCAGCCTGGTTTTGAGAGTTACAAGCAAACGCAAAAGCAGAGTCTGCCAAACTAAAAATCATGCCCCCGTGACAGGTTTTATAACCATTTAGCATTGCATCTGTAACGGTCATCGTGGCTGTTGCAGAACCAGGTTTAACAGCTTCGATAATAATGCCTAAAGCTTTAGATGCCGCATCTTGGGCAAACATATGGTGTGCACAATCTTCAGCTAACTGCTGATCCCTTACTTGGTCCTGGGCTTGTTCGATCATGCTATTTTCCTGTGAAACTCGGTTGACGTTTTTCCATAAAGGCGCTGACACCTTCTTGATAATCGTCTGTTTTTCCCAACCAGCGCATGGTTTCTTTTTCTATTTCTAACTGCTGATGCAATGGAGTTGAAAACGAATCATTAAGCAATTTTTTAGTCATTGCTAAGCCTAGGGGTGGCAGAGCAGCCAATCGCTCCGCTAGCACCAGTGTTTCTTCCATTAAGGCGTCATCATCAACACATTGCCAAATCATGCCCCACTTTTCCGCTTGCTCAGCCGATAACTTGTCGCCTAACAGCGCTAAGCCTTTTGCCCTTGGTAAACCTAAGGCACGGGGTAAATTAAAAGTACCTCCTGAGTCTGGCACCAGACCTATTTTGCTAAAAGCCTGCACAAATTTTGCACTACGGGCCGCAAGTACAATATCGCAAGCCAGTGCAATACTGGCACCAGCGCCAGCAGCCACGCCATTTACAGCACAAATTACAGGCTTTTCCATGGTCATAATATTGCGGATCAGCGGGTTATAATACTTTTCAATAGAATCACCTAAATCTGGTCCATCGTCTGTTACCTTAGCGGCTCGGTCACTAAGGTCTTGGCCAGCACAAAACCCCCTACCTTCACCTGTGATCACTAAACATCTAACAGCATCATTAGTTTGAGCATCTTTAATAGCTGCTTTAACATCTTCATGCATCAAACCATTAAAGCTATTTAATGTTGCTGGCCTGTTTAAAGTAAGTACACCAACGCCACGATTTATTTGGTACGTTATTGTTTCGAA
>Ga0307993_1000811_pt1 | contig 10796 bp, 9 predicted proteins | sample EllFjometagen260_FD_203163 | JGI IMG/M metagenome (GOLD analysis project Ga0307993, IMG submission 203163) | Marine microbial communities from Ellis Fjord, Antarctic Ocean - #260 | ecosystem: Environmental > Aquatic > Marine > Unclassified | place: Southern Ocean | collected 2014-11-02 | reverse complement strand
ATGCTTGAATTGGTTGTTGTTGTGCTCCACCAATAGCTCCTGCTAATTGTGTCGAAGTATTAGCTTCTCCACCAGTTTGAAATTCAGGTGCTGATGTACTTCCAATAGATGGTGTAGGTATGTTTACACCACCACCTCCGCCACCACCAGCAGAACCTCCACCAGATTCACCTGGTATGTCAGCTTGGTTAATAGCAGATATACCCTGAGCTGCCCCAGCTACAATCCCCGCAATCGATAATGCCGCTGATATTTTTTGCCCTGCAATTACTCTAGCAAGGTTAACTGTAGCTGGTATGGCAGTAATAGGGTTTGATAAAAAAGGTGCCGCTGCTGCAGTTGCTGCTGATATACCTCTAGCGGTATCAATAACAACTTTAGCGATGTTAGCACCTTGCTCTAAAACTAATCCTGCAATTGCTAGTTTCTTATTCTTACCAGCAATCTGTCCTAATAAGTTTCCAACCCCAGCAGCGTTGTTTACTTGTGTATCTTGTATGAATGCTATTGCATCCGTTTTAAATTGTTCTGCATCTATTAAGAACTGAGCAAGTTCATCAGCATCTTCTTTAATTTTTGCATCAGAAGCTTTCTGAGCATCATCCTTTTTCTTTAATGCATCGGTTGCTATCTTTAATTTATCATCTTCAAACTTCTGGTCAATAGCCAATTTATCTAATCGGTATTCCTCTTCGAATATTGACATATCCTCAATACCAGCTAACTTTAGAGCTTTCAACTCTTCTTGGTACCTTAACTCTCTTTCCTTAACCTGTCTATCTCTATCCGATAGTAATGATAGTTGTGCTTCTAATAGTATCTTATCTGCTTCACCTTGTATCCTAGCTCTCTCATCAGCTTCCTTTTGTTGATTAGCAATTCTTTTCTTAGATTCCTCTTCTTGAGTTTTAGTTTGGTCTTCTTGTCTTTTTACTTCCTCATCATTAGCCTTTTTAAGTACCTCTGATGAATTAATACTAGCCTCTTCAATTTTTGCTGAAGATATACCTAAGAACTTAGCAAACTTACTAAATCCAGTTGCAACCAATGCTAACAAATCAGCAAGTTTCTCAAAGATTGGAAGTGCTACGGCTTCTATAATAGCCATTACAGGTCCGATAATCTTACCAAATGCGCCTGATATTTTATTAAGTGTTTCTTGTCCTTCTGATGTTTTAGTTAATGATTCTCTGAATAAGGTAAACAAACCAGCTAACAATGTTACTGCAGCAATGATTGGATTGGCTGCAAACACTTTCATAGTTTGTCCTAACCCTTTAATCGATTGTCCAACCAAACCAGTTACACCACTTGTAGAAGCAAGCGCATCAGTAAACTTAGCAGATGATAATTGAACTGTTTCTAATTGGTCTGTTAAACCATTTAGTTCTTTTGAAAGTTCTTTAAACTTTTCTGATTTAGGGTCTAACTTAGTTAAAGTATCCTGTGTTTTTGATATAGCCTCATTAAGGTTTTCAAACTCTCCAAGAGATGTGGCAATAGTTTTGTTAAGTAAGTCAACATTCTTAGCCGCATCCTTAGTTTCAACATCAATCTCAGCCGTATATGTTTTAGTATTTTCTGCCATTGTATATTCGTTTTATAAGTTCTTTACATTCCCCGAGTGAACTTGGCTTTTTATACAACCCCTTAGCTATATCTACATTTTTAGATACACCTACGAACTCATCCAATGAAATCAAATCTATTAAAGTCTTTATCATATTAGTTTAACAATTATTTTAGTTATTGGTATGAACCACATAAATTAGCAACAACGATTTCTGAACCTTGTGTATTACCTACTACTGTACCTGGTCTAGCACAACTAATGAATCCCTCTGCTTGTCCTTCTAAATCCTGAGTTTGTTCTACACCATCACAATCTAAATATGTAAACGTTGTTATGTTCTCTGGGTCACCATATATATCGTAAGAGTAACATGGGTTTCCATCTAAAGGGTCTGAGAATGAATCTGCTATAATTGGTCCTAACAATTGTAGTTTACATTCACCTGTTGTAAATGAATAGTCATTAACCGCTCGTAGATGGTAGTAATTACTTCTCCATTCAACGATGTCATTAAGTTCTAACTCAAAGTAATCAGCTAATGGAATAACCGCATCAGCATCAATTAAACGAGTTCTTGGATTATATAGTAATTCAATATATGTAGCCCAATATTCTGAGAATAATGTATTAACTGGTACCTCACCATACGATGCTACTTCATTAAAGAATAAAAGAGAATTAGAACCAGAGGTTGGTAAATCTCCACTACTACTAACGTTATAATGGTCAACGTATGGAATATCATCTAATGTAGTAAAAGCAGATGTAGAACCATTAGCACTAGTCCAATGATAAACTTCATATTCAGGTGCTGCAATTGTTCCATTATAGTAAAACACTCTAGGTTGTACTCTTGCCGGATTGAATTTATCATCCGATATAAAAGTTGGTATATATAATTTATTATCTGCCATAATTTTTTATTAAGATGATGGGTCTGCACAATTTGCGTAGTACTGCCCTACTAATCCGTTTGAACTTAAATTATATCCATCTCCACCTCCATCAACAACAAATCCATAACCAGTTACGGGTTGAGTTAAGAATTGGTCTAAATACAATATATCACCTTGGAAGAATCCAGAAGATTGGTCAGTAAATACAGTAGTTAAATTTTCACTACAAACCGCTGGGAAGTAGTTACCTAATTGAACTAATTCACTATAACCTTGCGTTGGTACAGATGAACCACTAATACCAGTACCTTGTATATACCTTAATGGTGATACTGCAAATGTTGTTTCTACATCTAAACTACCCTGTGAGAAGAAGTTTTGATTATCAACATAATTTATAGTACCAAAATCCCTATTAATAGCTTTATCAAATTGTAATGCTAAGAAATCTCTTCCAAGTTTATCACCAAAGTTAACTTCTCTAACGGCTAAATTGTTAGCAGGTGTTACTTCAATTTTTTTGTTTAAATCAATAAACCTATCAAAGTTCTTAACCTCACCTCTTTTGTACCAACTGTTGAAAGTATCAATTATAAAGGCATTAGGTTTAACCTTTGATGGATATATAATTAAGTTAAATTTCTTTTGTAATCCTTTTATAAAATCAATTTGCATGATTCCAGTTTCTCCACCTTGTGGTAAGTTTCTGGCTATCTCCATAACTCTATAATCAGCTGCTGCTGTTACTTCATCAACTGCAATGTATCCATTAACATTTCCACCAGGGTTATTAACTACTGTAAAAGCAGTACCATCAAAGTTTTCATACTTTAATTGGAATCTATAATCCCCATCAGTAATTAACATTGTAAATTCTTCTTCTAATGTATATTCCCTATCACCAGTAGATGAGTTCTGAGAATTAATTTCTCTAAAGAACTTATTAGTTTGTTCTAATGGTTTAGCATCTACTTCACCTGGCGTACCCGTAGTTCTATAAGCTTGTAATGTAAATTGTGGAACACCTGCTGTACCATCAACTTGTACAACTAACTTAATTCTACCTTTTATTAAACTTCGTTCTCTATCTAATGTGTATTTTCCACCTGAATAACTAAATTGAGGGTTGCTTATTACACTATCGTAAGTCAAAGGTGTATAGACACCCGCCACTAACGTAACATCCGTATCTGAGCCACTTAAAGGTGCTGCTTCAAATACACCAAATCCTTCTAAATTAATTCCATCAAATACTGGGTATTTTAAATCTCTATCACATACTACATATACATCATCCCAAACACCTGTTTGTATAAATGGTGATTCATATGTATATCCATATTGTTCAAAGATTGCATCAAATACTCTTTGTACTCTAATGGCTGGTTTAAAGTTTTGTACTCCTAATGCACCTGAAGTTGAGTTAATTCCAGTTGGAAACTCATCGTAATCATATTCTATATTGCTTCCATAATCTATAAGTGGATAAACAATATCACCATTAAACAAACCATTATTCCAACTTGAAGATATGTTAGTAAACGATGCAGTGTGATTATAACTATTTAAAGTAGTTAAATCATTCAGAGTTGCTCGATTAACTTCCCTTGCAAATGATGATAAACTACCATATACAGTTACTTCATATGAGTCAACATACTTGTTAGCTATTACACTAACTTTGTTTAACTGAAGATAACCTGATGATATGTATATACCACCAAAGTCAAAATATGCATCAACCTTTTTATTAGTTGAAAATAAGAATGGGTTTATTACCGATATATCATATACATGCTCAAAGAACGCATTGTTTCTTTTAGTACCAGGTAAAGTAATTGTACGTGAAAACTCCGATGGTAACTCTCCTATATCAAATAGGCCTGTTACGTTATCGGATATCTTAATCTCTTCATCTTTAAATAAATCCAATGTTTGACCATTAGCAACAAGTTGAAAAGCTAATCCCTGTGTGCTCGTTATTCCCATATTATAGTATTAATTTATAATTTTGGCCAAATTTGAAATCAAATGAATATTGTATTAGCTTATCTACTACACCAGTTTTAAATCTGATGTTAGATGTTGTTATAGCCAAAGGTCTTATATCACCAGCATCGTTGTATATCCAATAGATTTCATCAGATGATACTAATTGCTTTAAAAGTTCATTATAATCTTCAGATAACCAATCACTATTAACTGATATTGTTTGTGTAGAATCTGATACATAGTTTTGTATTGATGATTCCCATTGATTGTATTCTAATGTTGAACTATTCCAACTACCAACTTGTGGTTGATAAGTTTTACGAGTTGTAGCAAATGCTTCCTTACTAACCATATCAAAGTTAAGGAAATCATATTGTCCAAATCTATTCTTCCATTTGATTCTTACGTTAGGATATTTCTCCTTACACTTTTCTTCAAATCTAATACATTGGCCTAACTTAGTAATATCAGGTGTGTATTTTGATGTAGTTTGTGGAACTGTTACAGCTGTTATTTTTAATTGTCCTGTAATTCCAGGACCCGGTCCTGAAACATTTACTACATCATTTACATCATACCCAGAACCTATATTTTGTATTACTACTGATTGTATTGCACCTGCAGCTGTAGTTCCAGTTATACTTACTGTCAATCCAGTACCATTACCACCCGTAGTGTTATAAATACCATTTTGATAGCTATTACCTATTGTTTGAAGACTAACTGTAGATACACCTCCAACTATTCCTATGAATGAATTCTGAATGTATAAATTCGAAGTAGATAATGCCATTGCTTGATTTAAATCATCATCGTAATCGTTATTAACGACCCAAGGGGATAATAATTTAATTGAAGGAATGTTAACAAATTCAGGCTGATTTACTTCTGCCCAAGGTGATGATTCTTCAGTTATTGTATTGTAAAATAATGGAGTTGCTTCATCTGCAGCCCAAACATATATAGGTTCGGAAACCTCATCATTAAAGAAGTCTTCAAAATTACTTGCGTTTTGTTGTAATGTAGCAGGGTCGTAATCAAATTCGTCAGTTCCTCCTTGAAAATCATCCAACTCAGTCCAACTAGCAGAAATAATTGTTTGCAATAGTGATGATGAATTAGATGCAGATACAGCACATATTGTGTATGAATCCGTATAAGTTATAGGGAAATCTGATTCAGCTGGAAAAGCTGGGAAATCGAATATAACTTCTGATGAAAGGTATTGGGTATCAATTATTGGTAATATTGATGATGTTAAAGAAGATGAATAGTATATATGTGTTGCATCATCATTACCACTCCAATCAATATCATATGTACCTGCTCCAAATCTACCTAAGTCAGTATCAAATATAGATTGAGTAACAGGTCCATCAGTTAAGATAGGATAGTATGTAGTTTTATCTTGTAAAGATGATGTTATGTTTTCAGGGAATAATCCGTATCCATCTAACGCTGCATATATTCGACTTGATACACGTGAACCTGTTACAAAGGCTGTTGTACCAATTGGTATATATTGAGGATAGAATTCTGCTTTAAACCAAACTGCATTAGATGAGTTCTCCTCAAGTCTTTCAGTTAGAGTGGAGTTAACTATCTTAGATACATCAAAGATTCCGTAATCGGAAGTATTTGGGAATTTAGCAAGTGTATAATCAACACTACCACTATTAGCTTGAGAACCAGTCCAATATGTCAAATCAGCTAAATATTGAAATGATGAACTTAATAACATATTATTGTCATTCTGAATCACCGAAAATATAATAGGTGATTGAGCCAACGATGATGATGCTGGTGATTGGGTTATTGATAATATTCCTGGCATTGTTTATATCTTTATATTTTAACCATTAATTTGATAAATCTATTGAAGGGGTTAGGATATTGTAAATCCTGCTTTTTTAAATTGAGTATCAATTGCATCTAAATAATCTTTAGCAATAACATCAACTTTATCTTTTAAGAATTCATCTAAAGCATTTTGGAACTCATCCGATTCAGCTCCTAATTCAGCAAAAGGTCTTTTACCCATCTTAGATGTACCATAGTGAACGTACTGTCCATACTCAGCTCCTGTTGGAGCTATATCTAATACGAATGTATATTTTGTACCTTCAGTTAATTTGTTTTCTCTACCAATACTATTAGGTACGTTACTTGGTGATGTTACAAACTTAGAAAGTAAGTTACCTGTTTTGAATGCTTTAGATGTACCTGTTTTATATGAGGTGTAAGTAGAACCAGGGTAAATTGCTTTACCTGCTGCTTTCTTATACGCCTTTGCTACATCTTGTAATGTTTTCATATCTTAACAAGGAATTCCTACAAACATACTCATCCCAGTAACACTGATAATTTCCGTTGCACAAACTGAACTATCATTATATTGATATTGTACATCTCCATTACAATCTTTATATTGAAGTGTTATGGGTTGTGTTCCTGTAATTGCAAATGTATAACTAATACACTCTTGTGTTGTAGATTTACCTAAATCAAATAAACAAATGTTTCTATCGTTATGTACTCTTAGAGTGAAATCAGCTGACCATCCAGCTAAACCATTATCATACTCTTGCTTAAAGGCTGTACATGCTGTTGTACCTTGTATCTCAAACCCTTCTTCTTTTCTATCAGTATATGAAAGTAAATCGTTAACGATTGAAAGTGTGTTAGCATGAATATCAACAGTATCATCTACACCTTCAAAATATATGGTTTGTTGGTTGTTAGAACCTGATGATTCATTATCTTTTAATTTTATCTTATCAGCTACTACAATTTGTACACCATAATCCGTAGATTTACCATCGAATGTGGCATTAGTAATGATTACATTTCCTAAAGGATATTGAGGGAATGGGAATGTATCAATTGAAAATACATCACCTTGAGTCACATACCTTATTGATGGGTGATTCTTCATTATCGATTTTAGATAATTTAGAACATTGTAATATAATGTATAATTAGTTCCGTTACTCATATCGTTTTTTTATAGTTCTAATCCACCGAAGTATTGGTTACTTTGGTCAGGCCATATTTGAGTTGCATTACCAACTGATTCTAAGAACTCAGGAATATTAGATGAATTAGCAATTAAATAATCTTGTAATCTTGTTGCGTAATAATCAGCGTTATTCAAAGCTTTTGCCAATAAATAATCAATCTCATTTTTACCCGGTGAGATGGATGTATCTGATTGATGTTTGAATGCACCTTCACTTTTAAAAGATATACCACTAAAAGGGATGTATTCAACGCATGCGTACCATACTAATGTTGGTTTAATGTATTCATCTACTAAAGTTTCGTAATACCCAGTAAATGGAGTACTTGCTTCAATATCAGCTTGTAACTTATTAAACAATACTGTACCTAAAAGATTAAGTAAATATTTGTCTTGGCTAGTTCTGATAAATGGTAATAGTTTATCTGCATCAATAGCTCCTTGAAGCGGAGTTTGCTTTATGATGTCATTTCGGGTTATAAATAGTGCGTATGCTGCCATCGTTATTCGTTATTAAATTCTAATTCGTTTTCCATTTGTTCAGTATTCTCCATCTGCTCATTCACAGTTTCTTCTACCTCTTCGATTGTTTCACCAGTCTCTTCAGCAGTTGTTGATAGTATTGCCAATGGAGTTAATTGGTCAATGTATAATTCGGTTTCATTACCCCATCCACCTTTTCTAAAGATATCAGCAAATGATGATATAATAGTATTTTGGAATGGATGTATTGTCATTGTTTGCATGATACTAAACGCTGTTTTCATTTCCTCACTCTGAGAGGAGAAACCATTGTTAGCGGTACGAATACCAAAGAGTAGTGGAGATGTTACTCTATTTGCCACTAAGATTCGGTCCTGAGCGTACTCAGCAACGTATTGTTGTTTCTCATGTAAGTTTTCCGTTTGAATTGCTTCAATTGTTGGTTTGTTAGCTGCATCATCGTTAAATGATAACATAAAACGACCCGCATTACGAGTACCAGTAAACTTGTTAACAATGTTTGTTTCAATCGCTTGTCTTTCTTCAGGTGCAGGAACTCCGTTGTTCAGGTTAACCATTACCAAAGGAAGGAAGCCATTTTCTATGTTGTTGATATGTAGATTACTTAATTCAGCTTCTACAAATGAGAACTGAAGTGCAGAAATCCAATCGGGCATACCATAGTAGTATGTACCTGGTGAATAGTTCTTACCATAGTACAATTCCATTGAATCATTAGATGTACCAAATGCTGGAATTATCTTCTTATTTTTTTGTTGTCTAATATCAGTCCAATCCGTACAGTAGTAATATGTTTCTACTTTTGGTTTATCATATAACTTTTCAGCTCTTATGTTTTGTACTGGTATGTGATAGATTTTCTTAACCTTAGTATGGTCATCATTCCACCACACTTGTGCAGCAAAGTTACCATATAGTTTTAAATCAAAAGATATTTTCTTAACATCTTCTTGGTCAATCATCTTAGCTAAAGCAGCATCAAATAATTCATTCTTAGAGTACATCCCTTTACCGAAGATTAAATCGGCTATACCTTCAATACAAGCTGAGTTAGTTGTTGAGGTATTAAATGCATCCGTTACAATTGGAAAAAAGTCATCTTGGTCCATTATACCAATTGGTACCCAACTGTATCTTGTTTTTGTATCTTCAGTAATGATTGGAATATCTTGCTGAGATAAATTTAATACTGAGAAGTTTGTTTGTTTCTTCATATCTTAAAATAGTATGTATTCGTTTGTAGTTACATTGGATTTGAAATCATCATCTAAATGTGATTTGTATTGTGTTGTATCCAATGATGATGATGCAAACACTTTGTAAGTACCATACCAAACATCGTTACTACCACCATCTTTCATATAAGCTCTATATTCACCACCATCAATAGCTCCACTAATATTAGCATCAAATTTAATAATTGATTCTGATGAAGTGTATTCAGCTGATAAAGATTGTGTTGTATTAACTAAAGTTTGCATGTTTTGGTAATACAATGTGAACGTAGGTTCCGTTGTTTGTTCAATTCTGAACGTATTAGTATTACTTCCTGATAAATAGTATGAGTTCATGTTGTCTATAAGTGTTCATTATCTATATTTTAACAATCAAATAGATAAATGTAGTTATCGGACATAAAAAAAGGGAGTGAAATAATCACCCCCTTTAATTCTTCCATCGTTAATATACGATGACAGTTATAATAGTAATTTATGAAGTTACAATTGTAGGTGCAGTTAGTCCTGCAAATGGGTTATCAACAGTTGAACCAGATATAAAACCTGCAGGAAGTTGTTCTTCACCAGTCATAGAAACCGAGTAACCATAAAGGTCACCAAGTCCACCACCAGTTTGAATTGTTCCTGAAGTCAAATCTGCTCCTCTATCTTGTCCCACTAACAAAGCATCTCCTGCGTTTGTATGAACTACAATTTGAGGTCTACCATAAGCTAAAGTTTTTAGCTCAGTTGTCATCTCATTAGTTAATTTCTTTAAGTTAAGAGTTAACTCTTGAGAGAAGAAGGTAGTCCCGTTTTCTCTACTACTATTAACAGTCTCAGTATATGCTGATGTGCCTTTTAGTTCGTACTTGTAAGCAGTAAGTGTTGAAAAGTCTCCTGTTACCTCACCATCATCCGGTCTAGTGAATGTTGACCCACTAACGAAATTGATAAAGTAAACGGCTTGTAAGCCCCCTACGGATTCTTTACATACTTCCTGTCTACCAGCTGTTAAATCACATGCCATAATTTTAAGTTGTATTTGTTGTTAATAATAATTGTTTAAACATATGGAAAATAAGGGGAGAATTAACTCCCCCCAATTCCTATATAATTCATCTCTACTTATGCAGGGATGTGGATTGCGATGTCCTGTCCAATACCAAATTCAGTATCTCCAGTATATCTCATAATCACACGATAGTTTTGTGAACCATCGAGGTCAGCCATGTCTAAAACCTTAACTTCGTTGTAGTCTGACATCAAACCTGTTCCGAAGAATAAGTTAGATTTCTCAGCAGCAACCATATAAGATGCAGTCATACCTGGACACATTGCCAAATCGATACCATTAAAGTTCATTGGTTTTTCACCAACAGTAACTTGGTTGTTGTATCCGTTAGCGTAGTCAGTACCTAATACTTTTTGGTATGCCTTAGCAACGTTAGTTCCAACATAGATTAATAAATCTTCTTTACCGAATACAGTATCAGGAATTGCTTCGTAGATACCATTTAAAGCAGCGATTACGTTAGTAGAATCGATTGCTCCAGATACAGCTGATTGAACAACAGCACCTGCACCACCTGCAG
>Ga0307993_1000808_pt1 | contig 10814 bp, 8 predicted proteins | sample EllFjometagen260_FD_203163 | JGI IMG/M metagenome (GOLD analysis project Ga0307993, IMG submission 203163) | Marine microbial communities from Ellis Fjord, Antarctic Ocean - #260 | ecosystem: Environmental > Aquatic > Marine > Unclassified | place: Southern Ocean | collected 2014-11-02 | reverse complement strand
GTGCATATAAACCGGCAAAAAACTCACTAGGACTTAATAAATCCAAAGCCATCATAAAAGTTTGATCTCTATAATATCCTGAACGAAAATCACCATTTTTAAAAGCTTTTGCCATCGCTAATTGAGGTAATTCTTTTCCGTCACCAAAAATCCCGAACTTGGCTTTTCCAGTCAATACTTCACGACGACCAAGTAAACTACATTCTCTACTTGTTACAGCAATTTTGTAATCGTTTAAAATTTCAGTTTTAAACTCTTCAAAAGAAAGTTGTTTTGTATTTTTAGAAGTTGTTTCAGAAATCATATCTTGTTTTTTACACTTCCGCAAATTTAATATTTTACAACGAAATATAAAAATTTTTGCATAAAATTATAGTATTCTCACTAATAAAACCCTCTTCTTACGAAATTGATAATTTTTTTAGGATTTACAGTTATGGTAAATCTAATTTTAGAACTGTAATTAGACTGATTTACTTCCCAACCATTATTAGAATATAAAGGGAAGTATACTTCAAGAATCTCATGTACAAAGTTTAGTCTTACACCGTTTTCATAAGCAAAATAAACAGGCTCGTTTTTGTTTTTAAGAAAACCAATGTCATTATAAATTTCTGCCCAACGCCAAATACCAATACTTGTGTTGAAAGTCGCAAGCCATTGATTTGCATAATTTTGTGGTAAAGTAGACTTGAAACCACCTTCGTTAGTTATTATTTGTTGACTAAAAAAGCCAGTACCTTCAGACCTTCCAAGATAATCTAATCTAAATAAATAATCATTTTGCCTTGTCAATCCAAAATCAAAATAATTAGTTTCAGTTTTATTGTTTAAAAATGCTCCTGCAAAAAATCTGAAATCAAATTGTCTATTTTTATCTGTTAGTTTTCGATACCTCAAATCTAAGGTTAGCTTACTAAATTTATTACCAAATTCAACGTTAGTAGTATGTCTTAAATCTTCAATTATATTTGGTTTAGAGTATGAGTAGCCAATATTAAACACACTGTATTTACTTGATTCTGGGTTTTGACTTAATGAAGTTGGATCTAGATCTCGTTTTACATTTACATAATTTGCAAAAATTGCACTACCACCAACATCGCGTAAACTTTTACGCTTAAATTGTACAAATGCATAAGGAGATATCGTTCTATATGATAAATTCTCTGTGTAGTGAAAATAACTTCCTGAAATTCCAAAAACATACTTATTTACTTTTGAATTTTCTGGTAAGTATTCATATAAAGCAGATGCAGAACCTGTAAAACTTTTTGATTTCGTTCCGTAATAAGGGCTTAATTTGTAAATGAAATTTTTCTTTAAATAGGTTTTGTTACTAAATGACATTCCGAGTTGTAATCCATCATATAAATTATATTTATAGATAGGAGTGTAGTATATCTGATTATAATATGGATCTTCAATATCTCTTAGGAATTTAAATTGAATAGGTCTATTGAATAGTTTTTTCTCAGTATTCTTCCAATTGTCTTTTAAATTTAATTCAGGATATAAGTATTCATAATTCAAAGAGAGTTTGTTGAATCCGTTTTTTGGAATTTTGATAGTCGTAATTGAATCGATATTTTCTATCCATTTTTTAAAGTGAATTTCTTTATCTTTTACTCCATACAAAGCTACTGGAGCGGTCATATTTCTTTTATTCTTAATTGTTACTGCAATTGAATCTTTACCTACTTCAACTTTGTCTATTGTATAGTCAATCTTCTTTTTTGATTTTACATAATCACCAAAAAACCAAGAAACATCTTTTGTTGTACTTGATGAGATTAAATTTTTAAAAGAATTACTATGAGAGAGTTTTAGAGTGTTGTTTTTATAATACTCTTTAATTTTTCTTGGAATTATACTATCTCCAAGAAACTCATCTAAATACCTAAGACCTAATCCTGCTTTATATTTATTGACTATTTTTCTATTAAAATTTGATAAAGAATCTGTTCTTGTAGATAGTGCTTGATCAACATTTTTTCTTGCTGCAAATTGATATATTAATGGATATTTATCATTGAATTTTAATTGTGCTAAATTGAATTTTTTGATTCCCCAAATTTTAGAAATGTTTCCTGTGGCTTTTATCTCTGGATAAAATTTAGAAACATACTCCATCATTAAATAGGTTTGCATACCGTCAATTAACCAAGAATCTTCGCGCTTGTTAACAATTAATGTGTTTTCGATATATTGCTTACTCAATGCTTTAAACATCTTTATATCCCATTCAAAAGTGTCTGAAAAAGGTCTTAAAAAGGAAGGTAACTGACTTAATCCATATACCGGATTTTTAGAATAAGAGATTTTGTTAATCAACATTTTTTGATGAGGATATTTCCCTAGATACTTCTCTATAAATGCAACTTCTCTATTTAGTATATCTGTTTTTATACCTGCATTTAGATTTTTTGAGTTTAAATTAGTTTCAATAGATACGCTTGAAGTATTGAAAACTTCAAAATCATTAGCTTTATTGATATTTAACTCAATGTCAGTTCTATTCTTTCCAACTAAATTATATGTTTTGTGATGTTCACCTTTTGAAATAACGGATTCTAAATCTGAGTTTAGTATATATCCATTTGGAACGGTAAATGTTATATCATAATTGGTTAAATCTACCAATAAGTCATCCATATCTAAGTTACTCATCAATTTCCAATCAGTATCATTAAATGCTGGACTTAGATACCAATATCTCAAATTGTAGGCATTTTTACTCCTACCATATTTGGTGAATTTGTGTGATGGAATTTTTACTGAATATGTTGATGAAATTGTAATTGATTTGCCTTTTTCTAAAGACTTTTTTAATCCAATTTTTATAATATCACTTCTCTTTTCTAGATTTTGCCATGCAACGTTTTCATAATCAATAGCTATATTCTTAATATTTGTGTGTCCACGAAATTTTTCTTTAGCAAAATATAAATCTTTATTATAGTTTGCTATCAACCGTTTTGATAATGGGCTTTTTTTATTTTTATAACTATTCGGCCAGTTGTGTAAATAAATAGTATCTAGGTCTCTGTTTGAAGTGTTGTAAAATAAAATTTCTTGCTGAATTTTTAATTCATGAGTATCTGAATCTAAAAATGCATTAATTTTAATTTCATTGGTTTGTGCAAATGAGAGATTAATAAAAAAGAATGTTAGTATAAGAAAGTGGTTTAATATTCTTTTCAATTGGTTTTAATAAATTTAAGTGGATTTATAATTTTACTATTCTCAGGTCTTATAACGTATAAACCAGCTGATAAATTATTGATATCGATATTTATTTCATTAGTAGTTGAGGTTTTAACAACTTTCACAATTTGACCTAAATTATTGTAAATTGTTAATTTTGAATTATATAGGTTCTCGTTTATAAGAATAGATACGTTATTCTTTATAAGGTTGCTTCCTAGAATCTTAAAAAGATAATTAACTGTATAATTTTCTACATTTAATATGTTTTGAGGAGTGAGTAGTTCCATAACAACAGGTAAATGATCGCTCATTAAATATAAATCGTCTCTCAAAGATTGTGTGTATGTACCTGTACAACTTGGATCACTAATATCTAAATTATAGCAATTCTTGTTATTTCCATATGCATCGTAAGTGCCATCAGCATAAAATAATTCAGTGCTTGTAGTTAAGTTTTCTGAAATAAACGAAAAATCAAAACGATCATCTAATCCACTATATGCGCCATTACCATTTTGTTGATAAACTCTAGTTGCTTGTGTATGCATTGCAGTGTAAGTTGGTGTGTCATTTGACCAACTTTGTAAAGAAGAATTATCGTTTATTGGATCAATCATTACAATATCATTAGTGACATCTAAAATCTCTTGATATGCAGGTTCAGAAGAAGTGTATAGATTGAAATCTCCAGAAAAGACAACATAAGCATCAGGATCTAAACTACCTAAAACTCCAGTAAATACATTTGCCATATCTAGACGGATATTCTTATTTGTAGTTCCGTCACTAGATTTAAAATGAGTAACAAAATACTCTATACGTATTGGATTTGTTGCTTGATCTACGGTTTTTAGCAATAGCGTGTATTGCATGATGTCTCGAATATATGTAATATGTGTTACTTGACTTTCTAGAACAAACTTATCAGTATTATAATAAATCATCTGATTTAGTTGATTGTCTGCACTTTGATCAGATTGATTGTTTATAAATGATGCTCTTGCAAAATTAGGCCTAGAAGATTGTATAGACTGTGTTAATATTTCATCTGCACCAACTTCAGTCTCTAATTCACAAACCGTAAAAATATCTGGCTGATATATATCTAATATGTCCTTTAGAATGTCTTCTCTATTTTGTGGATCTCCTGAAGGGTAATACAGTAAATTATAAAACATAGTTTTAATATTCGTTTGAGAATATCCTTCAGAAAACACCATCAACATTAAAACCAATAAAATAATTGATTTTTTCATTATTTTTATAATTAGAAGTTAGGCTTTAAACTATACTGTTTGTAGAAAGTATCAATAGCTTCAATCACTTGATCAGAAGAATCAACAATAGAAAATAAATCTAAATCTTTTGAACTTATCGTTTCAAATTTATCTAAGAGTGTGTCTTTAACCCAATCAATTAAACCACTCCAGAAATCTGTGCCAACCAAAATAATAGGAAATGCTCCAATTTTTTTTGTTTGAATTAATGTAATCGCTTCAAACATTTCATCGAGTGTTCCAAAACCTCCAGGCATTACAACAAATCCTTGTGAGTATTTTACAAACATTACTTTTCTTACAAAAAAGTAATCAAAGTCTAAACTTTTACCTTTGCTTATATATGGATTGTCATGTTGTTCAAATGGTAATTCAATATTTAAACCAACTGATATCCCTTTTCCTTTATATGCACCTTTATTTCCTGCTTCCATAATTCCTGGTCCACCACCTGTAACAACTCCATAACCATGTTGAGTTAAATCATATGCAATTTCTTCTGCTAACGTGTAATATTTGTTATCAGATTTTGTTCTAGCTGAACCAAAAATACTTACACAAGGTCCAATTTTACTCAACTTTTCATATCCGTCAACAAATTCTGCCATGATTTTGAAAATGGCCCAAGAATCATTTGTTTTTATTTCGTTCCAAGTCTTTTGCTTTAGTTTTTCTTTTATTTTTCTATCTTCATTTGGATTCATAATCGTTTCTATTTAATGTTTTAATATAGTTGCCTAAAAAGAATATTAGTGCAACATGCTAAAATACTTCTTTTTTTAAGAATTGCGCGGTATAACTTTCTTTGTTGTTAATTATTTTCTCTGGAGTACCTGTGCATAGTACAGTTCCACCATTTTTACCACCTTCTTTTCCGATGTCAATAATATGATCTGCCAATTTTATAACATCCATATTGTGTTCTATAACTAAAACAGTATTTCCTTTATCTGTCAACTTATTTAGAACATCCATTAAAACTCTAATGTCTTCAAAATGAAGCCCTGTAGTAGGCTCGTCTAAAATATAAAAAGTATTTCCTGTATCTCTTTTTGACAATTCTGAAGCTAGTTTTATTCGTTGAGCTTCACCTCCAGAAAGTGTGGTAGATTGTTGACCTAGAGTTATATATCCAAGACCAACATCTTGAATTGTTTTTAATTTTTTATAAATTTTAGGGTGTTTTTCAAAAAAGATAACACCTTCATTCATGGTCATATTTAGTACATCAGAAATTGATTTTCCTTTGTAGCGTATTTCAAGTGTTTCTCTATTAAATCTTTTTCCTTGACACGTTTCACATTCTACTTCAACGTCTGGTAAAAAGTTCATTTCTATAACTCTAACTCCTCCTCCTTGACATGTTTCACAACGACCTCCTTTTACATTAAACGAAAATCGTCCAGGTTTATAACCTCTAATTAATGCTTCTGGAATTTTCGCGTAAATACTTCTGATATCACTAAAAACACTAGTGTATGTTGCGGGATTTGAACGAGGTGTACGACCAATTGGTGATTGATCAATTGCAATTATTTTATCAACGTGTTCAATACCCTTTATAGAATCATAAGGCATAGGTTTTTTAACGCCACGATATATATGATGATTTAAAATAGGGTATAAGGTTCCGTTTATCAAGGTCGATTTTCCGCTTCCTGAAACACCAGTTACACAAATCATTTTTCCAAGTGGAAACTCAACATCTACATTCTTTAAATTATTTCCAGAGGCTCCTTTTAAAGCTATTTTCTTTCCATTTCCTTTTCTACGTTTTTTCGGAATCTCTATTTTCTTGGTTTCATTTAAGTAATCTGCGGTAAGGGTTTTGTGTTTTTTTAAATCTTCATAAGTTCCTTCGCTCACAATTTCTCCTCCAAAATGTCCAGCGCCTGGACCTATGTCTAACACAAAATCTGCATGTTCTATCATGTCTTTGTCATGCTCAACAACAATTATTGAATTTCCTACGTCTCTAAGTTTTATTAAAGAATCTATCAGTTTTTGATTGTCTCGTTGATGTAATCCAATACTTGGTTCGTCTAAAATATAAAGTACACCAACTAATTGTGATCCAATTTGAGTAGCCAGTCGAATACGTTGTGCCTCTCCACCAGAAAGTGATTTTGAAGTTCTGTCGATTGTTAAATATTCTAAACCAACATCTAATAAAAATTGAATTCTTGTTTTTATTTCTTTGATAATTTCTGATGAAATTATCTTTTGTTTGTCGGATAGTGATCCGTCAACATTACTGAACCATTTTGCTAATTCAGTAATATCCATTTGTGCTAAATCAGTGATGTTTTTGTTTGCAAACTTAAAATACAGAGCTTCTTTTTTAAGACGTTTTCCATCACACATTGGGCAATTTACTTCGTTCATAAATCCTTTAGCCCATCGTTTTATAGATGTAGAATCGGAACTTTTATATTGACTGTCTATAAAATTGATAATTCCTTCAAAATCTATTTCATAGTTTCGAGTGATTCCCATTGTTTTAGACGCAATCTCAAACTTGTCATTTCCACCATTTAGGATAACGTCCATGGCTTCTTTAGGAATAGATTTTATTGGATCATTTAATTTAAATTTATAACGCTCAGCAATTAATTCTAATTGTTTAAAAATCCAACTACTTTTTTGTTCTCCTAATGGTGCAATTCCACCATTTTTGATTGATATTGTATCGTTAGGAATTATTTTATCAGGATTGACAATATTTGTTTTTCCTAATCCATTACATGTTTGACAAGCACCTTTTGGTGAATTAAACGAAAACGTATTTGGTTCAGGGTTTGGATATGCAATTCCAGTAGTAGGACACATGAGTTCTCTACTAAAATAGCGAGGTTTTTCATTTTCTGTATCCAACACCATTAGAATATTATTTCCAGAATATAAGGCTGTTGTAATACTTTCTTTTAATCTTTTTTCTATAGTTGAATCTACTTTTATACGATCTATTACAATCTCTATATCATGCATTTTGTAACGATCCAAACGCATCCCTTTTTCAATATCTTTAATTTCTCCGTCTACTCGAACTTTTACAAAACCTTGTTTTGCTATTTGCTCAAAAAGTTCGCGATAATGCCCCTTTCTCGACTTTACTACTGGCGCAAGAATACTCACTTTTTTTGAGTCAAAATCTTCGAGGATTAGATTTAAAATTTGCGCATCACTATAACTCACCATTTTTTCATTGGTGTTATAAGAATATGCATCTGAAGCGCGTGCATATAACAACCTCATAAAATCGTAAATTTCAGTAATAGTTCCAACTGTTGAGCGTGGACTTTTATTTGTTGTTTTTTGCTCAATAGCAATCACTGGAGAAAGGCCATCAATTTTGTCTACATCAGGACGCTCAAGCCCTCCAAGAAACTGACGCGCATATGCCGAGAAAGTTTCTATATAACGGCGCTGACCTTCTGCGTATATAGTATCAAAAGCCAAAGAAGATTTTCCGCTACCACTTAAACCAGTGATTACCACTAATTTATTGCGAGGAATCCGTACATCTATGTTTTTAAGATTGTGTACACGTGCACCTAAAACTTCTATATATTCTTGCTGTTTTGACATAAAATTATGGAAAAACGCAAAGTTACAGAATTGAATTGAGAATTTAGGTATAGACTAAGTTATTTAGCGCTATTGGTCAACTTTAGATGAATGTCATCTAGCGGTACTGTATTAAGATATGTGTGGCTAAATCCTGAAGATTTTTTATCTAGCGATACTTAATCTTTCTTAGATTTCTTTAGTCTCTTTTCCGCTTTTTTTTCTTTTGGGGTTTTAGCAGATTCTTTTTTTACATTTTTCCTAGAGTCTTTACTTTTTGCCATGATATTATCTATTAAATTTTAATTTTTATTTCCTTTATTTTTTTGTTCAATTCTTAAATTCAACACCTTTATATTCTGATAATTATTTTAGAACTGAAATTCGCTATAAACTAAAACGACTTCCTAAACGTAGTTTTAATTTTTTGAGTAAAGATAAGGAATTTGGATAAATTCTGATTATTGAGAGCAAGAAAAACAGAATTAAATTACTTTTAGTTCACTCTTAGCAAATATTTTCTTCGTTGATGATGATTTTAAAGGGGTTTATTCTATAATTTCGTAGTCAATACTTAGTTTTCGCAAAGCTCTTAAAGCGGAACCAGAGTTTCTGTCTTCCACTTCAATATCTACAGCGTCTCCTTCTAAGAGTATACTTGTAAGTTCATTCGATAAGGACTCATTAATATTAGGTGAAATCTCGGCAATACATTTGGCTATCGCTCTTCTATCTGGTCTTTGAGCATCACAAGATAATAAGTTTAATTTCATAATAATATAATTTATTAATGAAGTATATTAGAGTTGACTCTGGTTTATACTTACATCATTATTCATTTTAATTACTTAACTGTTGGTATAAGATTCGTTGCATTGTTTAAGTGCCTAAATATAGTAAACACAAGCCGAATAAAAAACTTTAGAAATTCATAAAAACAAGTGTGTTAAATTGGTCACGGCTATTCGTTTTTAAAAATATAAAAATATTTTTTTTCAGAAGTTAAACAGAGTTGTGGTTTTAAATTAAATACTATCTTGCAGTAAAATTTTCTCAATGGCATTTTTACACTCTTTGCGTCACTTTTTTGAACGTCACGGTTTTCACGTTTCTTCTCGTTTAGCCGATCGTTTGGGAATGCGCGCCGTAAATGTCCGATTGTTTTTTATTTATATTTCTTTTGTAACAGTTGGTCTGTCTTTCGGTCTATATTTAACCCTCGCTTTTATATTAAAATTGAAAGATAAAATTCACACAAAACGAAGCTCAGTTTTTGATTTATGAGCATTAGAAAAAAATTATTTAGTGCTTTAATATTGCTTTTTATTCTAATTGCATTAGGTGTATTAGGATATGTGTTAATATCTGGTGATACTTTTATAGATGCATTATATATGACAGTCATAACCGTATCTACGGTTGGCTTTGGATTAAACCATCCTTTGACTCCAGAAGGTAAGTTGTTTACAATTTTTTTAATTTTCTTGAGCGCATCGTTATATGGATATATAATAAAAATGATTTCAGAGAATATTGCTAACGGAACTTTTTTTGAAGAATTAAAACAGAAAAAAATGCAAAAACAAATCGATTCATTAAAAAACCACACAGTTGTTTGTGGTTACGGTAGAAATGGGAAGCAAGCTTTGATGAAATTGCGAAAATTTAATCAGCAAATTGTTGTTGTAGAAATGGATAGTGAGAATGCATTGCATCTTGAAAAAGAAAAAAATTTAGTTGTTTTAGGAGATGCTACTGATGATGATGTTCTTGAAAAATCTGGAATCCAAAATGCAAAAAATTTAATAGTTGCTTTACCTTCTGATGCCGATAATCTATTTATAGTTTTATCTGCAAGACAGCTGAATAAAAACTTAACTATTATTAGCCGTGCTTCAGAAGAATCATCGTATAAAAAATTAAAAATTGCAGGTGCAGATAATGTGATAATGCCAGATAAACTTGGTGGAGATCATATGGCATCATTGGTTGTTACTCCAGATATTATAGAGTTCGTTGATAGGCTATCACTAGAAGGTGATCGTGCTGCAAATCTTGAAGAAATTATTGTAGATGATTTGCCACAAGCCTATATTTCTAAATCTATTTTAGATTTAGATCTAAGGAACAAAACAGGGTGTTCAGTTATAGGGTATAAAACTGTTGATAATGATTATATAGTGAATCCAGAAGCAGATATTACATTGGTAGCTGGTTCAAAATTAATTGTTTTAGGAAGGCCAGAGCAGATTGAGAAACTACGAACACTTTTTTAAGTAATCTGTTAAAAATTTGATGATGCATCATTTTTTTATGATATTGCGAATTAATAATTTAAAACTAACTTAACTACATTATGAATAAAAAACTTCTCTCATTACTATTCTTAGTAATTCCGTTTTTAACTTTTGCTCAAGAAAAAGGAATAGATCAACAAATAGATGAAGCGTTTAAGCCATTCTCAGATGCGATCTCTGGAATTGTGTTTTTCCCTGTTTTTGGAATACCATTTGTATTGATTCTATTAGTATTAAGTGCATTGTTTTTTACATTGTATTTTGGATTTCCAAATTTCAGATATTTTCCAACAGCAATTAATGTAGTAAGAGGTAAATATGACCATGTTGATCAAGGTCATGGTGTTGAAAAAACTGATTTACCTGTTGATGGTGACATACCAGATACAATTAGAGATGAAAGTCAAGAAGGAGAAGTAACACATTTTCAAGCATTAGCAACTGCCGTTTCAGGAACTGTTGG
>Ga0307993_1000803_pt1 | contig 10836 bp, 9 predicted proteins | sample EllFjometagen260_FD_203163 | JGI IMG/M metagenome (GOLD analysis project Ga0307993, IMG submission 203163) | Marine microbial communities from Ellis Fjord, Antarctic Ocean - #260 | ecosystem: Environmental > Aquatic > Marine > Unclassified | place: Southern Ocean | collected 2014-11-02 | reverse complement strand
ACGTTGCACAAATATTCCAGGAGTATGAATTTGATTAGGGTCTAATTCGCCAACCTCAACTAGTTCTTCAACTTCAGCAACAGTAATTTTACCAGCCATTGCCATCAATGGATTAAAATTACGCGCAGTTCCTTTAAAAATTAAGTTTCCTGCAGTATCTCCTTTCCATGCTTTCACGAACGCAAATTGAGGGTTAAAGGCATGTTCCAACACGTACATTTTTCCATTAAATTCTCTTGTTTCTTTTCCTTCTGCTACTTCAGTTCCGTAACCTGCAGGTGTATAAAATGCTGGAATTCCAGCACCTGTTGCTCTACAACGCTCTGCAAGAGTTCCTTGAGGAATTAAATCAACGTCCAATTCTCCGCTTAACATTTGGCGTTCAAACTCATCGTTTTCACCAACATATGAAGAAATCATCTTTTTAATTTGACGTTTTTGTAATAACAATCCAAGTCCAAAATCATCAACTCCAGCATTATTAGAAATACACGTTAAATCAGTTACGCCCAATTTTACTAATTGCCCAATACTATTCTCAGGAATTCCACTTAAACCAAAACCTCCAAGCATGAACTGCATGCCAGACTTTACCCCTTCTAGTTTTTTTACAACTTTATTAATCATCTATATTTTATTAAAATTCTATCTCTTCTTCAATATCATCCAAAGGGTTCTCCTCGTCCTCTAGACTTTTTAAACAATCGAGCTCTATAGAGATATCCTTTGGTATTTCAAATTCTTCTTGGCTCACATTTAAAGTCTTATCTGCATAACATTTTTTATGATACAGCGCCCAAATTGGTAGTGCCATTGCAGCTCCTTGACCATTAGTGATTCCTTCGAAATGCGTTGCTCTATCTTCACCTCCAACCCAAACTCCAGTTGCGAGATTTGGTACAATTCCCATAAACCATCCATCAGATTGGTTTTGTGTAGTTCCTGTTTTCCCTGCAATTGCATTGGTAAATTCATATGGATATCCTGTTGCAACGTTATCCGGATATTTTGCCCATTTACTACGTAATCGTATTCCAGAACCAAATTGCGTTACCCCTTCTAATAAATTTAAAATTACATATGCTGTTTCTTCACTCAATACTTCGTCAGTTTCAGGAGTAAATTGTTCTAAAATAGTTCCATTCTTATCTTCTATTCGAGTAATCATCATTTGATCAACTCGTAAACCTTTATTAGCAAATGTTGAATACGCACCAACCATTTCAAACAAACTTAAGTCTACCGAACCAAGCGCAATTGCAGGGACTTCGGGAATCCAACTTTTTATTCCTGCCGACTGAGCCAAACGGACAACGGTTTTGGGGTTTACCATATGAATTAATCGTGCGGAAATTACATTTACAGAACCAGCTAAGGCTTCTTTTAAGTTTAAAAACCCTCCATATTTTTCTGAAGAATTTTTTGGTGTCCAATCTTCAGGCATTCCGTATACATCTTTACCTATGGTGTAAGGAGTGTTTGGAAAACTATCACAAGGAGATAGTTTTAATTGATCAATTGCTGCTGCATATACAAAAGGCTTAAATGTAGAACCTACTTGACGTTTCTGTTGTTTAACTGCATCAAACTGGAAGTGCTTATAATCTATTCCGCCAACCCATGCTTTTACATGTCCAGATTGAGGTTCAATTGACATTAAACCTGCGCGTAAGAAATGCTTATAATATTTTATTGAATCAAAAGGGCTCATAATCGTATCAATATTCCCTTTCCAAGAAAACACACTCATTTCGGTTTTCTTTTTAAATGCTGCACGTCTCTCTTTTTCAGATTTACCTGCTTTTTTCATTCGTTTCCAACGATTAGAGCGTTTCATTGCTTGATCCATCGTGGATTTTAAGAAATCTTCATCTAAATCATAAAAGGGAGCTGTTTTATTTGCTTTTTGCTCTTTAAAGAAAACGCGTTGTAAATTAGACATATGCTCTTTCATCGCTTCTTCTGCATATTGTTGCATACGAGAATCTAACGTAACAAATATTTTTAATCCATCTCTGTGTAAATTATATTTTCCTCCTTCAGGGTTTGGATGTTCTTTAATCCATTTTTTCATGAAGTTACGCAAATATTCACGGAAATAAGTAGCATAACCGTCGCTGTGACCTTCACGATGTAAGTCTAAACCTAATTCTAATTTTTGAAGAGAGTCTTTTAATTGAGTGGTAATAAACTCATTTTTAGCCATCTGTTTTAAAACAACATTACGACGATTTTTTACGCGTTCTGGTCTTCTAATTGGATTGAAAAGTGAAGAATTTTTTAACATTCCAACTAACATTGCAGACTCTTCTTGAGTTAGTTCTTTCGGCTCTTTTCCAAAATAAATTCTTGCTGCAGAGCGTATTCCAACGGCTTGATTTAAGAAGTCGTATTTATTCAAGTACATTGTTAAAATTTCTGGCTTCGTATATTGACGTTCTAAACGAATAGAAATTACATACTCTTTTATTTTTTGAATGATTTTCTCTATTACATTAGTAGCGTCAGCCCTATCATGAAATGTCATTTTTGATAACTGCTGTGTAATTGTACTTCCACCTCCTTTACTACCCACAGAAAGGATTGCTCTTGCAGTAGATTTAAAATCAATTCCTGAATGACCATAAAAACGTTCGTCTTCTGTTGCAACCAATGCTTCTACTAAATTTTGCGGAATGTCTTTATATTTTACAGGTGTTCTGTTTTCATACGCATATTTTCCAAGTGTTTTTCCGTCACTAGAAATAACTTCTGTTGCTAAATTATTTTCAGGATTTTCTAAATCTTCAAAAGTAGGCATGAAACCTAATGCGCCAACTGAAGCTAAGAAAAAAGGTAGGATTGCAAGAAAGACTCCGAGAATGACAATCCTCCAAAACCATTTAATGTATGTACTAAAATCTGATTGTTTTGTAGTTCGTTTCCCTGCCATTTTAATTCTTTTATTCTGTTGCTAACTCAATTCTAAAGCCCACATCTGTGATACCTTTTAACGAGTCTAATCCATGAATATTGCCGTTTTTTCGCATCGCTTGTTCAACTTGAAAAGTGTAATTTCCTTTTTTAGAAAATTGTACATTCTCTTTATAAAACAATTTATTAACCTTTATGTCTGTATATCCAGAACCTAAGTGATTTCCGAACTTATCAGCCATTTCATATTCAAGTGTGTCTATGATTTTAACTCCATTTGGAAACTCCATTTTTGTAATTAAAAACAGATTGCTAAACTCATATTCTTTATCATTTCTAATATTGATAAATAAATTGTTTTTTGAAACGGTATCTTCTACTGCAACCTCAAATGTTACAATTCTGTCTTTCAGCCAAGTATTATCTTCAATAGATTGATACTCATCAAAAATTCGATTGGAATCACAAGAAATAAGACATAAAAAAAGTAACCCAAAACCAGTAATCTTACGCATTTTTTTGATTTTTATTATCGCTTCCCTTTTTAGGCTGATTCCTATTGTTGTTAGGTTTATTAGGCTTATTCGGTTGTGGTTTATTTCTCTTTTGTTGGTTCTGATGTTGGTTCTGATGTTGAGGCTTTTTGTTGTTTTTTCTTCTCTTTTTGTTCGTCTTTGGTTGATCAAACCTTGTCAAACTGTCTTGCCCTACAGCATCTTCAAAATCAATCTTAGAATCTACAATCACATCCAATTCAAACTCTTCTAATGAAGTCACAACTTCACCTCCTTTATTAGATTCTATAATCTCTTTTAATTGGCTTAAACCAAGTTTATACCACTTAAACGATTCGTCTTTGTATGTATACCAAAACTGCTCTTTAAAGATATCCATCTTTACAAAAACAGCGTCTCCTTTTTCGGTTTTCAATACTATTTCTTTCTTCGGAAAAGATTTAATAGCGTCTAAATAGGTGTCTAATTCAAAATTCAAACAACATTTCAATTTTCCACATTGTCCAGCCAATTTTTGTGGATTTAAAGAGAGTTGTTGGTAGCGTGCAGCTGCAGTATTTACTTTTCTAAAGTCTGTTAGCCAAGTAGAACAACACAATTCCCGTCCACAAGAACCAATACCTCCAAGCCTCGCGGCTTCTTGCCTCAACCCAACTTGTTTCATTTCAACTCTAATACTAAATGCGCTTGCAAGATCACGAATCAATTGACGAAAATCTACTCTTTCTTCTGCAGTATAATAAAAAGTTGCTTTATTTCCATCACCTTGATATTCAACATCCGAAAGTTTCATTTTAAGTCCTAACCTTCCAAGAATCTCACGACCTCTTCGCTGAGTTTCAGTCTCTTTTTCACGAACTTTTTGCCAAATTTCAATATCTCTTTTTGATGCTTTTCTGTACACTTTCTTTATCTCTTCGCTATCTATCGAAAAGCCTTTTTTCTTTAGCTGTATGCGAACTAATTCGCCAGTCAAAGAAACAGTCCCAATGTCATGTCCTGGAGAGCCCTCTACGGCAACTACTTCTCCAATACATAATTGTAAGCCTTCATTAGTAAAGAAGTGTTTACGTCCGTTTTTAAAACGAATTTCAACAATATTAAAAGGTTCTTGACCGCTTGGAAGTGTCATGTTTGACAACCAATCAAATACGGTTAATTTACTGCCACTTCCACAAGCTCCGCCTGTTCCGCAATTACCATTGCTTTTACAACCGTTTGGAGTGCCACTTTTATCTGTTGAGCAAGAATTACAGCTCATAAGTTTATATTTTTATGATGGTTAATTTTTTAACAATTAACACATTGAAAGATTCCGTTAAATTTTATCACTAATCCGTAAAGATAAAGAATCTTGAGATAAGGTTTAAGAAAAACTTTATTTCTTAAATTTTAACACTTCTGAGCGCCCTTTTTTAAAGGTTTTATTGCTGTTGTGTGTTCCTTTTCTAAGTGCTTTTTGTTCTTCAAACGGAAGTTGATTAATTTCTTTACATTCATCCGAACAACAAGTATCCATCTTCTCTTGGCAAGACTTACACTGGATAAATAGTAAATGACAAGCTTCATTTTCACAGTTTACATGCTCATCAAAAGAGTCTCCACATTGATGACAATTGGAAACTACATCGTCAGAAATTCGTTCGCTTCTTCTATGGTCAAAAACAAAGTTTTTTCCAATAAATTTATTTTCTAATCCTTCATTATTTACTTGACGAACATAATTTATGATGCCTCCTTCCAATTGAAAAACATTCTTAAACCCTTTGTGTTTATAATAAGCACTTGCTTTTTCACAGCGAATTCCGCCTGTACAATACATCAATAAATTCTTGTCTTCTTTATTGTCTTTTAAGTCTTCTTCTATGATATCCAACGAATCTCTAAACGTATCTACATCAGGAGTTATAGCGCCATCAAAATGTCCAATTTCACTTTCATAATGATTTCGCATATCAACACAAACTGTGTTAGGATCGGCAAGCATTTCATTAAATTCTGTTGCTTTTAAGTGAACTCCTATATCTGTAACATCAAACGTTTCATCATTCAATCCGTCAGCAACAATTTTATCCCTAACCTTCACTTTCAATTTTAGGAATGATTTATTGTCTTGTTCTACCGCAACATTCAATCGAACATTTTCTAAAAATGAAATTGAATCTAAGTGTGTTTTAAAATTTGTGAAATTTTGAGCAGGAACAGAAAGTTGGGCATTAATCCCTTCCGAAGAAACATAAATACGTCCAAGAACATCAATTTTTTCCCAATTGATGAACAGATGATCTCTAAAAACTTGTAGATTTTTAATGTGGTAATATTGATAAAAAGAAATTGTCAATCGTTCTTTTCCGGCTTTATCAATTAATTCAGCGCGTTCAATAGCGCTTAACTTATTGTACAGTTGCATGCTATACTAATTTTAGTTAAACAATAATTTTTGACAAAATTACATTTTTAACTAGGAACTAATGCTATTGTTGTATTTTTTAACTTAGTTTTTGTTCTTTTTGCTAAAAGTTTCTTTAAAGTCCCCTTTTACCATTTAATAGGTCGTTTATGTCGTTGTTTTTTCATAATCTTTGCATATCTAAAATTTAATCCTTTTAAAAAATGAAAGTAGCAGTAGTTGGAGCAACAGGAATGGTCGGGAACGTGATGTTGCAAACGCTTGAAGAACGTAATTTCTTAATTACAGAATTGATTCTAGTAGCATCAGAAAGATCGATTGGGAAAACAATTTCTTTTAAAGGAAAAGAATATAAGATTGTAAGTATACAAGACGCTGTAAATGCAAAACCTGCTATTGCCTTGTTTTCTGCTGGAGGAGATACATCTCTTGAATGGGCTCCAAAATTTGCTGAAGTTGGAACGACTGTTATTGACAATTCTTCTGCTTTTAGAATGGATGCTGATAAAAAATTGATTGTTCCTGAAATAAACGCTTCTGAACTTACAAAAGAAGATAAAATTATAGCAAATCCAAATTGCTCTACGATTCAATTGGTGATGGCATTAGCGCCTCTTCATAAAAAATATAAAATGAAACGTGTTGTTATTTCTACCTATCAATCTGTTTCTGGAACTGGAGTAAAAGCCGTTCAACAAATGGAAAATGAAATGAATGGTATTAAAGGAGACATGGCGTATCAGTATCCTATTCATAGAAACGCCATTCCACAATGTGATGATTTTCTTGAAAACGGGTACACCAAAGAAGAAATGAAATTGGCTAGAGAGCCACAAAAAATACTAAACGATACAACTGTTGCTTATACTGCAACTGCAGTAAGAATTCCAACTTCTGGAGGGCATAGTGAAGCGGTAAATGTAGCGTTTGAAAATGATTTTGAAGTGAGTGATATTCGTACGTTATTAAACGAAACGAATGGCGTAACCGTTCAAGATAATACTAAGACAAATACGTATCCAATGCCTTTATATGCACATGGAAAAGACGATGTCTTTGTTGGGAGAGTCCGTAGAGATTTATCTCAGCCAAAAACATTAAATATGTGGATTGTTTCAGATAATTTAAGAAAAGGAGCGGCAACGAATGCTGTTCAGATTGCAGAATATTTAGTAGAAAAAGGGTTGGTATAAAAAACTACCTCTTTTTCCTTCTATTCTTATATTTATTCTGTTTTCTTGGCGATTTCTTTTCAGTTATAGTTTCATCAAAAGTATCTTTCGCTTTTTCTGCTTTGTTTTTTCTCCAAGAATTATTTTCAGGCAACAATACTTTCAATAAATCTTTCCTTCCAACTTTAGTAAGTGTATTTCTAATCCAATCTCTATTCTCCTTTTTATACCAAAAGAAAAAACGGTGTTGATCTTCTCTTTCCTTTTTTGTCTTCGGAGTTTTTGTTGGTTTTAAGGTATATGGATGATATCCGCTATAATAAATTACCGTAGCAACCGTCATTGGTGTTGGCGTAAAACCTTGTACTTGCTCTAACTGAAAGCCCAACTCTTTAGTTTCTGCAGCCAAATTTGCCATGTCTTCAACCTCACTTGCAGGATGGCTAGAAATAAAATAAGGAATCAACTGAAGGTTTAATTTCTTCTTGATGTTTATCTTATCAAAACGCTCTTTAAACATATGAAAATATTTAAAAGATGGTTTTCGCATCAATTTTAAAACAGGATCAGATGTGTGCTCTGGAGCCACTTTTAATCGACCCGAAACGTGTTTTGTCATCACCTCTTCCGTATACGCATCCAATTCTTTTGGATCTGCATTTTTATTGAATTCTGGCACCAACATATCATGGCGAATTCCGCTTCCAATAAATGATTTTTTTATTTTTGGATGACTATCAACCGCTTGATATAATTTCGTTAAAGGCTTGTGAGAAGTATCTAAATTACTACAAATAACTGGTGAAATACAAGATGGAGCAACACATTTATCACAGATAGACTGTACCTTTCCTTTCATCTTATACATGTTGGCAGAAGGTCCGCCAATATCAGATAAATAGCCTTTAAAATCTGGCATATTTGCTACCGTATCTACTTCTTTTAAAATAGATTCTTGACTTCTACTCGCAATAAACTTACCTTGATGTGCAGAGATTGTACAGAAACTACATCCACCAAAACATCCTCTATGAATATTGATAGAGAATTTAATCATTTCATACGCAGGAATCGGCCCTCTTTTATTGTACTTAGGATGTGGCAGTCGTGTGTATGGTAATTCAAAAGACGCGTCAATTTCATCTTCCGTCATTGTTGGAAATGGTGGATTTATCACCAATGTTTTCTCTCCAACTCCTTGAAAAATTCTTCGTGCTTTTAATTTATTTGATTCTTGTTCAATTACTTTAAAGTTAGACGCGAACGTCTTTTTATCTCCCAAACACGCTTCGTGAGAATTGATAGTTACATCATCCCAATCTTTTATAACAGGAATTTTCTCGTCTTTATCGATTAAAACTGCTGTCTGTTTGATGTTTTTTAAACTAGAAAATGGCACTCCTTTTTGTAATAATTCTACAATTTCACGCAAAGGTTGTTCTCCCATTCCATAGACCAGCATATCTGCTTTTGAAGTCTCTAAAATGGTAGGTAATAATTTATCTGACCAATAATCATAGTGTGTAACTCTTCTAAGCGAAGCTTCAATTCCTCCAATCAAAACAGGAACATCTGGATATTTTTCTTTTAATATTTTAGAATATACTGAAGTCGCATAATCTGGTCGAAACCCTTTATCTCCATTTGGCGTATACGCATCTTTATCTCTACTGCGTTTACTGGCAGTATAATTACTTACCATTGGATCCATACATCCTCCTGTAGCAGCAAAAAATAAACGAGGTTTCCCTAATTTTTCAAAATCCTGTAAATTATCATTTACACTTGGCTGCGGAACAATCGCAACTCTTAAACCGTAGCTTTCAAGAATACGCCCAATTACTGCAGGTCCAAATGATGGATGATCTACATAAGCGTCTCCACTAAATAGAATTACATCTAATTCTTCCCACTTACGAAGTTTTACTTCTTTGTTGGTTGTTGGTAGCCAATCTGATAATTTATTCATCATGGCGCAAAGATACAGTAATTAAGGTGATTAGTAGTTTTAAAGGCTCATAAAGAAGTGATGAGAACTAAAGTGCACTTCGACTCATTTCGACTTCGCTCAATGACCGTCACTGAGCGCATGAATTTAGTTTGGCGAATACTATGTCTATAAGTTAGTTTGTTTCTTAACTTTAAAAAAGCGAACTTCGCTTATCGGACGATATAGTTCATTTAAACAAACCGTATCTTGACGATTGTGGGCAAGTAGCGCATAAAACAATTTAACAAAGAAGAAGAATCAGTATTAAATTTTTACACCATGAAAACTAGATCATTAATTATTATTTTAATAGTATCAATCGGTTTATTCACTGCTTGTACTGACAAGAAAAAGACTACAGAGGAGTCTGATACAGAGATTATATCAAAAGAAAACAAAACACCTGTTGAAGAGAATATTGATAAGGACGAAAAAAGAAGGTTAGATAGTATCCGTCAGGTAAAAGAACATGGGCACGCACACTAATTAAAAGGACATGAAATTAGTAAAAACAATAAGGCCAATTACACTCATAATATGCTGTCTTATTTCTGTTTCTGCCTTTGCACATGGTGTAGATGAAGAGACACAATCATTTTTAACAACAAACAAAGGTGTTGCTTTTGGACCTTTTCTTTATATAGGCGCTAAGCATATGATTACAGGTTATGATCATTTGCTTTTTTTAGTGGGAGTTGTCTTTTTTTTATATCGAACCAAAGAAATTATCACCTATGTAAGTTTTTTCACTATTGGCCATAGTGCTACTCTTTTATTTGGTGTTATGGCAGACATAAATGTAAATGCGTATCTAATAGACGCTATAATTGGGGTGTCTATTGTCTATAAAGGTTTTGATAATTTGGGCGGATTCAAAAAAATATTTGGAAAACAACCCAATACCAAAGCAGCCGTTCTAATTTTTGGATTATTTCATGGCTTTGGGCTTGCAACTAAACTACAAGAATTTGAATTTGATAAAGAAGGTCTTTTTACTAATTTATTGGGCTTTAACTTGGGTGTAGAAATTGGTCAATTTTTGGCATTAGGATTTGTGCTCTTAATTATTTCATTTTGGCGACAGTACAATAGTTATGTCAAATTCTCAAAACTCACTAACATGCTTTTAATGGCATCCGGATTTTTGTTGCTTGGTTTTCAATTAACAGGATACTTTATTTCTTAATACAGATTATATTATGACCACAAAAAATCAACCTAATTTAAACAAAGGGCAATTATTAAAATCACTAATCATTGCATTTATAATTGGTGCAGTTGTACTAATCACCTCGGTTTTACCTGCAGAATACGGTTTAGATCCTTTAGGAACTGGCGAACTCTTTGGTTTTTCTAAATTATATCAAGGAGATAAACAAATAGAAAATATCACACCTAATTCTAGTCTTAATTTTGAGAAAATAAAAATGGAGAAACTAGGTTCTTCTCCAAATACACCTAAGCCTGTAGAAGCTGACAATCCGCCTCCAGAAATTCAGTATAGCAAAAGAGAGGACATTATAACGGTTGTCGTACCTTCTGAAAAAGGGATTGAATATAAATTTAAAAGCCTTAAATATGGTAGCATCAAATATGAATGGGCAACAGATAAGGGTATTGTTTATATAGATTTTCATGGTGAAGTAAAACAAGACAATCCACCAAAAAATGTGTTTTATGAGAGTTATACGCTTGCATACTCGAATAATATGGCTGGAACACTAACCGCACCTTTTGAAGGGAAACATGGATGGTATTTTAGAAACGAAACAAAAGAAGATATTGTCGTTACTATTAAACTAAATGGACATTATGAGCTGTTTAAGTAAAGGCGCA
>Ga0307993_1000802_pt1 | contig 10837 bp, 12 predicted proteins | sample EllFjometagen260_FD_203163 | JGI IMG/M metagenome (GOLD analysis project Ga0307993, IMG submission 203163) | Marine microbial communities from Ellis Fjord, Antarctic Ocean - #260 | ecosystem: Environmental > Aquatic > Marine > Unclassified | place: Southern Ocean | collected 2014-11-02 | reverse complement strand
TTCTCTAGCAGCAATTTCGGTTAATGCCGCTGTCGAGGGAGCCGATGCGTCTATGGCGACTCTTGGTAATGCTACTGAGCGAACTGGTACAACCCAGATCCTCACCAAAGCCTTCCAAGTATCTGCCACAGCGGATGCAATAAAGACACACGGCAGGGCAAAAGAGACTGCGTTAACAACCACTTACAGTAATTTCCTGAAGTTGGCAGCGTAGTATAAACAATGTGAATTCAGGGGACGCCTAAGTGTGAAAGCATATGGTAATCCTGAGCCAAGCCCTAGCTCTCTAGGGAAGGTGCAACGACTATCGAAAAGGCATTCAATACGAATGTAACCCAGTAGAGTACACTCAAGTGAGTGGAAGCGCATTGGCCAGCATAACGCTGGCATGATATAGTCTATTCTTGTGTCGAAAGCATAAGCAGTTCTTAAGAGAACGGGTAGGTAAGTAACGTAACCTATTGAATACAAAGACCAAATGGCGAAAGCCCTTAAGGAAATAAAGCGGGATTACGAACACGCTCTAGTTGGCTTAGATCAAGCTGCTGTAGCTGGTTCTTCGAGTGCCGCACGTAAAATGCAGTCTGTTATTAATCAGATTACTACTGATTTAGACGCAGGCGCAGCAGCAACAAATCCGCTTACAGAGGCCAAGCTTCTCACAGCGGGTCAGACTGCCTACACTAATGGCAGTGACGTTGACACTCTCATGATTAAAACTGCGGATGCCCAGATTGTGGCCGGATTCAGCGCGGCTTCTGGCCGTAATCGTGAGATTGCGCAGGGTAAAACATTGGTCAATGCTATTGACCTATATGTGTCCCCCTATGGCGAATACCGTGTTGTCCTCAACAGACAGATGAAGTCTACCCACGCATTGCTCATCGATCCTTCGATGTTCAAGCTGTGTTCACTACGTCCGTTCACTCGCACATTATTAGCGAAATCCGGTGACAGCGACAAGCACCACGTTGTAGGCGAGATGTCCGTGAAACACTCTAACTTCGGTGACAGTATTAAGATCTCCGGACTGTCATAACACCTACATAATACCCAAACTTTAGGCTCAGGTATAAACTGGCCTTTAGCTCTGGCCCATCCAAGCTCCACACAGGTTTTGCTCTCCTTGTTGTGTGGTCCTTGGGTGGGCCTTTTTCATTTTAAGGACAGCAAAATGACCAAACCAGAACTTGGATTACAGCAGTCGTCCCATGACTTCATCTTTGAACATGGCGGACTGACACAGAAGCATTCGCAGAGTATAACCCAAAGCTTCCTAGATGACCTCAAGGACGCCCGCAACGAAAGCAATAAGCAGAGGGCTGGCGAGATGCACAGGATTGCAAGCATTCCCACAGTTATTGTTGAGAAGTGGATGCGCGAGGGCTTTGACCTATGGAAAGCCTCTGGTCCTGAGATTGTGAGGAAGCTCCACGCTGAAGACTTAGGATTATTGATGGCTACCGAGAAAAGGATTTAACGATGAACAGAGGTGAATTGCGGTCGCATTTTATTGCCCTTTTAAACAGGAGCGATTGCTCCGCAGCCTTGGCTGATACTTTTATAGATCAAGCTTTGGGCCGCATAACTAGGGTGCTTAGAATACCACCCATGGAGAAGACGCAGACCTACGATACCACCACTGACGTAAGTTCAAATGACTTCGGTGTGGCTTCTATCGTTATCCCGGCCGACCTAATTGAGGCCATTGATATTTACAGTGGTAAGTACGCTCTGACACGCATTCCGCTCCATGAGATGATCGAGGCCCAAGATACTGGACAGATTGGAACGCCTAAATTCTTCACGAGAGTTCAAGGAACCTTCCTTTTACACCCTAGTCCCGGCTCAGGCACCGTAGTCCTAAATTACTATGGAGCGTTTGCTGCCCTTACCGAAAACGAGAGTACCAATACTCTAACAACGCTTGGCCCTGATCTATTGATCTACACATCTCTCTCATACGCTTCTGACTACTTCCTCGATGAACGGGGGCCTCAGTTTGAAGCCAAGGCGTCTCAATTTCTAGTAGAGATACAGGAACAGGCCAATGCGAGTGAGCAATCAGGTGGAACTCAGGTTATGCGACCTTCCCAGACATATGAGGATTAATCATGAGTAAAACTAGCTTCTATGCGGACACCGCCGTCACAAACAACCAGACAAACGCCATCGAGGCCAGCAAGTCTCAAGCTGCTTTAAGTGCAGCGGCCGCATCTGCCTCTGCGGGGACATCAAGTTCGGGGGCCGTAACTGCCACAGAGAAAGCGCAAGAGGCCGCAGTGAGCGCTACATCAGCATCCAATTCTAACGCCGCCGCTACAGTCAGTAAGAATGCTGCGGCTGGCTCTGCAACAACGGCACTTAGCCACAGCCAAACTGCTTCTGGGTCTGCCAACACGGCGAACCAAAAAGCACAGCAAGCAAGCTCAAGCGCTGGTACAGCCAACACTAAAGCTAACGAAGCTTTGGGCAGCGCTAATACATCTACTTCTTCAAGAAACCTGAGCATAGCCGCTAAGAACGATAGCGTTACCGCAAAGAACGATGCCGTCACGGCAAAAGACGCTTCTGTAGCCGCAAGAGATGCTTCTGTCGCGGCAAAAGATGCCTCTATAGCCGCAAGAGATTTATCAGTTGCTGCGAAGGATGCCTCGGTTGTTGCCAAGGATGCCTCGGTTGTTGCGAAGAACGCATCTGTCGCTGCTAAGGACGCATCCGCCGCGAGTGCCGCCGCTGCTTTAACCAATAAAAACACAAGCGTAGCCAACGCCGCAACTGCAACAACAAAGGCAAACGAGGCTTCCGCCAGTGCGACTGCAAGTGCATCGTCGGCAACTACTTCTACTGCCTCAAAGAATGCCGCTGTAGCTGTAACCGCCAACTTCCTCGGTGCCCACTCATCTGCACCCACACAGACCGCCGCTGGTGGCTCACTGGCTGTTGGCATGCTCTACTTCGACACCGGATCTGATGTGCTTAAAGTACGGGCGTCTGGTGGCTGGATAAACGCTGGTAGCTCAATCAATGGTACAAGCGCACGGTTTGCATATACGCTAACGGCTAACCAAACGACTGTAACAGGCAATGATGCAAATGGTAATCCTCTGGCCTACGATAGCGGGTTTGCAGATATTTACCTTAACGGAGTCAAACTAGCGGCTGGGGACTTCACAGCAACAAGTGGCACATCAATAGTCTTAGCGGCTGGGGCCACTGCAAATGACATCTTGGAAGTAGTTGCCTTTGGCACCTTCCAGCTTTCAAACGGCTCCTTCACTGGGACCACCACGGTGCAGAACCTGGCGGTCACGGGCACAGTCGATGGCCAAGACGTCGCGGCGATGGGTAGCAAACTAGCTGGGATTGAAGTCAGCGCTACAGCCGATCAAACTAAGAGTGACATAGAAGGCTTGGGCATCGATGTACCCGCCGCAAACATAACTGGAACTATAGCTGCCGCACGGCTATCCACAGCGGCCACCCAGGCTGAATCAGATGATAGTACAAAGATAGCTACGACTGCGTATGTCGTTGATAAGATTACAACTTTGATTGGTGGTGCACCTTCCACTTTGGACGATTTGAACGAATTAGCTCAGGCAATAAATGACGATTCTAGCTATAATTCGACCCTGACCACTGCGTTGGCTACAAAGATGCCTAAAGCTGGTGGAGCCTTCACAGGCGGCGTAGACATCACGGGTACTTTAGCAACATCAAGTACGATAACGGTTACAACTGCCGCTTCAACCAAAGCAGGTTCATTTGTAGGTAATGGGATTGAGGTCAAACATCCTACGGGTGCAAGCAATTTGTTTATAGGTACTCAAACTGGCAACGATGTTAAAATAGCATCTATAGGCGCTCAGTCTATGCGACTAGACACAAATGGCACAGAACGTATGCACCTCACAGCAGCGGGAAACATTGGGATTAACGACTCTTCACCAGATGGTTCTTTGCACATCACAAGAAGTAATAGTTCTTTGCAGCTTGTACTAGAGCGTACCACAGGTAATACCGCAAAGTTTAGTGTTGGTCTAAATAATGGATTAGTGTTTACTGATCTTGTTGCTGGCGCGGAACGTATGCGCATCGACAGCAGCGGAAATGTCGGGATTGGGTGTGTTCCTAATTCAATAAAGTCTGGCTTTGATACATTACAAATTGGTGGAAACCTTACGTTAAATGTAGATAGCACAGGTGCTGGTGCTGGTGTTTATATGGGCAACAACGTATATAGAGATAGCACAAACAGTCGTTGGGAATACATTAATACAGACGAAGCAAGTCAATACTATCAAGCGAATGGTACGCATGTTTGGAGATATGCTGCTTCTGGTTCTGCTAATGCGGCCATTTCTTGGTCTGAAGCCATGCGCATCAGCAGCGGCAACTTGCTGTTGGGGACTACGTCAACTTTAATTAGTGCTGGCGGTCCTTTGCAGGTCAAAAGCAGAACGGGTAGTGAGCATGTAGCAACTTTTCAGAATGGTGTTTCCAATGGAGGGTTTGGTATACGCTTTCTAAATGTTGCGGGGTCGTCTGTCGGCTCAATAGCATGGACTGGCTCAGTTACTAACTACAACACATCTTCAGACTACAGACTAAAAGAAAACGTAGACTATACTTGGGACGCAACAACACGCCTCAAGCAACTAAAGCCAGCGCGATTTAACTTTATTGCTGACGCTGACACTACAGTTGATGGCTTCCTAGCACACGAAGCACAGGCAATTGTACCTGAGTGTGTTGTTGGCACTAAAGACGCAATGCGTGACGAAGAGTATGAAGTTACTTCAGCAGTCATAGACGAGAACGGAACTGAGACAACACCCGCAGTCATGGGCACTCGCAGTGTCCCAGATCATCAGGGCATAGATCAGTCTAAGCTAGTCCCACTACTCGTCAAAACAATTCAAGAGCTAGAAGCTCGAATAACAGCACTGGAGGCTTAGAACATGACAAGATCACGCGACTTAGCGAACTTAGCCGATAGCACTGAGTTCACATCTGCTGACCACGCAAAGCTAGACGGCATCGAAGCATCAGCTACGGCGGACCAGACTAACGCCCAGATCAAAACGGCGGTTGAGGCTGGTGCGGACATTAGCCTGGGCGGAAACCCAACGACGACGACGCAGTCGGCTGGCAACAACACAACTCGCGTGGCCACCACGGCGTTTACTCAGGCGGCTATTACCGCTCTAGTTGGTAGTGTTCCAGCCACTTTAAATACTTTGGCCGAGCTAGGTGATGCACTCGGTGACGATCCGAATTACGCGACCACTACCAGCAATCTTATTGGTACAAAGATGCCGTTGGCTGGTGGAGCCTTTACTGGTGCCGTGACAACCAACTCGACTATAGATGGAGTGGACATAGCTACTAGAGATGGCGTGCTAACTAATACTACGAATACAGCCAATGCGGCTTTGCCTAAAGCTGGCGGCGCCTTAACAGGTGTTCTTACTACAAATAGTAGTGTTGGAATTGGCACAAGCTCACCTGGGAGTTGGTCAAACGCTCAGAACCAACTTGTTGTAGGTGACGGTAGTGGTGATAGCGGAATTACAATTTACTCACAAAACAACGCAAATAGTAACTTGCGTTTTTCAGATGGAACAACAGGTTCTCAACAATACAGCGGTCGTATTGAATATGATCATGTAAATGACAATTTGTATTTAGGGGCGGGTGGAATAACACCGTTCATCATAACCACTGCTGGTAATGTTGGTATTGGTATAGAGACACCTACATCAAAACTTCACGTAGATGGTGACCTACTATCAACTGGCGAAATTATAGCTTTATCCTCAACAGTTGACTTCTCAACTACTAGCTCAGCTAGGGACAGCAACTGGATAGCTAGCTTTACTAACTCAGGTACTACAAACCCCTATGGTCTATACGTTGATACCACTGGTGCTGCTAGTACAGGCTACAACCTTGCATGCTACACTAACACAGGAACAGGTCTGTTCGTTAAGAATGATGGCAATGTTGGTATTGGAACAACTACACCAAATGCCGTTGCTGGATACGCAACGTTGACCCTTGATGGCACTAGCGGTAGCCTGCTGGATTTTGAAGTAGCTGGCGCAATTACTGGTGAGCTTTATGCAACTGCTGCTACTGGCATGGGTATGCAAGCAGTAGGTTCAAGGCACATTCAGTTTAAAACCAACAACGAAGAACGTATGCGCATCACCAATACTGGATCAGTCATAATGACTTCCACAGGCTGGGATGGGGCGTTAGATAATAGCGACACAAATGTAGTTGGTCATAACTTTATAGCCGATGGCAGACATTATCTGCAAGTAGACGCCAACACCACTAATTACGAAGTTATACTTGTTAATAATATCCTTGCTTCTGATGCGGTTGCGGGGGTTTTACAGTACAGAGCGCGTGGTAATATTAAAGGCTCTCTAAATGGTAGTGGTAGCGGCCTAGCAATTGTCAATGCTTCTGATTACCGCAAAAAAGAAAACATTACAGACTTGTCGGGTTCGTTAGCTAAAATTAAAGCTCTGAGACCTGTCACATTTACTCATAGAAGTGCCTATACAACCGACACAAGTGCCGTAAAAACAGGAATGATTGCTCACGAAGTGGCTGCGGTTTTACCAAATTTGGTCGTTGGCGAGAAAGATGCTGTAGATGATGATGGCGAGATAGTTTTGCAAGCATTGTCGTACAGCGGTGACGAAATGATAACTCATTTGATAGGCGCTATAAAAGAGCTAGAGGCTCGAATAACAGAAATAGAAGGATAAAATAGAAGCAGCGGCACTATAACTTAACCCCAACCAAATTAAGGAAAGCAAATGACTGAACAAACGACAGCTAAAGAAGAACCTACGATCACTCTCAATGATGTGACGCACAACCTCAGTGACCTGAGCGCAGAGGCACAGCAATGTGTCAGCCAAGTTGCAGCCCTCGATAAGCAAGTGCAAGCAACCCAGTTTCAGTTGCAGCAACAAAACGGCGCCCGTGAGTTCTTCATTACCCAACTTAAAGCAGCAATCGATGCTCCAGTAGAGGATGCAGAGGTCATAAACTAAAAGGACTGCACTATTACTCATAAAGACGGTTTCCGCTTATCCCAAAGCGTACCCCTTGCCGTGGCTTTTGGACTTATGACACAAGCCGCTGCAATCGTCTGGGTAGCTTCGATGATGATGTCTGACATCGAGCTAAACGCCAGAGATATTAACAGTATCAGCATGAGAATGGTCCGTGTCGAAAACATGGTTCAATCACAGGCCGTCAGTATGGCCACAATCTCAACCAACATAGAGCATATACGCAAGGCCGTTGAAAGCATGGCATCCCCTAAAAGATAAAGGAATTGCTATGGACCCTATCTCCATAAGCGCAGCCTTTGCGGCTGTGAAGGGCGGCATTTCGGCGGGTAAATCGCTAATGAACATGACCAAGGAACTCAGTAGCTTCTTCGATGCGTCTGATGCCGCCCAAGCCGACCACACTAAAAAGAAGAACTCGGTATTTGCTTCCGCCAACGAGGAGGCGATGACCACGTACATGGCCAAGTTGCAGGCCAAGGACGCGGAGGAGGAACTCAGAAATTACCTCGTGAACACTCGCGGACTATCAAGTTACAATGAATTGCAGAGCATCAGGCGCGAGATACGCATAGAGCGCAAAGAAGCTGAACGCAAAGCAATGAACGCCAGACAAGAGAAACAAGAGCAAGCGATGACTATTGCGGTCATCGTCATGATGGCTGCGCTCTGCTTAGGCAGCGGCGGCGCTTACCTTTGGTGGCTCGGCCTCATTGAGTTCTAGCCGCGAGGTTGCAGAATTTACTCTCACAGAAACTAAGAGGCGATGGATCGTGACTAACCGCAAAGGGGTAATCTTAGTTATTACCAGAGACAAGCGGGCGGCTATTGGCGTTATAATGAAAGGAAACACTAAATGACTTTAGCTATGGAGCGCATTCTAAAGTGGAAGCTGATGCCACGTCTGATGATGCTGGTCATGACGCTTATGTACGTGGACGTTCTGCGCTGGTTCATGTGTCTACCGCCGGATGCGATGACAAGTCAGGCTACCGCACTAACCGCAACTGTAACAGGGGCGATGACCGGGGCCTTTGCCTGTTGGCTGTCGTCTGAGCAATGAGTATTATTGCAAGCCTGATTGGCCCCGTGTCCAGCATTCTGGATAAAGTAATACCAGACAGCGACATGAAAGCTAAACTGGCGCACGAGATAGCAACAATGAGCGATACCCACGCCCAGCAAGCACTTGTCGCTCAACTAGAAATCAACAAAGTCGAAGCAAAGGGTAACTGGTTCCAAGCAAGCTGGCGGCCCTTGTGTGGCTACACCTGTGTCCTAGGGCTGATGGTCAACTTCCTGATCTCCCCAATCTGCGCTGGTTTTGGCTTTGTCATACCACAGGCCGAGATGTCCACCATGCTCCCGATTTTAACTGGAATGCTTGGGCTTGCCGGGATGCGTAGCTTCGAGAAGGTCAAGAAGGTGTCGAAGTAATGCAGACTTGGCAATTTATCTTACTGGCAATGGTCACACTGAATACGTGTGTAAACTGCTTTCGCTTCCACCGGGAATACAAACGTCCCGCCGATAGAATACCTAACTACCTTGGAGGTACTAAATGAGTGACGCAATGCGAGCGCTTCAGATTAAGATAGGCGCTGGGAGTGATGGCCAATTTGGCCCTAACACAGCCAAGGCAATCGCCAAGCACTATAACCTGACGCCAAAGAGGGCGGCCCACCTTTTAGGGCAGGCTCACCATGAGAGTGGCGGCTTCAAGCTGGTGCGTGAGAACCTATATTACAGCACGCCGGAGCGCATCCAACAGGTCTGGCCCAGCCGCTTCCCAACCGTGGACAGCGCAAAGGCTTATGCTAAGAACCCACGCGGACTAGCTGGCAAGGTTTATGTTGGGCGCATGGGTAACACCGATGAGAAAGAAGCCAGTTCCTTCGCTGGCAAAGGTTTCATGATGCTCACCGGGAGAAATAACTATAGGCTCTTTGCATCTAAAATGGGCCTGCCAGAGGTAATGACTGACCCCGACCTTGTTGCGGAGAAGTACGCCTTTGAGACAGCCCTTTTCTTCTTTGAGGAAAACAAGCTCTTCGACATTGCTGACGAAGGCGTGAACCCTGAGACAATACAGAGGATAACTAGGCGGGTAAACGGGGGCCTGCATGGCTACGAGGACCGAGAAAACCAAACGCACAAGGTGTTCACATGGCTCACATCGTAGACTAAAAAACACAGATCACCAAAGCACTGGTCGGCAGCCACCGATCAGTGTTTTTTAAAAGTCATTGAAATGCGCGGTTTTCAGTGCTAGAGGTTTTAGAGATACATAGTATCAACGGGAAACCTGAGATGTTGCTGTTCATCGGGGACGCCGGGTTTCCCACCTACCCAACCTTATCAATTATAGCCTCGTGCATTCCTTCTGGCGACTGTAAGGATGCAAAGAGGTCTGTAAGCTGTTGGTATGACATAATAAGAAGTTGGAACTCTTTTAGCTCTTCGCAATACTGCCTGACGTAGACGGTCCTATCTTCTTCCAAGTACATCTCGATATCTTCATGCTCGGCTTTTTCATCCATGCTGACTATTCTTGAGTGGTCTTCTTCTAGCTCAACTGTAAACATAGTGTTTTCCTGTCTAAAGCCCAACTAGGCTTTTTTAAATCGCGGGTTGGGATTGTGGCAAAAAGGCCCCACTTGGGGGCCTCTTTAGTTACTCGCAGCTACGAATGCCTGTCGCCGGATCGATGTAGCAAGCGCCACCCTCTGGAACTTCCTCTTCAGCATACTCTTCTGATGTTGATGCATTGAGGATGCCGAAGCGCTTACCGCTTGCCCTAAAGGTCGTAGCCCCAGACGCACCGCCATCGTAAGCAGCCATGTAAACGTCCTTGAACTCTTCCCAAGTGACATCATCCCCGACATTACAGGTCTTGCTGCAAGCGCTATCCACGAACCTAGATGCTAGGTTTAGCACCTTAACATGGTCACGAACATGGAGTGCATCCGCTGTCATGCCTTTGACGCCAAACTCTCGGACACCATAATCTTCAATGCGCTCGATGCGCGGACCATCAAACGTCTGGATTGTGCGGTCATAGTAGTGGCTAAACACTGGCTCGATGCCTGACGAAACATTGTCAGCACTGAGGCTGATGGTGCCAGTTGGTGCCACGCTTAACAGATGCGAATTACGCATACCTTGCCGCAAGATGCCTGCGCGAATACTCTCTGGCAGTGTTTTGGCAAAACCACTTTCCAAGAAGTTGTGCTTGAACAGAGGGAACGGCCCTTTCTCCCGGCTTAGGGCGATAGAAGCTCTATAGCAGCCGTCACGGATGGTGGTCATTATCTCCTCAAGTATCTTTAGGAAACCTTTGGACCCATATGGTGCCCCCATCGCTTCAATGGCATTAGCAACGCCTGTGACACCAAGGCCCATACGCCTCTTGTCTTTGGCCTCTTTCTCTTGGGCCGCAAGTGGGTAGGTCGCCCTGTCCACCACATTATCCATGGCACGAACAACGTGCGGTATGTCGGAGCTTAATCTCAAGTAGTCAAAGCGCCTTACTCCGGCATCATCTTCGACAACATACTTAACCAAGTTAAAGCTGCCAAGAAGACACGCGCCGTTAGGCGGCAAAGGTTGCTCACCACAGGGGTTGGTTGCTGCAATTGTTTCACAGTAGTGCAAGTTGTTCTTTTGGTTAATCCTGTCGATGAACAAGATGCCCGGTTCAGCCCAATCCCAAGTAGAGCGCAAGATGTCATCCCAAA
>Ga0307993_1000799_pt1 | contig 10845 bp, 16 predicted proteins | sample EllFjometagen260_FD_203163 | JGI IMG/M metagenome (GOLD analysis project Ga0307993, IMG submission 203163) | Marine microbial communities from Ellis Fjord, Antarctic Ocean - #260 | ecosystem: Environmental > Aquatic > Marine > Unclassified | place: Southern Ocean | collected 2014-11-02 | reverse complement strand
TGTATTGCATAATGATAGATGGGTAAAGAGAGTTCAAGTCAAAGGAACATACCCAATCGTGCATTCCGACTTGTGGCTCTTTTACATAACCGCCAGGATATGCACCCTTAAACGATTCTGAATTCATAGGGATAGCTACGTTCTTACTACTAAGATCTCTATAGATTATAGAATCCCATATAGCTACAGTGCCAAGTACCTGTTCATAGTTCACACCACCTTTGTATGCCATTGTTAGACACAAGGTAATCAGACCAAGTTTATCTTCCATACGATCAATGAGTTCAACATCTTTGATGTTATAATCAATAAACTTTTGATAGTCATTGTCATGTAATTCATTAAGGTCACGAAGTTCACCGAAGTCAAGCTTCTTCTCGCCGAGTACAACATTGGCAATGTGATCTAATCGATATGATTCTTGTGGACCATACGAATAACCGAACTTCTTGAAGATAGCCATATAGTCTAGAATAGCAATACCTTTCAATTCATATTTGATTACTGTTTGTCCGAAGGCAGACTTGGTCTCCCGTGTGTCCACCAGACCCCAAGGGGATAAACGTTTCATGGTAGCTTCACTATTAACTTTAGCTATCCTGTTGACAAGATATGGAATATCAAAGAACTCTACGTTCCATCCAGTAATAACATCAGGAGATGTTGCTTCCATATGAGATACAAACTTATATAATAAATCTTTCTCATCCTGGCATTTCACATAGCGAACCGCATGAGTTTGCATCAATGATTTACTAACATCGTAGTCACCACAACCGAAGGTATGGTAGGTATCATCAATGTTATTCTTAGTAGTGATTGCTGTAATTTCTTGGTCAGCAAGTTCGGGTTCAGGGAAACCATCACCGGACTTACACTCTATGTCTAAGGATGTAACGTTAATTAGATTACGATCCCAAGCTATCTCTCCAGGGAATTCCTCATTGAGATACTGTGCGACATAGTTTGTATTGCCATAGATTTTATAGGCGGGCATATCCTTATAAGACTTAATGAAGTTTGTGGCTTCACTCATATTTCCAAAGGTTATGGGTTCAACAGCGGTACCATCAAGAGCATGCCATTTGGCTAGATGCTGTATTGGTGCTGTTACATGTAGTACAGGTTTAAACGGAACGGAAGATTTTACTTTTCTCCCGTTCTCGTAACCTATATATTTGATGGACTTTCCATAACGGAAAGCACTAGTATAGAAATTTTGATTTGTTTGATTCATGTGTATATTATAACACGAATCTTAGCAAAAGTACATACCTTTATACTAATATTTTTCTATTGTTTTCATTTAATTGAATGACATTTGTGCCTTGCACCATATCTGTATATTGCTTAGCTAAGTCTTTAGTTGGCTCGAGATTGAACATAATATATTCTTTCTTAATTACCATATCATCAATTTCACAATAAGACATATAAGGCATGAAACCAATTTTACCCGCGTCAGGGATTAAAAGAACTGGGTCTGTCACTGTTATGCTCATAGGCATATCGTGTATTACGTTTACAAGTATTTCTTCACCCGAAGTTAATCGGACTAATTTAATGTTTTTCATTATCTATGTTCCTTTGGTTGTTGGTTTTTATTTCTGTAATCTGCAACTGCTGATTTGATTGCGTCTTCTGCTAGTACACTACAGTGTATTTTTACAGGAGGTAATGCTAATGCATCAGCAATTTGTGAATTTTTAATTTCGTCAACATCTTCTACATTCATTCCCTTTACCCATTCGGTTAAGAGAGAAGAAGAAGCGATTGCACTTCCGCAACCATATGTTTTGAATTTGGCATCTGTAACAATGTTATCTTCGATTTTGATTTGAAGTCGCATTACGTCTCCGCATGCAGGAGCACCTACCATACCAGTACCTACATTGGGGTCTTTTGCATCCATTACGCCCACGTTGCGTGGGTTATTGTAGTGATCTAAAACTTGGTCTGAGTATGCCATGTGCTCCGTCTCCTTATTAGTTAAACTTAATAAACATTATTTGAGCAGCAAAGATTGCGCTGCACTTAATGCACCTAAATTAATTGTTTGAGGTTTATCTTCTTCTGGAATATTGTTCTCCAAAATAATGACAAGTAGACCATCAACAATATCAGCACCAATCACTTTGATTGTATCTGCTAAAGTAAATGCTCTCTCAAACCCTCTTGCCGAGATTCCACGATGTGTGTATTCTCTCTTATCTGTTCCGGCCTTTTTATTACCTGTAACAGTTAGAACACCTCCTTCAAGGGTTAGGTTGATATCATGTTTAGAAAATCCTGCAACAGCGATTTCAATTAAAAAATGACCATCATCTTTCTTAATAACATTATAAGGCGGATAGCCTGAACCTCTAGCAACATCCGGATTAATTTCAGTTAGTGTATTAAAAAGTTGATCGAATCCAAGGAATGTATCCCTGGGAAAGTTAAATGCTAAGTTTGACATAATTGTCCTCCTATTAAATAGCAAGGTTAAAAGTGTAGCATCATGCTACGGTTAGTGTAGGTCCTTTCGGCATCCTACAAATTTATTTATACAGGTTTTACTTTATACCTATATTATATTTTGGACATAATTCCCACTCAGTTTTATCTTTGTGGGATATGATTTTAATTTGGTTTAATGATGCTGTCTCACCAATAGCAGATACCGTGGTTAATAACCCCCAGTCATCCATTAGTTTGACAATTGTATTTCTACGTTCTAAATCGTTTTTAGTTAGATTCGATGGCTTACCATCTAATAAGAATAGCTCTTTAAAATGAGTTATGAAGTACCGACCTTGCTTATGTAATATATGGCAGGATTGAAATAATTTATTATCTTTTTTAGAAGCCACACCTATTCTTGTAAGTGTTTCACGTATCTTTAAAAAATCATCTGGCTCTGCCAGTATAACCTCTAACATCATATCTGGTTTCCATGCCACCAGTTCATCGTTGAATTCCGCCATGCTGTATCCTATTCCTTATAATATTCAAGTTTTTACTACTTAAAAGTGGAAGGACATCTCTTGCTTTCTCATTACTATAACCATAAAAATCTTTAATTATTTTAATGTCGTCAGATTCTGTTGACTTATTCCACTTTGAAAACCTATTACGTTTTCTAACTATATTTATAAGGAATTGGTATTGGAGATCACCATCAAGATGATGGTACTTATTCATTTCGTTTGCGTATATCACAGTATCAGGAAAGTAAGAAAGACCACGGTTTACCATAAAGGCATTGTAGTCTTTCTCATTCTCCAGTATATCTTTCTTACTGTTTGATATTGATTTAATTAATTCAAATGGATTCATAATATTATTATATCACAGTTTTGTTAAAAGTACACCTATGCTGCAGGATAATTAGTTTTAACATATATAAGATTTTCCAAGCGGAACGACCTCCACTGCTTAACTTCAATATCAAATACTTTCATAACATCTGAATGTACTTCAGGCTGTGGGTCAATGTCACCCTTTGGCATCATAGCATCAGGGATTAGTTCGGGGTGAAGAGTACATCGCATTACACGTTCGGTACCATCAACCTTTTCAAACTTGACTTCAACCTCACCGTCAAATAAGAACTCTCTTAAGTCTTGTCTAAGGTTGGGACCTTTGATATTCATTTCAGCTACCCAACTTGCATCATTCATTGTTTGCATCGTTTTCCACTCCTTCTGATAAGAATTCATTAATTAAAACCAGCATTCTGCTAGCTCTATCTAATTGCCATACGATATTAATCATAGACAATGCTATAATGATTGTCGCATAATTTGCTAAATCGGCCATTGCATTACTCCTATTTAAATTTAATTTGTGACATGATCTCTGTCATGCATGCCACAATGTTTAGTTCATGATCAGCCACGAAGCTATCCTTGTAAGAATAGTCTGCTAGTATAAGAACCAATTGAGGTATACTCGAAGGTTCGACATATGTCAGCATGTTATCATAAACCATTCTAAACAACTTTGCAGATTCAACGTCAATGTTATTGGTTACCCATTTACGCATGTCTTTAAAGTTTTTAGTTTTGAGGTCGTTCATCAAGCCCTTCACACTTGTCTCATCAAGAGTAACAAGTATTCCGGTATCGATATGACCACTCATACCATAACGTTGACATTCATTTAGAACACGTCGCCAGTCTGGTATATATTTCATAATGAGTTCTGCAATAACTGCATTGTCATATATGATGCTTTCAGAATCAAGAATCCATTGGAGACGTTTCATGAAAGCTCCGGCAAGCAAACTATTCTCTGCGCCGAAATTGAATTCGAATATAGAACATCTCGAATGGAGAGGGTTTATAATACGATTCTTAAAATTGCAAGTGAGTATAAATCTACAGTTAGAAGAGAACTCTTCTATGAACCCACGCAATGCAGGTTGTGTAGATTGGGGATTAAGATAGTCTGCTTCATCAAGAATGACTACCTTCTGTCCGCCTTGTAAACTTACTGTACTTGCAAACTGTTTAATCTTACCCCGAAGGGTATCAATGTTACCGTCTTCAGAACCATTAATTAGAATGTAATCTAAGTCTAACTGATTACACAGAGCTCTAGCAACAGTAGTCTTACCTGTGCCAGCCGAGCCTGTGAACATCATATTAGGAAGTTCTCCCTGATCAACAAGACTTTGGAAAGTCTTCTTTAATCCAGTTGGAAGAATACATTCTTCAATGGTTTGTGGACGGTACTTTTCTACGAATAAAAATTCTTTCAAATTGTCCTCACATAATATAATTAAGCATGGTACTATTATACCATGCTTTTGCTAAAAGTACATACTTACTCAGAAATTGTTTCTTCAGTAGCTTGGTCAGTAGCTGGTTCTTGAGCTGCTTTCGCTGCGTCAAGGAATGCCGCTAAACGATTACGTACCGCTCCAACATCCGCCATTTCAGGTCCTTCGAATGCTCCACGCTTTGTTACAATATCAATAATTGAAACACATGCGGTAATATCATTTAGGCTAAGTCCAGCGTCAGCTGGTGGTGCTACTTCTTCAGTAAGAGTAGGCTCTTGTTTTGCTTCGGTCATTTTAATCCTTATAGGTGGTGGTTTTATCAAGGGCTACCCAGTAATCTGTGTTGCCCGCTTTTATTAATGCAACCTGCTTTTTATCAATACCGAAATCATATTCGGCAGCAGGCTTGAACTTGAAGTTGTTTATATCAAACACGAATTCAAATTCAGCATTAGTATTTATACTACAATTCGCAATGTTCATCTTGAATTGATTAGATGTTGGATTTTGTTTATCCAAGATCACACACTCAATGAATCCTTCAGAGTCATTCTTACGGATACTCAGGTTACTGGTTTTAAGTGTAGCTGAAGCTTTCCGTAGACGATTCAATTCATCATTGGTTAGTGTGAATTTTAGATCATTACAATCTAAGTTAATATCATTAGTTGGTACTGTTAGAATATCAATCTCAGAGAAGTAATACTTAAACGAAGTAATACCATCACTAATGTTAACAAACTTTTTATCAGTATCAAAGTCTAAAGTAGGGTCATCGAACATATTAAGACAAGCTAGGAATTCACCTAAGTCATATATGCCGAATTCGTATGGCCATGGTGTGGGTGGTTCCACATGAGCTTTAGCCATAAGGGTTTTCGAAACGGACATCGTACGAATCATTTCGCCGGTTTCTCCGATTGCAATATTGCTATTGATTGATTGGAAGTTGTTTAACACTTCTTTAATTTCATTACTAAGTTTCATTTGACTCCTTGTTGTTATGTCATGATTTCTTTTTTAAACATACTACTATTATACCACGTAATGGTTAAATGTACATACCTTGCTGCTAAAATAATTTTACTTCATAACCTATAGTTGCTCCCCAATTATCTATTTCATATGATGGACTTATGAACCATCCATTCTGAATTAGTCTTATTAAAGGAAGAACTTTGTATCTGGAGTATCCACTCACTAATCCTAGTTCTACAATTCCCAGCTTCTTACCATAGTAATAACTGGTATTAGATTCGCTATTTTGATATGCACCAACAATGGTAGATACAAACATGCTATGTTCAACTTCACAACGGATGTGCGGATGCACACTGTTATAGTCGCTAGCCAATCCAACATGGATTGACGTAGCTAGTAATAATGATAAACAACTCATGCAGCAACCGCATCTGTGATACGTGCGACTAACTGCTTGTTGCCCTTCTTAGTTTTGTTAAACTTTTTAAATTCACGTTTAAGGTCACCAATGGTATCAACTTTCTTAGGAGCAAATTCATCAGAATCAAAACGAGAAGCTTTGTTAATTTTAATTATGAAATAGTCATCATAACCTTTTTCGTTTTTAAAGTGAGAGAAACCTTCTTTTCTCCAAGCTTTTAGGACAGCTGGAAAATCTTTGTTCTCGTCAATTCCGTGATAACCGCCACCAAACGTTGAAGCTTCACTTGCAAGATGGAAACCCATAACAGTTGCACCAGTTACCTCTTTAAGACGAATCAACATTCCTTCATATACTAATCTAGAATTTGAACCTTGAATCATTTTACCTTCAAACTTAATAGACATATTGTTTCTGTTAGTTCGAACATTAGCAAGTGGGTCATCAGTAATATAAAGACCGTCTGGAGCACCATCAGTCAACATCATAATGTTTGTATTTTGGATTGCATGCTTGCGAGTAAATGCTTTAGTTAATTTAGAAACTGCATAAAGAGTTTGAACTAAAGGAGTTGAACCCATTTGGTCAATTGAATGTATGTCAGAAGGATAAATGCGATAAGTACGATGTCCATGATGATGTGCTTTACCAATAGCAAATATAGTATAAGCTGCTTCATCAAAGGTTTTTTTATTCATCTTAGAAGATAGTAGCTCAACGATTTTTGTATTATCACATTCCAATTCACTTGGAGCTTGTGACCATCCTTTACTCATACCTTCGTTCGAATGTCTATACATTGAAGTTGAAGTGAATGAGTAAGCTTCAAAAGGTATACCCACTTGACGACAAAACATAGCAATTGTAATAGCTTGAGCAACAACATCAGAAACAATATCTGCCATAGAACCAGAAAGGTCTAAGAACATCATAATTCCATGTGATTTTGCTTGAGCCAATTGAGTAGTAGTCAAGAAAATATCTTCAGAAGTTTTATACGCATGCATTTTTAAAGGGTCTAACTTTCCAGACTTTGCAGTTGTAGCACGTTGATATTCAAATGCAGCTTTCTTACGTTCAAAGTCTTTAGCAATAAGATTTGCTTGTGACTTGTAAGTTTTTTTAGTTGCATTAAAATCTTCTCTACATTCTGCAGAAGTGTATGGACAATACTCAAGTAAATGTGGTGAATTTATTTTAGTAGCAATATATTCTTCACGCATTGCTTGAGCTTCTTTGTAAGGATAAACCATTGCTTTAACATTTAAATCAGAAACACCTGATGAAAATTTTGCTTGACTTACTTCTTTTGAATAAGGGTTTGGAACTTGTTGAAGTAACTCTTCTTCTTTTTCACGAAAAGTATCTTCAGTCCAAGTTTCATGAGATGAATCAGAAGAATCAGTTTCCTCTTGTTTTTCACCATCTCCAGAAGAAACAGAATCATCTTTTGGTGATTCATCTTCTTGTGGTTCATCATTAGAAGGAGTTGCGTCTGGAGTAGGTGCTTCACCTTCTTCAGAATCTGCTTCACGAGAACCATTAGAAGGTGAATTCATTGGAATGTTTAATTCTTCTTCATCTTCTTTTTCTTCTTTCTGTTGTTCAATGAAGTCATAAAGCTTTTGACAAACGACAACAACGTCATCCCATGTCTGAACTTTCATAGCTTCTTTAATCAATGGACTTTCGTCATCAGAGAATGCAACTGGAACATATCCACGACCTTTTGAACTTACATTCAATCTGTCCATAAGTCCAGCTTCATTAATATCACGGTCGTCAGTGCCAAATAGATTATCATCAAACAAAACTTTATATCCAGCTTTAAAACGACGAACGATTCCAGGATATGATTCCTGGATTTTACGTTCGATACGAATATCTTCAACGATATTCAAATAAGCTTTAGGGATATGAGCAATTTTATTTTCAGCATCATGCCATCCATCAGATGGAGTAAACAATGCATGACCAACTTCATGTCCAACAAGAAGGTCATACACATCTTTTCCTTTGTCTGCCCATAGAGGCAAACGTAACACACGATTAATCACATCAAAACTTGCTGTTTGATAGTTTCCGTGTTGAACTGTTAAGTTTTCTTTTGCTAATAACTTAGCTAAGTATTCTTGAGCAGATAAATTCATATTAAACCTCTTCTTCAGTCTCTTCAGGAGAATTGATAGTTGCATCAACTTTCTCATAAAGATCTATAAAAGCAGCTTTAGTATCATCGTCAAAACGATTCACACAAAGTGCAATTGCTTTTTCACGTTTTCCAAAGATTGAATAAGTCTGAACAATATGACATAGACGACGAGTTGAAATAACCTCATCAATACCTTCGTCATAAAATGTTTTACGAATTGCGTCTGCCCAACCAACAAGCAACTTAGCAAATTCTTCATCCATAGTTTCAAACTTTTGCATATGTTTAATAACAATCTTTTCTTCAGTAACAGTTCCAGGAAATGTTTGCTCAAGAGTAATTGTGAAACGCTCTAAAAAAGCATCATCAATAACTGATGCACCAGAATAACGTCCATCTTCTGAACCTTTACCCTTAGTGTTAGCAGTAGCAATTATGTTGAAACCTTCTTTAGGTTCAACAACTTCTCCTGTTTTCTTAATAAGAACTGGCTTACCTTCAAGAACTCCTTGAAGACACATGATTTTGTTTGTTCCACGGTCAATTTCGTCAATCATTAAGACAGCACCAGCTTCCATAGCTTTGATAACTGGACCTTTCTGAAACACAGTCTCACCTTTAATCAAACGAAAACCACCAATTAAGTCATCTTCATCAGTTTCAGGAGAAATCTGAACACGAACATATTCACGATTAAGTTTTGCACATGCTTGTTCAATCTGAAACGTTTTTCCGTTTCCAGACAAACCAGAAACAAACGTTGGGTAAAACATTTTTGACTTAAGAACTTTTACAATTTCAGTAAAGTTTCCCCAAGGTACAAAAGTAGGGTCATAATTAGGAACAAAAACTTCATCATTTGAAACTGACGAAACTCCTTTAATCATTTCAGCTGATGGTGTCTTCTTAGGGACAGCAGATTTTGGCATCATTGATTCCAAGTTGTATACACCATGACTTACCCTTGGGCAATTGTGTGTGTAAAGTATTGATTGATAGCTAGACTCTGGACTTTTGCCCACAGCTTTAGCTGCCTCTTTGATAACCTTCGCACTAAAATTAGTGGTTCCTGGTTTATCTTTCATTAATTGTTCTATCACTGTATTCATAATGTATTCCTTTTTTAATTGATATGTATATATTATATCATGTTTCGACGTCGAAGTGTGACAACTTATAGGGCCAGAGGAGACGAGTCGGTGTGCCAGATTTGGCGGTTAGAAAGGTTTCTTTTCATACTGTTATTATACCACAAATTGATAGTGATGTACACAGTTTTGAGAAAATAAATGTATATTTTTATATCGTTTTGGAATAAGCTTATATAAAACGGTATAAAAATATGCAACAGCTATATTTCTTTAAATTTTCGATATGATTTCGAAAACTGCTTCATAGGTTTACTAAAGATGATTTCTTCAGTAGTACCTTCTTTGATGTAACCTACACACCACTGACGATTGTCAAGCATGTAAGTATGGTTAGGCACTTTGTGTCCTAACATAGTGGTATCCCACTTAGTGACTTCTTGTAAATATTGCATAGTCATTCATCATCTCCATAATCACCACCACGATATTCGGCAAAATCAATATACTCATAATCAGAATCATCTTCTTTTGTGCAATCCATTTCTTCTATAATAGTGCTAGATGATATACCTTGTTTAATTCTATCTTTCGGACGAGTATCTTCTCCAAGAGGTATTTTTTCCTTTAAGACTATTTTCAACGTTTGACCATCATCTTGATATAACAACTCAACACTCACATCATACTTAACCATAAGTCTGCCAAGTGTTTGGTCAATTACTTCAAATCGATTAATAGTCTTATCGCGAATGCGACGGTCTGCTTTTATAGTCATAATATAATGTCCTTTATTTATCTACCCAAAAGCCCCAATGAAGGGGCTATAAGTTTAACATTAAATGTTATGCAGCAAAACGACGTTGTGCACTTTCATCTGTAGTTTTAAACTGCTTTCCAGTTTTACCACACTTATAAATCCAAGGCATTTTATGTGCACGAGAATTAAACTCAACAATAGTGTCACCCATTTTATTTGGTGATACAAGGTTAGATTGCTTAATTAACATTTCAGTCATATGGTCAGCTGCAGTTTTAACACCTTTAATTACTGCTTTGATTTTGATACTAACTTCAGCATCACCAAAGCTCATGTTACCAACATGAATTTCAAGGTTTGATTTAACTCCATACTTATTCATAACATCTTGCATTTCAATACGCAAAGCTTTAAGGTTAGTACGGTCGAATTTATTTTTAAATTTCATCATAATATATTTCTCTCTCAAGTTTAAAACCAACAACATTGCTGATTCGTTTTTCATTCTACATAGTTATTATATCACATTTCTGAAGGGTTGTACACTATTATTTACCCTTTTTTTAGACCAATTGGTTATAACCTCATAGCCTTTTTTATCTTAATATACATATATTATATCGTGTTTTGAGGCTCTTGTGTAACTATTTTTGAAAATAAATGTTTTATCCTATG
>Ga0307993_1000797_pt1 | contig 10859 bp, 16 predicted proteins | sample EllFjometagen260_FD_203163 | JGI IMG/M metagenome (GOLD analysis project Ga0307993, IMG submission 203163) | Marine microbial communities from Ellis Fjord, Antarctic Ocean - #260 | ecosystem: Environmental > Aquatic > Marine > Unclassified | place: Southern Ocean | collected 2014-11-02 | reverse complement strand
CAACGCCAGTAACAGATACGTTGCTTTCAGTCTCTACGGAAGAACCGCCAACTGCACCTATTGCTCCCCCTAAAAACTTAATGCCTACTGCTTGAAAGCTCGCCGCGTTAGCGGGAGCAATCATGTAAGGCTGCATAACGCCTTCTATATAGGCAGTAACGGTCGCCGATGAGACGAATTGCTCCCAACGAGCCGCCTCAAGAGCGTCAAAAGAACCAATACTCCCTGAGTTAGATATGTCTCCAAGTTTTCTACCATTAATTTCTACGCTAAACAGGGTAGCTTCAGGCTCGTTACCAGCAGCGGCGTTTAACAGCCCAATAGATAAATTATCTTCAATTCGCTCTATGGTAGTATCTAAAGTAACAGATACAACGCATTCAGCATCTACTGAAACGGAACCAACGGAACCCGTAGACTCAACGCCCGTGACGGATATGTTACCTCCAGCGGATATCGAAACGGAACCAACGGAACCTGTAGACTCAACGCCCGTAACAGATACGTTGCTTTCAGCATCTACCGAAACAGAGTCAATCCGCCCTTCAGCAGAGAGCCCGGGAACAATAACGTCTCTTGGAAACGATAAAGAAACTGTGCCCAGCGCGCCTGTCCCAAACACGCCCGATACTGGGGCGACACTTTGGGCTTTTACTGAAGCATCACTGACTGCGCCTGTGGATTCAACGCCGGAAACCGGAACGTCTACGGCAATAACGGCATCTACCGAAACAGAGCCGACTGCGCCTGTGGATTCAACGCCAGTGACAGATATAGCGCTTTCAGAATCTACTAAAACAGAGCCAACTGCACTTGAAGAGCCAACGCCCGTGACAGATACGTTGCTTTCAGAGTCTACTGAAACATCCCCAACTGCACCTATTGCTCCAATACCCGTAACAGATACGTTGCTTTCAGAATCTATTGAAACTGTGCCCACATTCCCAATGGCTTGAACGCCAGTAACAGATACAGAACTCTCAGCGTCTACGGAAACAGAGCCAACTGCGCCTGTAGATTCAACGCCCGTGACAGATATAACGCTTTCAGAGTCTACTAAAACAGAGCCAACTGCACCCGTAGATGCAACACCAGTGACAGATACAGAACTCTCAGCGTCTACGGAAACAGAGCCAATCTCTCCTGAAGCCTCTATGCCCGTAACATTTACATTACCTTCAGAATCCACCTCGACGGAACCAGCCGCACCCGTCGATGAAACTCCTGTGACTAAAACGTCTACGGCAATAACGGCATCTACCGAAACAGAGCCGACTGCTCCTGTGGATTCAACGCCAGTTACAGATACGTTGCTTTCAGAGTCTATTGAAACTGCGCCAACTGCGCCTGTGGATTCAACGCCGGAAACCGGAACGTCTACGGTAATAACGGCATCTACCGAAACAGAGCCGACTGCGCCTGTAGATTCAACGCCAGTTACAGATACGTTGCTTTCAGAGTCTATTGAAACAGAACCCACATTGCCAAGGGCTTCAATGCCAGTGACGGATACAACGCTTTCAGAGTCTATTGAAACAGAGCCAACTGCGCCTGTAGATTCAACGCCAGTAACAGATACAGAACTCTCAGCGTCTACGGAAACAGAGCCAACTGCACCTATTGCTCCAATACCCGTAACAGATACGTTGCTTTCAGCGTCTACTAAAACAGAGCCAACTGCACCCGTAGATGCAACACCAGTAACAGATACGTTGCTCTCAGAATCTACTAAAACAGAGCCAACTGCGCCTGTAGATTCAACGCCCGTGACAGATATAACGCTTTCAGAGTCTACTAAAACAGAGCCAACTGCACCCGTAGATTCAACGCCAGTAACAGATACAACGCATTCGGCGTCTACTAAAACAGAGCCAACTGCACCCGTAGATGCAACACCAGTGACAGATACAACGCATTCGGCGTCTACTAAAACAGAGCCAACTGCACCCGTAGATTCAACGCCAGTAACAGATACAACGCATTCGGCGTCTACTAAAACAGAGCCAACTGCACCCGTAGATGCAACACCAGTGACAGATACGTCTACAATAACCGAAGTTATCCCAGCGTCGGCTAAGGGGTTTGAAGCTAGTGGGCTAAATCCAAGCATGCTTTAGGGTTTCCCGTAATAACCACAGCCTACACCGCAGTAGAGCCTTCCATGTCAGGCTGAGCCATAACCCAAGCATAACATTTGTCCAAGAAAGCATCACCGGATGCAGCGTGAACGTCCGCTAAGTTTGCGTTGTAGCGTTTAAAGTCTACCTCACGAGTGTCATCACCGGGTGTAGCTGTCGCATATACTGACAGGTCAATCATAACTGAGAACTTGAGGTCAGTACCACGTTGGCGACTGATAGCAGCAGTTGCAATGCGGTAGTAAGCTCCTGCGAAGGCGATTCCGTATTGGGATTCACCCTCTAAGATGTCGTGTTGAATAGCCATTTGCTTAATTTCCTATATCGTAGTTACATTGCCCGAACTGGAGGCTTGATCGGTGTTTGTGCTAGGGAAAGTTCTTCCCGCGCCCCAAATTATTCTGACAACTCCAGCATTTCCGTTTCCTCCGGCAGCGCCGGAATCGTCTTCAGAGCCGGTGCCTCCGGCACCGTAAGTGCCAGTTTGGCTTAATGCCCCAACAACAGAGCCTTGGTAGCCACGCGTGGTCGTTTGGGAGCCAGTGTTGTTGGGGGATGGGGCCGCTAGTCCGCTCACTCCTTGACCGTAGACCGCAACTCCGCCACCACCCGTAGTTATAGCGCCTGTAAAACCGTTTACCGCTGCTCCGCCGCCGCCTCCTCCTCCTGCCGGGGCGTTACTAGGAAGTGTGCTATAATATGCCCCACGTCCGCCATTTCCAGCATAACCCGCTGCTCCGCCGCCACCAGAACCGCCTTGACCGTTGGCCCCGCCGCGTCCGGGGCCGCCCGTTCCGCCCCCGCCACCTGTGCCAGCTACGCCGCCCGCTGCGTAGTCGTTGTATAATGAGTTGTTGAAGCTCCCGGCACCACCTCCGGTGGCCTGTGCTAAAATGGTCGTACTCCGTTTGACATTGGACGTACCCCCAGCGCTACTGTTGTTTTGTCCCGCCGCCGTGCCTCCAGTGCCTGCGGCCCCAATGGTGACGAGAAGAGTTTCTCCGGAGGTCACTGAGACAGAGTTTATCCAATGCAGTCCACCGCCCGCGCCACCTCCTCCGGAAACACCGTTATTGGAGGAGGTTGACGCCCCGCCGCCACCGCCGCCACCAACGCAAATTATATGTATTGTTCCCCCGGTATCCCCCGGTACAGTCCAGCTATAGCTTGATTGAACAGTGGAAAAAAGAACTTCCCCCGCCGGAGCACGATTTTCGTCGGTGTATCTCTCCGTAACGTCCCAAGAGCCGCTAGACGGATAAACGTTCCCATCAGGCTTGCCGATAATTCCGCCTTGTTTCCGCCAGATGCTCATTACGAAATAGCCTCGTAGCTATATACTAGGTCTAAAGCGGTGCCCGCACTTGCAAGAGCTTTCATCTTTCCCGTTTCAGGGACATATATGGATTGGTCTTTTGTCAGGATAACTAAAGTAGTCGCAGCGGGGACGACGATATCATTAGCTAAGTAAAAGTCGTTTGTGCCGTCCACAGATACCGTTAAATCTACAGTTGCCGTACTGGCGGACTTATTGGCAACAGTAATACTGTTCATTTTGTAAACAGTGCTGCTAGGTACAGTAAAAAGCGTGACAAGAGAAGTAGTTAAGGTTGCGACTCCCGTATTACCAAGAATGGAGGTAGCTGCTACGATATTAGGATTTGCCATTTACTGGTCCCCTTCTTTAAAAACTTCGATCCCATATAGCGCCGACCCGGAGTAAAAAACATTCGGAGTATACAGATTCGCCAGAGCGCTAACCGTCTGAAATTCACCGCCGTCGTATAGAATATCTTGTATCTCGCTAGATGTTTTCCCAAGGTCTGTGAGAAATGCTGTAGAAGATAGCTCTAAATCAGAGTTATCTGAAACATCCAGTTTAAGTACAATGTTAAATACAGTCACGGCCTATCTCCCAAACACTATAGATAATGCAATCGGCAGACCAGAAGAACCACCACCAGCAGCAGTAGCAAACGTAACGGCACCAGAGCCATCTGTAGTTAAGACTTGGTTAGCTGTACCGTCAGCCGTGGGTAGGTTGTAGGCCCCCGATATTCTTGCGGTTACGCCCGATCCGCCCAGTGCAATTTGGTTAGTTGCAGTAGTCGTCGCAGACGTTCCAAAAGCAGAAGAAGCGGCGTGCGTAGAAAGCGCCCCATACCCCACCGCTGTACTCGCAAGGGCCGTCGCTTTGGATAAAGTACCTATTGATACAGAGAAACTACCCTGTGCGCCGAGAGTATTTGCGGAACTCCCGATTCCCGCAGCGAAAGAGTCGGTTCCTCCTGCGTTTGCTCGACCTAAAGCGGTAGAATTAGTTCCTGAAGAAACCGCATAGCCGCCGATTGCTACGCTGTCAGAACTGTTCGGTGCAGTCGCAGTCCCACTGGATTCGACAAATAACGTAGGGATGCCACCACCAGAGAAGGAAGTAGCCGTCACTGTGCCAGTGGCAGTGACATTGCCCGAGGAGTCAATGGTCATGCAGGTGGCACCATTGACCCTGAAGTCCATATCATTATCAGTGTGAGAATAAGTCAAGGAGCCTACGTTAACACTTACCTCATCGCCAAAACGAATCTGGCTAACACCAGTGGAGTTTGCGTAAAGATTAAGTCTAGCATCTCCACCTGAAAACGTGCTTTCAATTTGAACATCAGCATCACTAGACGTATTTTTTACATGTAGCTCTACAGAGGGGCTGTCTGTCCCAATCCCCAAGCTCTCCGCACTCGCGTCCCAGAAGAACTTTGGCGTGCTGTCAGAGGTGCCAGTAGCCTCGTAGAAGCTGACGTCGCCGTTGTTGGCTACTTTTAAATGCAAATCTCCTAGCCCTGGCGCCATGTCGCCAGAACGTACGTGTAATACATCACCTGTCCCGGCATTTTGTATGTAAGCAGCTACGTATGATGAGTTTCTAGCCAGTAAATTAAAGTTGGTGTTTGATGTGTCGTTTCGAAAACCATCGCTGGTCAAAGTACCCGTGACGTCTACGCCTGTGCTGTCAACTTTAACACGCTGTGTGCCGCCTGTAGTAATCCCAACTTCGTCTGCCGCAGGGAAATACAAGCCAGTGTTAAGGTCGCCTGTGTTAGTAAAGGATGGTAATGCGTTAGTCCCATCAGGCATGACAAGCGCACCCGTCATGGTGCCGCCAGCTTTTGGTAAAGCATTGGTAGCCAAAGTGCCTTGAGCAGCCGTGGCGTAGTCGGCGGAGCTAAACGCTTTGACCTGTGCAAGGTTTGTCACTTCGCTGTCCATCAAAGCGCCAGCCGATGTCACATTGCCTGTATCTGTTACGTCTGCCCCATCCTCTACGTTCAGCGCAGATAGAAGCGCACTCTTGGCTATAGACCCCGTTAGTCCAACAACCGCTTGTACGGCGTCTGTCTGATCGTGTTTTGACCAATTACTCGCATAAGTAGTAGTAGAGGCATTATCTGTCGTAGCGATGATGTTATCACCGACAGCAAACGATATACTGTTGACGGTTCCTGCTACGGAGACATAGTAGAACCAACCCGTTTGAGCGGAGCCTCCCCCCGGAAAACTGCCGGAAGACGCGTCCCAATCACCTTTATACACCATTCCGTTAGCAAGAGCGGCTATATCTGTTTCCATTTGGTCAAGATCAACCGCCTGCGTAACAGTAATAAAGTCTAGCTTTGTGCCGTCAGCGGAAACGTCACGTCCGTCAAAGGTGCTGTTGGTTGTAATAGCACCAGTCATAGCACCGCCTGCTAAGGGTAGCTTAGTAGCATCAGCCGCAGTAGCAGCAAACGTAATTGCTCCCGAACCGTTAGTGGTTAAAACCTGACCTGCCGTGCCATCAGAGGCTGGCAGGGTGTAAGAGCCGATTGCATTGGACGGGAGAATGTTTAAAGTGCCGTTTATGGTAGTTCCGGTGCTAGTCGTGGTTAGTTTTTGAGCGCCAGCGAAGTAAAGTCGGGTGTTTGAGTTATTTGCGCCGAAAAGGAACAACGTACCATCTGGATCGGTTAGACGTAGATTCGCTCCCCTAATGTATAAGTCGCCTGTCCCGCTTGTGTCGGAAATGTAACTATTAGACCCATCGTGATAAATCTCTAGGTCACTACCCGTGCCGAATATAGCTTTGTCATCGTCGCCGAAGGACAGGTTGCCCGTCATTGTGCCGCCAGATGGCTGTAAAATATCTTCCGCCGTAGCACCCACAAACACCACCGCTGCGCCGCTCAAATTAAGTGCGGCGTCAGAGTTGCTGCTTTCGCTTACCGTGCGTGTGAGCGTCGTCCCAGACGCCGTGTAGGTGCCTGTGCCGATTTCCCAGTTATCCCCATCCTCAATGACGTAACGAACAATATCAGAGTTTGCCACGCCTGCATCAGCAAAAGTTTGGTAGCCACTCTCGGCAGAGCCAAGCGTGATTGTTCCAGTACCCGTGGTACTGGTGGACATTTTTGCCCGATTCTTGAGAACGGCCATACCTAAACCCCTTCGGTTTTAGGCGATCCGAATAATCGCCGTAGATGCTGCGGCAGCAGGGAAGACGATGGTGAAGTCACCAGCCGTGGAGGTTTTATCCGAGCCAAAATCCAAAATGATTGTTGAATCGGTTGTTCCCGTTCCCGCGCCCGTTGTCGTGTTATAGATCATCGCGCCACGAGCCGTGATGGTAGCGTCAGTAAACACAAGGTCCGCAAAATCGGTAAGAGCGGTCGTCCCAGAAGTGGTTGGTGTGACGTTAGTCAGAGCGCCGCCTCCAGCCGTGTAGTTAGTACCAGAGGCTTCATTCGTGGTACTGTAGTTAGTAGTGGCGGCGCTTAGCGTAGCACTACTCGTAAAAAGCGCCAGTTTAAAGGTGTCCCCCCCACTAGAAAAGTTGTGTTGAGCTTGAAGAAGTCCTTTTTTAAAGGACGTACACATTGCCTGCGTGATTGCCATCTTAAATTCTCCTTAAAAGGTCTGCGAGTTCCGGGTGACCAGCCTCTGTCAAAACGTTGTACACAGTCGTTCTATCACTTTTGATTGCTTGAGACAAGTTTAGTTCCACTACTCTAGCAACTTGGGCTTTGAAAGCCTCGGCTTGAGCGCGAATCGTAGGGTGAGCCGTCTCCGAAATTCCCACAATCTTATTTGCGCATCTAATAGCCAACTCTTCGGCAGTAAAACCTCGGTTGTGGGTGGTCTCAACACTGATCCCAAGATCGTTAATAGTTCCTCCCTCGGGGAAACCCATATCTAAAAGCATCACTGCTTCTCCCTTATGACTTGACCGACACGGTAATTTTGCGTGGTTTCTTTTGCTTCGCCTAGCATTCTAATACCCATTATGGCTTCTTGGAGTCGCGTATCATACATAGTCATAACATCCTGCTCCCCTTTCATATAGATATACGCCTCAAGTAGAGAGCCGTACAGCAGAGCCAACTCCGCGTTAGTACTAAGCCACGTCGTTCCACTTCCGGCACCAGCGGTAAGGCTGGTAGGCCGGTAAAGATAATGCAGTTCGGCAGTGTATCCAACGTCCGGGGTTGGCGCTAAGGAAAAGAAATCAACATCAAACACACCGTAGTATTTTGGAGCGCCTAAAGTGCTGGGGTTTGACGTGAACGATTGCAAAAAACTGGAGTCCTTAAACTCTATAAAGAACTTATTGTTGTCAGCACCACGCAAGCTCAGGGAAAAGGGGGCAAGGTAATCTGAAGGCATAGAGAGATATTCGCTCTGCGCCGTCACCGTAGCCGTAGCGTTCTTTCGAAACAAGCTAAGTTGAACGTTTTTTAAAATTCTTTCTTCAGCTTGCCTAATAAACAAAGGGATATTAGTTACGAAAGACGTTTCGTCGTTTTCCGTGTAGTCTTGGATCGCTTGTTTTAACTGATCGTATGTAAAGCCCATAAGAACTTACCCTTTTACGAAGTTTCCGCCACGTGTGGCTGCACCCATACCACGGCAGCTTCCGCCGTCTTTCATCTTGTAGACCTTTTTCATCTTGCCGCCGTAGGCTTTTTTAGCCGGTCCGTCCAGCATACCCAAAAGGTCTTGCAGGGCTTTCTTATCTTCGGCTTTTCTTTTCGCCGCGCCCGGAAGTCTAGGGTCAGCCGCCATCAGAGCACGTTCACTTCCGGCCCGCGAGCTTGCGCGGTGTATCTTATTCATTTTTTCTAATTCGGCCCGGTCTTCCATATTCAATCTATCAGGGCTGCTAGTACTATCTTCTAACTCTTTCGGGGACATCCCTTTAGCATCATTCCGGCTTCTAGGCCGCATGGATTTCTTCGGGGCGTATTTACTAGCCATTATACTTCTCCATCAGTTGTGGTTACAGTAACGCTTCCTACAGAGCCTACCATATATTGCAAGGGATTCCAAACAGGATTCCAACCGAACAAACCACGGCCCGGATTTACGTCTGGGCGAGGGTTCAGCAGGGATTGTGGGTCAGATGTATTTACGTTGCCCAAGAAGTTCTGAGGTTGGTCAGGATCGAACACATCTTTGCCCACCCGCAAGCCAGTCTTTACGCCATGCTGGACCTCAAACACGAGGTCTTCCAGCTTGTAACGGAAGCCCGTACGATCACATATACCGTATGCGTGTTTACCACTGGCGTGAGCGGGCATTATATATTCCCCCTAAAGGGGACTATTTGCAGTGTAGCGCGATCTTGATCTTCGTTCGCGGCTAAGAGGAACTGCGCTTCGTATTCCTGCTTTAACGGCACAACCCGATTTGCGAGTTCTGGCTTCTTCATAGCGATGTAGTACGCCAGACCGGCCACAAGTGCGGGCACAAAACGAGGAGGGACAGAGGTCGAAGCAGCGTTAATACCGCTGTCGCTGGCTACGCTATCTATACCTTTAAGGCGGTAGTACGCCAATGTATAGGTTTGCGTGCTATCGGGTATAGGCCAGAGTGTGACCTGAACATCTGTGGCGTTACGCTGCACGTAGATTTGCGAGGGGCGACCCGAAGTGTTTTTGTTGCCTTGCTGCGAGTAAGTAGCAACACTCATACGCTGGATAAATGCGTCTAGCTGTGATACACCTGTACCTGTACGCAGCTGATGCTCGATTAGATCAATCGTGTCGGCGGGCATAGTATACGTCGCTGTACCGGCAGTCAACGGTATGGTGCCCGCTTCGATGGTGAACAAGTTCAACCCACGGTTCTGCCACTCTAACGTCATAATGTTGAGGCTACGACGGGCTGACTTAATATCATACCCGGTACGCATTTCGACGCCAGCACGTTCGTACGCTTCCTCAAACAACTCGTTTAATTCTGGTACAACTGTTACCATGATCTAGGCCTTCCTATACTTTGCCGTCTTCTTGGCGACCTTCTTAGGTTGCGCCGCAACCTGCTTACCCTTTTTAGTGGCAGGCTTCTTTCGATTACCTGTAAGTTGGCTTCCCATAGAACTACGCCCCATCATGTCAACATTCCCACCTTTTTCTAGCCTGACGTAGGCGACTGTTGGGGTCTTTAGCAGCTTTAGGGAACTGTTTCATCTGTCCAGCGGAGCGGGCGCAGTAGGACTTACGCCGCTTGGCGGCTGCGCTACCCTTCTTAACCGTGCCTGTAACCGCTGTCTTCAACTTAGAGCCGGGGTTATCTTTACGGTATTTAGCCACACCTTTCTTGGTCATACCCGCACCAGATTTGGTTGGGCGTTTCTGGCCACCTTTTATGGTGTGGCCCTTCATAGTCCCTTTTTTCTCAGCCATAGGCTACTCTATGAGTAGGGTCATTACGTTCCCTGCGCCTGTAAAAGCGGAAACAAAACAACCGTTGTCAGCAAGGATACCGTCGTTTGGGATATACACGTCGTTCCACCCGGTAGGCAGGGTTAACTGAAGTATAATAGGGCCAGTAGCTGACCCACTACGAATAGTGAAAGCAGCTGTAGCTGCGGCGTTCACTAGAACACCCTGCAACCTACCTCGTGATGGGCCTACAAGTGCAGCGGTATCACCTACTGCAAAGTTATAAGCTCGTACTTCTTGACCAGCCATGCTCTAGTCCTTTTTCTTTGTAGGACGCCCACGTTTTTTCGCAGCTGAGGCTTCTTTCCACGCTTCATTCACGTCAGGCGTAGAAGGATCGTCAGCTTTGAGTGTGCCGTCCGTGTTTCGGGCGCGAACTGCGGTAGAGCCAATGCCCCGTGCCGCTAGTTCTTCTTCAGATGGGGGTGTAAATCTACTCATAACCTACCCCTTATGCTGCTGCGATGGTAGCGCCTGTGTCGGAACGCTTCCAGTTTGTTCCGTCAGAGAAAGCCAGGATCGCTGCGCCTGCTGCGCCATTGGAAACGTAAACAACTGTGCCAGCGCCTGCTGTAGAAGCAGATGGAGCGTTTGCAACAGTGTATGTTGGCACAATAATGTCACCAATAAAACCAGCGGTTGAGGTCACTGGACCTGAAAATGTAGTAGAAGCCATTTTAGTACCCTTTGCATAAGGATTCGCTTTGTAGTCTATGCAACGTCAGGCGGGTATATACCTGTCTACAAAGCTAATGTTGTACCCGTTGGCTAATCATACAACATGTGTTTACAAAAAGAAAGCCCCGCCGAAGCGGAGCCTTCCAAACCGGAGTTGGTTTTAGTTCTAGGAGCTTACGCGCCTTGTGAACCGTAGATACCCAGTGGATCGGATACACCGAAGCTGTAACGCTCACGCGCTTTGTAGCGCACGTTGCCAGTATCGAAGTCACCGTCCATACCAGTAGCC
>Ga0307993_1000784_pt1 | contig 10944 bp, 10 predicted proteins | sample EllFjometagen260_FD_203163 | JGI IMG/M metagenome (GOLD analysis project Ga0307993, IMG submission 203163) | Marine microbial communities from Ellis Fjord, Antarctic Ocean - #260 | ecosystem: Environmental > Aquatic > Marine > Unclassified | place: Southern Ocean | collected 2014-11-02 | reverse complement strand
TTAGTTCTGGACTCTTTGGGTAACTATAGTTTTGAGGCTATTGCCTACATAGCAGACGATCAGATAAGAGCTAATGACACTATGCGTACTCAATACAGTGTAGTTACCGGAAACGATATAAAACTAATATCAATCTTAGAGCCAAGTAATACGAAGATACTGGGTACTGCTGCCACGAGTCCGCAGCTTATCGTTAGAAATAATGGAGCAAATACCTTGGTGTCAGCCCCAATAAGTATTTTTATAGAAGATAATACTGGAGCATTAGTATACACAGATAGCCTATCGCTTAACTTGGGGAATTATACTGCGGATACTGTTGACTTTAAGTTGCTTAGCTATGATGTGCTAGGAGATTACTTTATACAAGTAGTAAATGATTGGACCTCAGAAGACGAACCATCAGACAATGACACATTAAATACGACCTATATAGTACGCTACTCTAAAGATATATCGCTTATAAAGCACCTAGCACCAGTAGCTAATGATACTGTAGAAATAGATGAAGCAGTAAGTCCAAGTGTTCAGCTTGTAAATTTAGGTGTAGATACTATACAAGAAGTAGAGGTGCTCGTAGAGATAGAGAATGCTAGCAGTACGGTTGTTTTTAGGGATACTTTGAAAATGGTGACACTGCCACCTAATACTGGTGTTAGTTTGGTCTCAGACTTGGTTTTTGCTACCCAAACTAAAGGAGTTTATTCTATGACGAGTACGGTGATATCTGCAGATAATAATGCTACTAATAATATAATAACTACTAATTTCATAGTACTGCTAAGAAAGGATGCCGCTATAGTAAGCTCCAATCTGCCTACTGAGAATCAAAAACTCTACTATACAACGATGTATAAGCCTGAAGTAAAGGTGAAAAACAATGGGAGTGAAGCGATTACTAATGCCGATTTATCTTGCATAGTTATCCTGCAAAGCGGTGATGTAATTTTTAATCAAAGCAGGAGAGTAACCATACCTGCAAATGGTGAGCTTGTTGTGAGCTTTGATAGCACACTTACTCACGATAAGTTAGATAGTGCTTTGGCTCGTTTTTCTATCCAGTCTCCTCAAGATCAAATTAACGGTAATAATAACTTATTTGTTGACTTTCAGTTTGTTGTAGGACTTGGCGTTTCAGACTTTAGCTCTTTGCAAGCCGAGGTGTATCCTAATCCGTTCACTACACAGATTCGTATAAAAGCTATACAGCCAGTTACAGCTATACGATTTATAGATCTAGCTGGTAAAGTGGTTTACACTCAAGAGGTTGCTAAAAAGATGGAGCTAGATATTTCTCCTGTACTAGCATCGGGTCAGTATATCTTAGAAGTATTTTATACAAAAGGTTCTGACCGATTTTCTATCATAAAATCAGATAACTAGAAAGCCATAAATTAAAAGAAGGAGCATCTTGCGATACTCCTTTTAACTAATTAACTAAACCTTATTTATCTTAAAGAAGATGCACAAATTTAATGGAAGCAGAGAGATAAGTCGTTGACCTTAAGAACTTCATTGCCCACATTGCTTTTTAGGGTTACTTGGATTGTATATGTTTCTGTACAATCTAGCTTAGAATTATCGAATTTTATTCTATTCACGACGCTGTTAGCGTCTTTTTTGCCACTATCTAGTTTCTTTTTAATGTTGAAAAATCCAAGGAATTTTTTAGTGTAATACACCGAGTAGCTAATTTTCGCCTTGTTAGGATTGAAGATAATGGCTTGATTACTATCCATTCTCAAAATTTTAGCAGATAAAATTGAAAGTTTTTGCACTTGACCTAGCTCGTATGCTAAGTCAAACTGAGCCACACCATATCCGCGTATGGAGTCCGGAGATTCAGCGTCCATTGCAGTAGCTTTTATCAATTCTCTTATTTGCTGTGGATTCAGTTCTGGGTAAGCCTGTAAAAGACACGCCACACCTCCTGCAGCTATAGGGGTAGCATAGCTTGTTCCGTATCCTTGATAGTAGCTTCCGCTAGGACTAGCTACCCAAGCTAAGACACCACAAGCTGCTATGTCTGGCTTCACCACGCCATCGGCATTGTAGCCTTGACTAGTGAATTTTCCAGGCTTATTTTTAAGACTTACAGCTCCTACTGCTAGTACTTCTGGAGCATCTGCTGGAGTACCTATTTTTCGCCATTTATTATCTCCCTCGTTGCCCGCACTATTTATTACAAATATTCCTTTTTCAGTTGCTGTTTTAGCAGCAAAGCTGATGTAGCTTGTTTTGCCATTGAGATCCTTATGCGTATAGTTCAATGTGGTGTCATCGTACCTATTATACCCCAGGGATGAAGTAATCATATCTACGCCTAGACTATCTGCAATCTCAGCGGCTTTGCACCAGTTCAATTCTTCAACAGGATATTCAGTAGGGCCATTTTCTGTTCTAAAAAGAGTGACTTGTGCCTTAGGAGCAGAGCCAACATATTTCCCCTTGTCGTATGATCCGAAACAGGAAGCACAAGAGGTACCATGATTATCCGAATTAGTTAGCTCATTATCTAGGTCTACCAAATCGTATCCGTAGGTTAACAGTCCATTTCCTTGATGTTTTAAAAAGGCAGGAATGGTGTTTAGGTTTTTGAAGCCTGCGTCAAATATGGCTATATCTATACCCGAACCGTCAAATCCCCTCCGATGCAGTTCTATTACTCCTATTTGATTGTTTTGACCATAAGAAGCTCCGTATTCTGCTTCTGTAAGGGTCCTGATAGTCATGTCACTTTCTTTAAGTTTCAGAATTGGAGAAACAAAAGTGGGTGCTTCAATTACTAGTATTTTAGTGGCTTTACCAGCATATTTTACTTGCTTCACAAAAGGTAGCTTTTCTAGTTTTGAAAGATTGTTTTCGTCAGAAGAAACCACAATAGCATTGTGCCATTTTAGGGAATATCTGAAGATAATATTGGTATCTCTGAGCACAGCTGCTACATATGTACTATTCACAGGAAAGTCGTTCTCTGTAGGCTTTATCCCATATTTAGCCCTTCTATCAATGGCTTTGGGGCTTAGGTGATCTTCTGCCTGTCCTATAATTTCTTTGCTATCAAATTGTACGTAAAATACATTTGTACTTTGAGCATAAGAGCTTGAAATAGAAATAATTAGGAATAAAGCAGTTTTACCAATTCGACTGCTGATACGTTTGTATATATTCATTGCCATCTTTATATTTTCCGGGTTGTGTTTCTACGTCTATAAGTTTTCTTTCTATCAATCCTATACCTGCGGCATATACTTCACTTTCTACATTCTGAAAAAACGGATCTATCTCATTACCCAAATATATAGTCAGAGTATTAGAAAATACTAAGTCTTTAGAGATACTATACGATTGGTCCAAATTAGTGATTTTAGCTTTTTGCGATGCCAAAGTATTCATTTGGTTTGCATCCCATGACTTACTCTCTTTGAGTGGGAAGCTAAGTTTTATTCTTCTTATATCATCTTCCACTTTATGGTAGCTGTAGTCGTCTAGCTGAAGCGTCGCATATCTAACAAAAATCCAATTAGAACCCGGTTCTTCTGAAGTTTCTACTAGTATTTTGTAAACTGTATTGCCTGAATTATCTATAAAATCAGATTCTATAGTTTCACGGATTTGGAAGTAGGTAGTATCTGTACGTTCTGCAAAAGCGTCATGAGCAAGGTTAGTTACATCATAGATGATGTATTTTCCTATCTCTAAAGGAGCATAGGATGGGCCACTAAGCTCAGGGTCCTCCACACGCTTGCAAGAAGCAAAGCAGAGTAGTAAAACGCATAGAGAAAAAAGGATGTTATTTTTCAAAAGAAAGAAGAGTTAGAGTGTACTTAGTGCCTCTAGGATCACTATTTATTTGGTTTATTTCCTCTATGTATTGAAGTACAAGACCTACATTAGCTGCATATGTCTTTCGTTTGAAAAATGAATTTACAGCATTTTTCTCTTGCTCAAAGTACGCAATAGACGTGCTGTCAAAGTTTTGGGTGCCAATATCCATAGGCGTATGAATCTCCTCAAAATAGCAGTCAACACTATTTCTATTGTTGAACTGATTACAATCCCATTCTCTCGAGAGAACAAAAGGAAGGGTAAACTCTATAGTAGTTTCATCTTCAAATGTTTGGAGTAAGTCTATGTCTGTTTTGGTGAGGCTATAGTTACGCTGGAAAATCCAGTCTGAAAACGAATCTTTTTTTACAGATCTAGTTACTTTATAAGATAATTGATCTTGTTCGTTTGTAAATGACGAAGCTATTTTATTGCGTTGTAAAAAATGAAAGGTATCTGGTTTTTGAGATCCATCGCCATGGAAGTAGATGCTATCTACTTGGTATATCCATGTATGGCCTATTGCTAAGGGTTGATACTTAGAGCTATGATCCTCATTTGGCACCACTTCATTTTTTTTGCAACCGTAACCAGCAAAGGCTAGTATTAAGCAAACGATTATAATTCTCATATGAATTTAATACAAAAATACAATGAAGTTATGTGCAACACTTCACAATAGTAGTTTTATGTTATATTTTTGACCGCTCATGACAACAATACTTGATGGAAAGGCACTTGCTCTCACACTGCGGGGCAAAATAAAAGAAGAAGTTGAAGCACTAAGGAAAGCAGGTCACAGAGCTCCTCATTTAGCGGCTATTCTAGTAGGAGAAGATGGTGCTAGTAAAACATATGTAAACAGCAAAGAGAAAGATTGTGAATATGTAGGTTTCGAATCTATAGTGCATAAGCTTAGTGCGGATACAAGTGAAGAGGATCTTTTAAATCTGATAGAAACAATAAATAAGGATGAAAATATTGATGGGCTCATTGTTCAACTTCCTGTACCTAAGCACATTGATGCTACTAAGATAATAGAGAGTATAGATCCTGAGATAGATGTAGATGGGTTTCATACGCTCAATGTAGGGAAACTAACTATCAATGAAGATACATACATTAGTGCTACTCCTTTTGGGGTGGTAATGATGCTAGAAGAATATGGCATAGAAACTATAGGAAAACACTGTGTCGTGATAGGACGTAGCAATATAGTAGGTAGACCTATGAGTATTCTCATGAGTCAAGGTGGTAGAGACGCTACGGTGACTGTTTGCCATAGGTATACAAAAGATATAGGAGCTTTTACTCGTATGGCTGATATAGTAATAGTGGCGGTTGGTATCCCCGATTTTCTAACTGCAGATATGGTAAAGGAAGGAGCTACTATTATAGATATTGGGATCACACGAGTAGATGCAGATAATAAAAGAGGATACGTACTCAAAGGAGACGTAGACTACGAGGCTGTCAAAGAAAAAAGTGGTGCTATAACTCCAGTACCTGGAGGAGTTGGTCCTATGACTAGATATGGTTTGCTATTCAATACGCTAAAAAGCTTTAAAAAGAAGCACAACATAGTATGATAGAATTTCCGGTAATGGAATATTTCTACTCCATACAAGGGGAAGGAGTATATACTGGCCAGCCAGCATTTTTCATACGCTTAGGCGGTTGTGATGTGGGCTGTGTTTGGTGCGATGTGAAAGATAGCTGGGACGCAGATAAGCACCCCAAGAAGTCAATAGCATTTCTGCTAGCAGAAGCTAAAAAGCATCCGAGTAGAATACTGATACTCACAGGTGGAGAACCTGCTATGTACGATCTAACTGAGATTTCTAAAGCCTTTAAAAATGAAGGTTTTAGAGTACACATAGAGACTAGTGGAGCGTATGAACTTATTGGCGATTTCGATTGGGTGACCTTCTCTCCAAAGAAGTTTAAAGCACCTATAGCCTCTGCAGCTATTCAATCAGATGAGCTTAAAGTAGTAGTACTCAACAAAAGTGACATTGCTTGGGCAGAGTCGCATCAACGTATGGTGACAGATACGTGTAAGCTATACCTTCAGCCTGAATGGGATAAACGTGAGGTTACCGAGAAAATAATATTTGACTACGTACTAAAGAACCCCAACTGGTTTGTGAGTTTGCAGACGCACAAGTATTTGGGCGTAGATTAGAGGCTAACCTTTCCTTCCAACACCTCTATAAGTTTTGGATCGTTGTATTAGAAATGATCTGGTATATTTAAGATCTTAATCTTGTTACTCAGTTTGAGTTTACTAAATGACTTTATTGCTTTTAGATGTTTTCGCTCCACAACATAAATAACGTCTGCCCATTCTAAATCTTCTTCATCCAGATAATTGGTCCCTTCTTGAAAGCAAATAGATTTGTTAATGCCACAAGACCTAAACTCAATAGCTGGGTATTTCGCTGAGAAGTAATCTTCAGCAGTTTTGGATCTATCTACATTTGCTGAGCATACAAAAAGAATACTTCTCCTTTTTTCAAAGGTAAGGCTATACACTCCAACACATCAAAATAGGAATTAGCCTAGATTAGGATAAATAAAAATGATATGAATAGTATCCAATTTACGAGAGATTTCCCAGATGAGACAGCATGCCGAGCCCACTTTAGGGCAGCTAGAGAGCTAGAAGGCATAGTATGTAAGAAGTGTGGATGCAAGAAGCACTGGTGGTTAAAGAATAAGGATCAGTGGAAATGCTCAGGGTGTGATTTTAGGACAACTATACGAAGTGGCACCTTTATGCAAGGCTCGAACTTGGGATTATATCAGTGGTACTTGGCTATGGCCTTTATGAGTTTTAGCAAAAAAAGAATATCAGCAAGTGAGCTACAGCGGCAAATGGGTATAAGTTATTACTGTAGTTGGAAATTAGGGGTATGTTTGATGGGGAGCACATATGGAATTAATCCTGAGCTAACTCTACAATCTCTAGCGGCCCAAAACTACCTATAATTGCCCTATCTGCTTCTATTTTCACTTCTAATCTTTGAACTTGTACACCTGCAGGTATTCGCACATAGAATTCTTGTTCATTCGCTATTTTTGCTTTTGCAAGAGGGTGAAAGATTCGCACTTGATTAGTTAGTATAGTATCAGTAGTAAGTACTCTAGATCGTATGAAGCCATTGGATACCATTTGGTCAATGGTGTTTTCTAGTGAAATACGAATCCATTGATCACTAGTACTAGTTTGTAGATTTAGAGCAGTATCTACTAGAGTAACCGAACCTTCATTAGCAGGAATAGCATACGTGCCTGTCATCTTGATTAATTCATTTTTAGTATAACCAGCTTCACTGTCTAAGAAATCTTCATTGTCCAATAGGCTCATTGCTAGCGGGGTAGGGCTTTTATCTAGAAATATAGACTGGTAATATGCCCAGTTCATATCGTGATAGTGGAGCACGGTACTGTTGTACTGGTGTATCTGCACCAAATTTACATATATCATAAATGCACCTAGTGGCAATAGGGTAAGCTTATATTTCCAGGTACTTAATCTATCAATGACACAAGCTAGAGGTAGGGCAAATACCCCAAGGCTTTGAGATAATGCTCTGCACGAGTAGGTGGCACCATATCGCCAGTCAGACCAAGCTATCACCACCCATATAGTGAGTAGAGAAAACCACAATACAGATTTTTGAAAAGGTCTGTTTTTCATGAAGAAAAAACCAACTACGAAGCCTATAGCGATAGGTGTGTAGATAAACCATCCGTTACTTATACCAAATAAAACCCTAAACCACGGAGTAAGGAAAAACCACTTACTACCCATAGAGTAAATAGGAGAACCTGTGACGATCTGCCAGTAAACCAGTTGAGGTAATATTCCGATAATACCAAAAACGATGAAAGTCGCTATGCTGTTTTTATTAGCCCTAACTAGTTTCCATTTTTCTTTTGCAGCAGCCTTGGTATGTGTAGTCCAAAGTATAGGAATCAGTATCATAAGAGCCTCTGTAGGTCTGCATATAGTAGCTATGCCTATGAGCCAGCCGATGAGGGCCGCCCTAGCTAATGTTGGATTTTCGTGCCATTTTATAGTAGTCCAGATAACCAGCGGATACATAAAAAAAATGTAACTATGACTCATAGCACTATCTATAGATGCATATTGTATAATATTGGTAGTGAGACCTATGAGAATAAGTGTAATGGCGGTTACTCTATCATGAAAATAGTGAAGAAGTATTTTTCTTAAAAACCACAACCCAATAAGCATATAAAAAAGTGCTCCTACGCACACCGCTACTTGGTATGGGAGTGAAAACCCATCCGCAGGATGTATAGTTGAATTTTTGGCGTATAGATGGGCCACCGCAAAGAAGGGAAGTTGAAGTACGGCCAGCCCTCCTGTGTATTTGGTCACGTATACATCTAACTCTTTGTCATAACCTGCCTGATAAAAGTATCCGCCAGAGAGTCCATACTTCTCATCTATGGCGGGAAACCAAGTGTACTGCTCCATATCTCCATATATGAATGTCCCTGGCAAGTACATATAATAACCTAGTGCATCCCACGTAGTTACTTGCAGTGGTCTATTATCTCCTAGCTCTTTGGGGTACTGAAAACGATAAAAGACAAATGCACTAAATACGATTAGAAGTGCTACGAGCGAGTAGTTGTTTTTCATAAAAAATTACACTAGACCCAATGCAAGTGATAATCTTTTATTTCTAGAGCCAAAGCAGCTTTGGTTACACGTAATGGTTTGAAAGTATCTATCATCACAGCGAGCTCTCCAGTCTCTTTTTTGCCTATACTGGCTTCTGCAGCTCCTGGTGTAGGGCCGTGCGGTATTCCCCCTGGGTGTAGACTCATCTGGCCTTTTTCTACGTGTCCTTTGCTCATAAACTGACCGTCTACATAGTACATCACCTCATCGCTATCTATATTGCTATGCCAATATGGTGCAGGAATGCTAAGCGGATGGTAATCGAATAGTCTAGGTACAAAACTGCAAATTACAAAGTTTTGCCCTTCAAATGTTTGATGTATAGGAGGAGGTAAGTGGATACGGCCTGTTATAGGTTCAAAATCGTGTATGCTAAAGATAAACGGGTAATGTGTCCCATCCCAACCAATCAGACAAAATGGATGGTATTTATACGTATACGGATAGAGCTTGTCTTCTTTCTTAGTTTTAATAAGGAACTCTCCTTCCTCCACTATGGTCTGTAGATTCTCAGGCTGTTTGATATCTCGCTCGCAGTAGGGTGATTGCTCTAACAGTTGTCCGCCTTTACTCATGTACTTTCTAGGGTAGAGCACAGGACTATGACTTTCGGTAATCAATAGTTTATTGTCTTCCGTGTCAAACTCCATTTGGTAGATTACGCCTCTTGGGATTACTAAATAGTCTCCATATTTAAATTTGAGTTCGCCATAGTTTGTTCTGCACGTTCCACTTCCTCTGTGTACAAAAATCACTTCGTCGCTATCTCCATTCTTGTAGAAATAGTCGGTCATACTCTTTCGTGGACAAGACATGCATATCTGTAAATCGCTATTAGTTAGCATAATAACTCTGCTTTCTAGATAGTCGTCTTTGGGTTGCACGTCGAAGTTTTGGAAGCTACGGTGTAGCATTTCCATATCCCCAGCTAGCTCTGGTTTTAGGTCTATTGGCTTATCTACTTTTAAAATGGCCGTAGGTGGATGGTGATGGTATAGCAAGCTATAGCTATTACTAAAACCTTCAGTACTAAAGAGTTCTTCTTTGTACAGTTCGCCATCAGGTCTTCTAAACTGCGTATGTCGCTTGGGTGGTATGCTTCCTAGTTTATGGTAATGTGGCATTGCTTTTTTTGCTTAAGAGGCAAAGATATGAATTTACAAAATAGTTTAATTGTTAATCCAGACAGATTAGTGATAAAGTCAGTAGATTTTAGCGAATGCAATTTATTACCTTTGCGTCACATTGAAAATAACAACGTATTTTATCTGTATAGGGCTGTGCATAAGCACGCTACTGCATACTAGCTGCGGCTGGGTAGGTGGCAAGACTTATTCTATGGCATCTGACACTACCCTTAGCCTAGAAGCAAGGGAATGGAGTAAGAAAATAGATCAAGACCCAACTAATGTTGAGTATCTTACTCAAAGAGCACAAGTGTTTTCTGCGGAAGGAAGATTTGACTTGGCTATAGTAGATTATCAAAAAGCAAGCGAACTAGAGCCACAAGAGGTAGCACATCTGTATAGCATGGGAGATGCTTATTTTGCTAATGATCAGACCACTTTGGCTTTGCAGCAATACGATGAAGCAGAACGAGTAAATCCAAATGACGTAACTGCAGTGTTTAAACGAAGTCAATTTTTATACTTTGTACGCCAGTTTGATCTAAGTAAGATAGTGCTAGGCAAGCTATTGGTGCTTAATCCACAGCACTCGCAAGGTAATTTTATTATGGCTATGCTTCAAAAAGAAACAGGAGATACAGCTTCGGCTATTGAGTACTTTCAAAAAACCATAGCGTGCTTAGGGTCAGACTACAACAGTAGTATGCAGTTGGCCTTAATTTATGACAAGCAAGGTCAGGATGATTTAGCTCTTAGGTACTACGGCAATGCTATTAATATAGACCCGACTAGTGATGAAACTCACTATTCCTTGGGTTTATTTTATCAAAATAGAGCAAAAAATTTGCTGGCTATGAAGGAATATCAAAAAGCAATCGACTTGAATGCAAATCACTATTTAGCATACTATAATGCCGGAAATATTTTAGCTGATGACGGCAACTTTACGAGTGCTATAGATCATTTTGAAATCTGTATTCGGTTAAAAGATGATTTTGCAAAGGCGTATGGCAGAATAGGTCAATGTTTCGAAATGCTAAAGAAGAATGATTTAGCCCTACAGAATTATAAGAATTGTTTGCAAATTGACCCTAATATTGCATACGCTAAAGAAGGGATTACTCGTTTAGGTGATTTTCAGTAAAAAAATAAGGAATAAAAGAAGTTTTGAATATAAAAATAACATTACCTGATGGCTCCATACGCGAAATGCCACAAGGGAGCTCGGCTTTAGATGTAGCCAAAGACATATCCGAAGGACTAGCCAGA
>Ga0307993_1000782_pt1 | contig 10962 bp, 9 predicted proteins | sample EllFjometagen260_FD_203163 | JGI IMG/M metagenome (GOLD analysis project Ga0307993, IMG submission 203163) | Marine microbial communities from Ellis Fjord, Antarctic Ocean - #260 | ecosystem: Environmental > Aquatic > Marine > Unclassified | place: Southern Ocean | collected 2014-11-02 | reverse complement strand
GGTTCTTGTTGTAGACTGCTTTCGGCATCTTCGGTCGTTTCTTTTGGACTTCGGCAATTATCTTCCGTTTTGCTTTTTGGGTGACTGCCTTTCGCAGTCGTCCCATTTGCGTTTTGTTGAAAACGGTTTCGTTGCCCTTGAGTAGTTTCAATGCGGTCTTCTTGACAATGGTTGGCATCGTGTCAAATAATGTGTGATTGCTTACAACAACCATTAGATAATATTCGATGAACACACAATACGGAAATGAAAACCTGTCGAACGATGACCAACTTGCTTACGAATTTGCAAACGAATCGTACAAGAAAGAGGCAGACCGACGAAAGAACATTGACGGATATGAACTCGATGAAAAGCTATCGAACGTCAACACTGCCGTATACCACCACCACGGCAAGAAAGACACCCGTGTAGGGCACCGTGGTTCGACAAGCGGATTCGATTGGTACGGAAGCGATACGATGATTGCGTTGGGTGCCGAAGACCACAGCTCACGCCACAAGAAAGCATTGCAAACGACGAAAGACGCCCACGATAAGCACGGCTACACGGTGATGGCGCATGGCCACTCGTTGGGACAAAATATATCCAATGTCATCACCGAAAAATTGGGCGAAGAAGATTGGTACAAAGGAACAATCGGATTCAATGCTGGTGTTAGCCATCTGGGTCGAGCTAATCCGTTTTCCAAACAGCGACGTGAATGCAGGCGAAAGAAGAATCGCCCCAAATACTGCGATAAGACAACGAACATATACGAAAAGAATGATTACGTTTCGAATAACAACGCTCTTTGTTCATTCGCCACTGCAGGAATGGGCGGAAAGCTTTGCCGAAAACAAGTAGGCTATGGCAACCAGAAGTTCTACGACCATTCCAGCAAATCGAAAAATCGATTTGTAAATGCCCTCACCACAACTGTGAATACCGTCGCACCAATCCGTGTATTTTCCAACGGCAAAAACCATTCGCTCAGTGTGTTTGAGAAGAAGGATAGAGATGACAAATCAAAGTCCTAATTGTTTTCCAATGTACCTAACCGGATGCGAAATCGTGTCCGCTTGCTTGCCAATGTGCTGTGCCGTGTGTGCATACTTACCAATTAAGTGCACGACCTGTTGAGTTTTACCGAGCATTCGTTCCGCTTGGTCAATCGTCTCGACGATTTTGTTCATAGAAGGCATCGTTGTGATTGATTGATTGATTGATTGTTGTTATCCATTCTTGCATATTTTTTTCGACGCCATTGGTAACAACACAATCAAAATGATTCGCCAGCGCTACAATAATTACACGCAGTTGTATTTGGGCACACCCACAGCCGACAAGCAACTACAAGCAAAATCGAAACGGGACAGATTTATTCGTGCGTACAATCTCGAACCACCACAAGTGTACCATTTCACCAATGTGCAATCGAGACCGCCTCTGTCCCACCACATGCCACTGGCAAGGCACAAGAAACCGATTCATCATATCCCCGAAGCACGGGGATACACAAGACATGTTCGTGGTAGTGCGTTGTACAACCAGCAAGTGCAACGCCAAATTCAGGAGTTGGCAAAATTGGTGAGTTGATTCAGTGTTCACAAATATCTTCAGTGCTCTGTAACTCACTGAAATACTGAAATCTCCCGAACGATGAGCGATAGCGATTATTACGAAGACGATTACACGGATGAGCAACCGGAAGACGAACCATCGCCACAACCGGAGCCAGCAATGGGGATAGAAAAAGCCGACGAGCCACCTCCACCAAAACCAAAACGAAAAACGTCCCAAGCAAAGTTGGACCAGTTGCGAAAGGCGAGATTGGCAAAGGCGAAGAAACGTGAAGAGAAACTGAAGGCCAAACCATCCCCATCCCCGACGAAAACCAAACGGGCACCCACGAATGTTGAAAAAGAAGAAGAACCCAACGTAGAAACAGTATATGTAAAACGTAAGCCAAAGTCCAAACCCAGAAAGAAGAAACAGCAAGTTGTGTATGTAGAGAGCGATTCATCATCGAGCGAAGAGGAGCCCGAAATCGAATACAGATACGTCAAGCGAAAATCCCGCAATCCCAAAAGAGCACCCAAACAACGACCACCGTCATCGCCAGCATCATCGCCGGAGCCAGCACACCACCAACAGCAACCAACATTCGATGAACAACAGTACTACTATTCGAACGGGGACATTCGCTGGTGATTTAATTCGATTGCTGTACATTAATTTGGGTCTATGCGTATCGAAGAGAAAACCAATGAATCGCTGGCTGTCCGGCCGTACGACAACCAAATGAAACGGTCAAAAGAACTGCACCCATCGATTCCACAACCACCCTTTAGTATGTTGATTTGCTCTCCCAAAGGCGGTGGTAAAACCACGCTTTTGTTAAACCTGTTGTACAAACGTCACAACAAGAAAAACGCATTTTATAGGCACTACTTCGACACCATATACGTCTTTTCGCCGACGTTTAGGCTGGACAAAAAGCTTCAAAAAATGAAAATACCAGAATCGCAAATCTACGAAGACCAAGATGATTACGAAGACATCATTCAAGAAATCATTGCCACCCAGCAGGAGGAAATCGAGGCAGTTGGGAAAGATAAAGCGAATTCGATTCTAATGATTTTCGACGATTTAGCCGGAACCAAGATGTTTTCGCACAATCGCTCAATTCTCAATAGGCTGGCTTTGAATTCTCGCCACTATAAAATAAGTATTATCATCACGTCGCAACAATCGAATCTGATCAACACCGCATTTCGCACAAACTTGTCAGCCATGATAATATTCGGGTCTTGCTTGAACAACCGAGCCGAATTGAAACGGCTTCGGGATGAATACTTGGGTCAATTTACCAACAAAGAGGTGAAACAGCTGTTGAATTACGTTTTCGACGATTCCAAATACAACTTTCTGTATCTCAACTTTCAATCACACGGTCAATTGATTAATAAAAATTTCAATCCCCTTCAAATAAAGTTGGACAGCGACAAATAACATCGAATGGTAAACCTCACTTTAGAAAAGAATTGCACTGTGCATTGCCGTTCGCTCGACCGCTCTGGCGACAACGACACACCATCGAAATTCAAATTGCATCTGCGTGACCCGATTAAGTGCGGGCGAAAGCAGTACATGCGTGCCACGATGATTTCGGGCAAATTCCCAAGCACATTTTACCAAATCGGTGACAAAGACCGACTGTTCACAATAGAATTCAATTTGACGAGTTTGCCGTTCTACAACCAATACAAAGGATTCGCCGTGACCAATCCAATCAACGGCAAAACGACACGAGCCGAGTACAATCGCTCAATCGAAGTCAGCATTTCCAAAGGCAACTACAATGTCGAAGAGCTTCTGGCTGAAATCAAAACGAAATTGAACACAGCGTGTGCGGATGCACACGCCACCGAAACATTTCGAACATTCATCCGAAGCGACCAAGCGGGATTGGGGGGCACGCTGGCATTACAGGATATTGGAGACGCAAATAGTGGTGTAGCAACGGGGTCACACATCAACCCTGCTGATGCTCACGTCGACGGAGCACCGCAATTCGATGTCGAATACAACAGCAGGTTGAATAAATGCCTGCTAAGACGAACCGATGTGCCGGGTAAGATGATGTTAGGCAAATTCAAACTTTCCACGAACGGAGTCAAATTGGGTTTTGCTTTGGGACTTCCGCATATCACAGCCCAACTGCTGAGACAACTGAAAATCGCAGGAAACCCGACCACCGCTGAGTCTTTATCATTCCATTATCGTGAAAACACATCCGTCGACGAATACTTCGATTATCCCGTGACGAAGACGGGTGTCAAATTGGGAAATGCAGTATACTCATTTTCGAGTATCAACATGTTTGCAAACGACACCATTTACGTTCGCTCGAATCTGCCTTCAAATTCATACGAAACGCTTTCCGGAAGCCAATCGAATGTGCTTGCTGTCATCCCATTGACCGCAGGAAACAACAGCGAGAACTTTTATACGCCATCAGCACCAGTCAGCACCATCATCCATCAGGAAGCCGTAACCGAACTCAACATTCGTATCACTGACGCTTTTGGCGAATTAGTCGATTTTGTTGGGTGTGAATTGGAATTCCAAATTCTCTTCGAGTGCTTCGACTCGGGCACACGACAAGACAAGCCATCCGACCCCGATTATATGTCAATGAACAACATCAACTCGTTTGCGAACATACACGGGATTGATGGGCACGGAAACAAATCACAAATCATCAGCACGAAACCCATTATGGTCAATTCCAAACCGCTGATGAGCAGATTTAGTCGTGCGTCTTCTTGATTGAAAATTATCTGCGGGAATGATTAAAAACGTATTACCTGTTTGATTCAACATAATGTCAGTCGTGCCTACCAGTTTGATGTACACCAGTGGTGGGCGAAAGATTGCTTTGCCGAGTACACGCCGAACCGTCCTTGTGTCACCCGAAGCGGGGCAGTCGGGATACAATTACCAAACCCAGCCCACGATTACACTCAATTTGCCTCCAAGTTTGAATTTCGTAGACACGCACCACTCCTATTTATCGTTTCGAATATCCGTCGTTGGCGTTGATTTTTCTAAGCCTTGTCGAATGGATGAGCACGCCATGTCTTGGTGCAGGGACTTCCGTATTCTTGGTGGCGAAGGCCAAGTACTCGAGGAAATCCAGAATTTCAATCTGATTTCGGTTTTGCTCAACAAGGCCACTGCAAATGATGCATTCAAGGATTCAATCGGCGCTATGCTTGTTGGGCAGGGCAACAAAGCAAAGCGAAATGCATCTATGAGCCACCCACGGGGACAGATGTACAATTGCGGTCTGTGTGCATCGGGCATACTCGGTGGTTCATCGAGCAACCCGATTTTGCCGATGGCGTTCTCAAGTGCACCACTGCAAATCGAATTTACGCTGGCACCGATTGACGAGTGCTTCGTGTACACCAAAGACACGTCTGCAAATGCGCCTTCACCCAGCTACACAATCGATATGGTGCAGTACCACGCTTCTTGTCTTTCGATGAGCGCCGAGTACAACCAGCGCTTCAGCGAACAACTGACACGCAATGGAATCGATATGAGTTTTTCAACCTACAAGCACCATTCGTCCGTAATCACCAGCGACCAGATGAGTCTTTCGATTTCCCAGAACGCATCGTCGGTCAAAGCCTCGTATCACCTCCTTCGCTCCAAGGCAAAGGTGTCGTCTCCTGAACACGACTCGCTGAGCACGTACAAATCCGGAGGTCTGAAGTCTTTTCAGGTAGATTTGGGTGGAAAGCTCTATCCCGAACAGCCCATCAAGCTCGACCAAAGCGGTGTAGTCGATTTGTACTCTCACAATTTGATGAGCTGGAACATGTATCGCAATAATAGTCTATCTTCTTCGATTGTCGACTCCAATTTCACATCAACCGAAGCCACATCACAGCCACTCGGCAACATCTCGACCGGATACAAGTCGCTCCCGATTCGCCGTGTGTATGGTACTTGGCTGGCGAATGGCAAGGAAATTTACGGCAATGCCATAACGAAAACCACACTGGCTTCTGCTGGCGCACCAACTGCCGGCGAAAGCGCAACAATCGCAAACTTGGTCAACGACTCTGTTGTCGAATTGACACTGTTAGCTGGCAAGAAGAACCCGCTAACCGGCCAAGCAATGGCAAATGCGAATACGGTTGCCATCACACACACCGTGCCAACGCTGACGTTTGTACCAGACGACCCCAGAGACATCGGCTTGATTGAGCAGGGTCTCCGGTGCAAGATTGGCGTGTCTGCTCTATTGGCTCCCGAGGATGAAGAGACGGCTGATGCGAACACCGATATTCTGGGCACCAAGGATGGATACACCAACCTGCACGACACTGATTTGGGTCTTGACCGTTTCTTTGCTTCTGGGCCAGCGAATGCGTACGAAGATGGGGCTGGCAATGAGCTCGCTACGAATGTCTCATTAAACAACCAATTCAATATGGAAGGCAAAAATGTGATGTACGCTGGGAGTGCGAGTGCCGTGTCTTGGGGGCACACTGCCTCTGGTGCAGGCGGTGTAGGTCAGATGGCACAGCGACACGTAGCTGGAGTAGGAATCGGTTTCGTCGATGGCCAAAACCGCCCTATCCTGTCTAAGAAGGCCTGTGCTGGATTTGCCGGTTTTGTGGATTGTATGCCGAGTGATGAATCGTTTTATATTTCCAATAATCTGGAAACGTTCCAAGAATCGCCCCTAATCAGTGGTAGCGATTTGTCATCGGCTGTCCCCTTATTCCTGAAGCTCGAATACGAGACGAACCAAGGTAGCGGTGCTGAATCATTCTATGAGAAGCGAGACCAGAGCGACAGTTTCCAATCGTACATTATGGTTGATTCTGTTTTACGCCTGATGGCAAATGGGCAATTCATTTCAAGTGTGTGAGAAAACAGACATTTCAGTGTTTCAGTGTTTCAGTGTTTCAATGTTTCAGTAATGCACACAGAAAACAACAGAGATTTCAATCCCCATTTCAATCCCCATTTCAAATAAATACATGCTCCTTACACCACAATCAATTTCTGTATTCTAATGTAATTATCGATTTGATTTCAAAATGCCAGAAAAATCAGCCAGCGGTCTGGTGTTGCTGAACGGCAATCGATTATCTGTGAATAACCACAATCCCGATTTACCTGCAATCAGCGTAAATGGGCAACAGCTGTCCTACAGGGACATTGACCTTGCCAGTGTACGTATCACTGAAAACAAAGCCTTCGTGTTGGATGACAGCAACAACACGTACTATGAAGTACTGCATTCGAATAGCGATATTCAGGTTCATTTTGAAGAAGACGCTGGTGAACCAGCTAAAATACAAGCGGGCCAAATCATTTCGGCATCGAACCAATTGTTCAAGCAACAATCGCCGGCTCCATTCTGCTACATTGACACTTCCGGTCGACTGGCATCAGCGAACCTATGGACAAACGTATGGAAAGCGAATGTCATGGGCTTCAACGATATAGATAAATCGTCAAATACTTACAACCACGGTTTGTGCCCTGCTGGTGATGCCAATCACATGAGCAGATTCCTCAGGGCAGATGGAATTTGGGCATTGCCGAATAGCGCTTTCACCGGCTCTGTTGCGGAAACGTTTCTGTCCCTCCAAGACACGCCACAATCGTATATGAGTTGTTTAGACCGCTATCTGCGTGTGTCGTTTGCAAATGGTGGTTCAATCGTCTTCGATGAAATTGATTCCGGAAAAATCCCCGAACACCCGAGCAATCTGTATTACACAGATGCGAGGGTCGATGGCAGGGTTGCATCCAACCTGTCAAACAAAAGCATATCGAGCATCAGCATTTCGGGTACGTTGATTTGTAATGAATTACAAACCGATAGCGACAGACGGCTCAAAACGGACATATGCAATCTGGATGACGAGCGTTGCATGAACATCATCAATCGATTGCTACCCAAAAAATACCGATTCAAAAACAACCCCAAATGCAGGTTTGGATTGATCGCACAAGATGCCAAACAGATAGTCCCCGAATTGGTCAACACCACCAACGAAACGATGTCCATCAATTATTTGGAAATCATCCCCATTTTGATTGGCGGGATGAAACAAATGAAACAGCAAATCGATTGCCTTCAATACGATTTGGAATTGGCCAACCAAAAAATATGTGATATCAATTACAATATCAGCCAATCTCTCGACAAACCAAATTAATGTCCCGTTCCAAACTCTCGAATACCGAAATTAAATTTTACACGGCTGGCTCTGGTGGTGGTGCGGACACCATTCACGCAAAGCTGAAGGGAAGCACACAAGATAGTGTGATTTTCGAAGGCTCGTCATCGGCCGTCGCTGTCAAATTGAAAAACATTGCTGACCCGACATTACCCAGCGAAGCATCTACCAAGAACTACGTCGATACAAAGGTGCAGGAACTTCAAAACGGTCTGAGTTGGAAATTGCCGGTGAAATGCAAATCGAATGCTAATGCCTCTGCAACATTGAACGGAAACGTATTGACTTGTACGGCAAATGCACAACAGACGTTTGATGGTCAATTGGTGGCATTGGATGACCGTGTGCTGATTGCCGAACAAACCGACCAAACGCAAAATGGCATTTACGTCTGCACGACGCAAGGCAATGCGAGGGCTGGGCAAGAAGAGCAGGCGGTATTTGCTCGGGCGACTGATTGCGATACGGCAACTGAATTAGAATCGTGTGCCGTATTTGTGGAATTGGGGACGAATTTCAAAGACACTGGATATGTCCAAACCGCAGATGCACTGGTGCTGGGCACATCGAATATCGTCTTTGCTCAATTTTCCACTGTTGGCGAACTGACCGTATCAAACACCAGTGCATTGCAAAAGACTGGGAATTCTTTGTCCGTGCTCACGGACAATATTACATTGGAAATCGAATCGAATACGCTGGTTGTGAAAGATTTGGGAATCGTTGGGGATAAGGTTGCAACAGGAACTTTGACTGGAAATCACATACAGGACGCTTCTCTCACGGACATCGAACTTGCTGACAATTCCTGTGTCGAACGAACCATCAATAGCTCGGCTGTAATCGAACGGTGCTTGGCCAACGGTGCTTGCACGCAAAACAAAATCAGTTCGAACCCCCCAGCGATTAGTAGCGACCATTTGCAAGTGGGAGCAGTGGATTCATCTGCGCTGGGACAAAACCAAGTTCAAACGATTCATTGCCAAGACGGGTTTTGCACGAGCGATAAAATCGGTGGACAGCAGTTGCTTTCGTCGCACTTTTCAGCGGGATGCGTCGATAGCAATTCCGTTGGCAATGCTCAAATACAGACAATTCACTGCGCAGATGGGTTCTGCACGAATCAAAAATTAGCAAGCCAGTGCGTGACATCTGCGAAGGTGTTCCCTTTGAATATTTTGACATCGCACCTTTCCACGAATCCGCCAGCTGTCACGTCGGCAACCATAGGTAGCAATCAAATCCAGTCATCACACATGAAGGTGAATAGCATCAACACCGATTCGATTGTTGATGGAGCTTGTACAAGCGATAAGATTGCAAACAACGCCATCACGTCTTCGAAGTTGGGCACTTTGAATGGATTGACTGTGGCAGGTGTTGTGAACGCCACTTCGTTTGTAGCAACCAGTGGGAGTGGAGAACAGACCGATTCCTTTGGCCTACCAAAATGCAAAACGCTGAGTATCGATTTTGACACCGACCAATCGATTTCTGGCAATGACACTTACGTTTCTATCGGGGACGAAAGCGACAATGCCTGTATCCTGTTTTCCAACGATGACGACATTACGATGGGTCTGGTCTCTGGGGTGTTTCGAGTGAAGCACAACGGCATGAATGGGACGATTATGCACGCATTGTTCAGCGTATCGTTTTACAACGGCTCTGGTGTTGCGCAACCATTCCAAGATATAACCGACGAAGAACAGGACTTTAACCTCTTGTCTGCACAGGAGTCGTCTTACCTGTTCAGCTTGACAGCATCAATCGGGGATGGGGCAACTCGAATCGCCAAAATTCGTATGCGTGCGAAACACGATGTTGCAAGCGATTCGCTTGCTATCACCGACAGTTCGCAAGTCGTGTGCATAGCAATCGATGATTCTTCGGGAAACACGCAACGTACGTTTTCCTCCGGCACACTGAGTTAAAATCATTTCCCAGTTTAATAGCACAATCGATTGAAACTCAAATGTCTGGATTCGCAAGTGTAGCAAAGTCATACGATATCGGGTTGAAAGAACGGCCATTCTATCGCTCTCAACGTGGGGGGTTGAGCGAATTGGAGCAATTTGGAATGCAAGCCACCCAGCGTTATATGCAAAACGCCTCTCGCATTAGAGACAGCCGATTCGCACGTTCAAGGACATACGATATGGACACTGCAATCAAGGAAAATAGAGAAAAGGTGATTAGTGATACGATTCATAACTCAACAGACCCACGCCAATTGGCTGGATTGCACGGTCGAGTCCGTGCCAATCTAACACGCACCGGTGATTCATTAGCCAGTTTCAAGCCGTCTTTAAAAACAGGCGATTTGCCTGAGTCGCTCAGCGATTCATCCCTTGCCAAACGAGACGTAATGGAAATCGTTCACCGTGCCAAACAATCGACTCTCGTTTCGATGGCGAAAGCCCATGACGCCAATGTGTTGTCAGCTGACTACAAGCGACTCTATGAGAGGCCAATGTGGAATGATTCGTTTTTCTCTGCATTTGATACGTTCGACCAATCGAAAACCCAATCCCCAGCAACATCATCTGCAAAATCAGTAGCACCCACCGCCACAAGCCGATTGGCATCGAAGGGGACGGTGGGTATGCATTACGCACCACCACGAGTGAATTTTGCCGAAATGAACGGAAACGAACGTCGACGCTACCAGTCAGCACTGCTATTTGCACGCCAACGGGGGATGACACCAAACAGTGCGGAGTTCAACAACTTCATGGCTCGCCAACTGAAAAACATTAGAACAGGTCAATCGTATCGCAAGGAGATTGGCGTTTCAGCCGGTGCAATGTCTACTTCACCTCGAAGGCTCAAAAGCGGAAAGGTGATTGGCGGTGGTGGTGTGCGGAAAACGAAAACCTCCAAATCTGTGCGTAAGCCGTTGAGCGAGAGAACCGCAGTGCCTGCAGAACGATTAGACGATGTCAATGTGTATGCAATGACAACCGCACCTTCGCCTTCGAAATCGCTAACTTCATTGTGATTCGAATTACTTTTGTTGCCTGTTGTATCAAATGCCTCACAAACACAAAGACGAAAGAGAACACTGCTGTTTGGTGGAACGACCGAAGCCCCGAAAACGAAAGCCGAAAGAAGCCATCAACAACCCATTCTATAATATCCACGAAGCTGTGCCATTTGCGAGCGTGTGCTTCAATCGAAAGTACGGTTCGATGCCCAATTGATT
>Ga0307993_1000779_pt1 | contig 10996 bp, 8 predicted proteins | sample EllFjometagen260_FD_203163 | JGI IMG/M metagenome (GOLD analysis project Ga0307993, IMG submission 203163) | Marine microbial communities from Ellis Fjord, Antarctic Ocean - #260 | ecosystem: Environmental > Aquatic > Marine > Unclassified | place: Southern Ocean | collected 2014-11-02 | reverse complement strand
GGCTTATTGGCTGGGGTTTCTGAGTTCGCATCGTTTGAAGCGTCTGAACAACAATTTGAAGCCTTGGTATTATCGGGACAGCAATCGCTTGAAGCATCTGAACAACAGTTCGATTCCGCTGGTTTATCATCACTCTCGCAACAACTCACACCACAAGCCACGCACTCACCCTTTGCATTTTTAAACATCGGACAAAAACCACTAAATGACGCTTGAAACGCATTAAGCGCCATGGCAATGATTAACCACAAAAATGAAATTTGGGTTAAATCTACCTGCCCCATAAAGTGGGAAACGATTAGCAACACCACGACCATCCCAGAAAAAATTCGTAATGGTCTATTGCCTTTAATACTACTGCTCATACTTTGACCCCTTTTAACGTAAACTGCCTGAATCACTCAAGCGTATAAAAAACAACCTTTAATAATATAAAACTTCACCACAAACACTAGATGAAAATCGATCGCTAAATTGTGTCAGTCAAAGGCCTCTCAATGCCCGAGTGCCTCAAACATCATGGTGCCTACATGGCCTCTTCAAACTGCAAAAAGGTACGGCTTAAAATGCGTTTATGCCAAGAGTCGTAATGCTTTAGGTGCGTAAACTCTGGCCAGTCGGCATTCGCCGCAACCACATCTCCTACACCCATCATATCTTCAGACGCTTGAGTCATGACCGTAACCAATTTATCCAGATAGTCTCCGGTATCTTTTCTGGCTAAGTCCCAATCGGCAATCTGCCCATGACCCGGCACAATGTATTTAGCTGGCATTTTTTCGGCTTGATGAAACGCTTGTTGCCATGACATAACATTTGAAAAAGGGTGCACACCGAGCATGCGATCAACATAAATCAAATCCCCTGAAAACAGTACGTTTTGTTTAGGCAACCAAACCACCGCATCCCCAGGAAAATGCGCATCACCAAAATATTTCAGTTCAAATTGCGTGTCGCCGATGGTTAACAATGCGTTATCACCAGACAACGGTGCTTTAGAAACCACGGGCACCGTTGTGGCAAAGATGTCAGAAACTTTAGTCATTTTATCGACCAAGCCTGCGCCCATCTCTTGCTGCGTGTTTACAGTATGTTGCAAAGCAATAATTTTTGCTCCCTTGTCAGCAAAATAGCCATTGCCTAACCAACGATGATCTTGACTGCCGGTATTAATGACCGCAACAATAGGTTGTTGAGTGATATTTTTAACCGCCTTTTCTAAGGCCTGTGCGGAAGGAATACCCGCACCAGAATCAATCAATACGGCTCCTTCCGATGTCAGGACTAACCCAATATTATTGTTTAGCCCTAGATTTTCAGGGGTCCGGTTTTCAAGTGAGCCGATATAGGCATAGACATTATCCGTAACCTGTTTAAATTCAAAGGTCTGTGCGGCCATCACCGGTTGCACAAACAGCACTAAAAACCCGGCAAACAAACTTAACAGGCCTGTTTGTATTTGTTTTGTTATACGTTTTTTCATATAGAACTCATTAATTAAGGTTAAAAAGAATTAAAGTCATTATATCCGTGTATGCAGATATATCAATATTAACTGACTTTTTAGATTTAATTAAACGTGTAGGTGGTATGATTATTTTACAAAAAAATGCGATTACACCACCCCAAAAGAGCGGCAACCGCCTTAATCATACTCAACGATTGGATAAACACGTGGAACAACTCTCTCAAACCTTTAAAGCCCTCGCTGAACCGGTTCGGTTACGTATTTTGAACCTATTGATTAATCAAGAATCTCTGTGTGTGTGTGATTTAGTCTCAGTTTTAGAGCTGGGTCAAAGTACGGTTTCACGACATTTAGCCTACCTTAAAAATGCAGGGCTGGTTCATTCATGGCGTGATGGTACTTGGATGCACTATGCCATCGACCCTAAAAGCTTGACGGTACTCAACCTAGACGTTTTAAAAGAACAGTTTAAGCAAGCCCCCCAATTAAGTACCGACATACAACGTCTAGAATCCTATCAATGCTCACCCCGAACCTGCCAAGCGTGACCTCTTTTTAAATTAAAAGCGTCCACTTTTTATACCAGCCACTGGCTGCAAGATTCTACAAGTAATCACATCACGGCGTATTCGCCATCAGTAAAACTAAATTGCCTTAAAAAATTTTATATAATACCCATTCAATTGCGTTCCAATCTTTACACATCCGCGACGTTTGTCGCATAAACAGAGTTTTATTTGCATGGAAAATCGAGTATTTGATGTCGTTATCGTCGGTGGTGGAATCTCAGGCTGCGCCTTAACCTACGTATTATCTAAATACAGTAATGTGAAGTCGATTGCGGTACTTGAAAAGTACGGCTCGCTAGCACCACTAAACTCAAACGCTCGCAGCAATAGCCAAACTCTGCACTGTGGTGACATTGAAACCAACTACACGTTAGAGAAAGCGGTCATTGTGAAACGCCAAGCAAATATGCTCGTTAACTATGCGGCTCAGGTAGAGAAAAACGATTTTTTATATAAGTTTCCAAAGATGATTTTGGCGGTAGGCGATGACGAATGTGAACGTTTAGAAAAACGCCATGAAACGTTTGCCGAAGCGTTTCCGTATATGGAACTGTGGGATGCAGAACGCATTGCTGAAGTCGAACCCAGTGTCGCGTTAATTGACGGACAGCCCCGCCCAGAGAAAATTATTGCCTCGGGTTGTACCGACGAATATTCAGCGGTCAACTACGGTAATTTATCGAAATCTTTAATTAACAGTGCGCGCAACAGCAGTGCTGAAATTAACGTTTCCCTAGACACACAAGTTCAAACAATCACCAAATTTGACGACCATTATGAATTAGTCACTCCGCAAGGCACCTTTATGGCCAACTTTGTGGTGGTGTCTGCAGGCGCGCACAGTTTGTTACTGGCAAACCAGTTAGGTCACGGTTTAGACATGTCGATTCTACCCATGGCAGGGAGCTTCTACTACGTGCCTAAAATACTCAACGGCAAAGTCTACACCATGCAAAACGACAAACTTCCGTTTGCGGCACTGCACGGCGACCCTGATTTAGTGGAAATGAACAAAACGCGTTTAGGGCCAACGGCCTTAGTTTTGCCTAAATTAGAACGTTATACGGGTGGCACCTACTGGGATTTCTGGAAGAGCTTAAAACTCGATCGAAAAGTCATTCGAGTTTTCTGGGATTTAATGAAAGACAGCACGATTCGTAACTACATCTTCCGAAACTTTGCCTTTGAAATCCCGGTGATTCGTCAAAAACTGTTTGCGAAAGACGCTCGAAAAATAATCCCAAGCTTAAAAGCCGAAGACTTAGAGTACGCTTCAGGCATTGGGGGGTTACGCCCTCAGGTCATTGATAAAACCACCATGCAGTTAAAACTCGGCGAAGCCAGCATTGTCCCTGAAAACGAAAACCTCATTTTTAATATGACCCCCTCACCCGGTGCGACTACCTGTTTAGGCAACGCCTATCGCGATGCGCAAATTATTGCAGAGCGTATCGGTATTACCATCGACAAAGAAAAACTGGTCAACGAACTGCTCGATGGCGAAGACCTTGTGTTCTTTAAATAATTGCTCGTTGTAACCTAAACAACCATGCCCCCCTTAACGCTTCCTGTCCACTTAATAACCGGCCTTCTCGGAAGCGGTAAAACCACGACACTCACCCACCTTATTAGCCAAAAACCCAAAACGGAACGTTGGGGGATTTTGATTAATGAATTTGGCGACATTGATATTGATGCGGCCAGTTTAGAACCTTATGCATCCCAACAACTCATCATCAACCAAGTATCAGGCGGTTGTGTCTGTTGTACTGCGCAATTTGCGCTAACCGATGCACTCAACCAACTGATTGGCGAACCACACCTTCAACCCCTTGACCGCGTGTTTATTGAACCGACCGGACTCGGCCACCCTGCTAAAATTATCGACACCTTAAAAAACACCGTTTTTAAACAGCCCTTAGATTTAAAAGCCATTGTGTGCATCATCACCCCCAAACAACTCACCGAATCACGCTGGCAAAAATCGGCGGTCATGCGAGACTTAGTGACCTTAGCGGATATTGTGGTACTTAACCAACTTGACTTGAGTTCGGAAATTGAACAGGCCTGCTCAGAGTCCATTTTAAACCACCTCTATCCAAAGAAATCACAGGTTATACACAGCCAGTTTGGTCAAGTTGATTTAAACACGTTGCTAAAACCACACTGTCCTGCTCAATTTGTTCTGCTCGCTGGACGGCAAGATCATCAACAACAAACCGCACTGCATGCCGATACCTATCACTCACAAATCCCAGATACACAGGCCTGCCAAGTTTCAAAAAACAACCACGGTACCATTATTTCTGCGGGCTGGGTTTGGAAGCCAAACCATCAATTTAATCGCACCCAATTAAAGGCTTTTTTTGAGATGGTTGCGCCCTCACTGCTTCGCGCCAAAGGCTTACTTAAAACCGGTAACGAATGGCAACTCATCAATTGGACAGAACAACAACTGCACTTTGCTGACCTTGCGTGGCGTCAAGACAATCGACTTGAACTGTTGTTTAACGCGGAGGCTAAAATCAACCCTAGTGATATAAAGGCCATTGAAATTCAACTACTTAATTGCATTAATCCCGTCAAAAAATAAACGCTTATAGGCCAGATAATTGGCTTATTAGCCAACCGTTACCGTAGATTATTTGATAGAATCGTTTGCTAATTTTAATTTTCCAGTGACCTTAACCACTATTTCAGTGTAAAGGCGCTCTAAGTCGAAGGAAATTGCATGACCAAGAACATGCCCGATATCGCGTGCCAACCGCACCACGGCCCACAAGGTAAACTTAACTGGGTAGGAATGAGCGGGATTGAGCTGCCTATTTTAGTTAAACAAGCCCAAGCAGATGGTTCTGCGGATTCAGAGGTTCGTCTCTCTTCGCAAGCCCAAGCTTATGTCAGCCTAGACGATCCAGAGAGCAAAGGCATTCACATGTCTCGTCTTTATCTGCTGCTTGATCAAATGGCCACCCAAGAGTCGTTAACCCCTAACCGTGTTAAAACCATCTTAAACAAATTTATAGAATCGCATCATGGCTTAAGTGCCAACGCTTTTGTTGAATTTAAATTTGATTACTATGAGCGTCGTCGTTCACTAAAAAGTGATAACAGCGGTTGGAAACACTACCCAACCACACTGCGTGGTGAAGTGCGTAATGGTCAGTTTGAGTGTGAAATTTCAATCGAAGTCCCTTACTCTTCAACGTGTCCATGTTCGGCCGCTTTAGCACGTCAACTGATTCAAGAAGCGTTTGAAGCACAGTTTTCGGGCAAAGAACTCGATTACAAAACCGTGGTTGATTGGTTAGGTACCTCAGAAGGGATTAACGCCACACCGCACAGTCAGCGCTCTTATGCACAGGTTAAGGTAAAGGTACAAGAGAGCAATCAGTTAGAAATTTCTGAGCTGATTAACCACATTGAAGATGCCTTGCAAACGCCGGTTCAAGCCACCGTTAAACGTGAAGATGAACAAGAATTTGCACGCTTAAACGCCTCAAACTTAATGTTCTGCGAAGATGCCGCTCGTCGTCTACAAGATAAGTTAAATACGTGTGCGGATTACAACGACTACTGGGTGCGCATTAATCACCTAGAGAGCCTTCACCCACACGACGCTGTGGCGGTGGTGACCAAAGGGGTAAACAATGGTTACATTGACGAACCAAACTTAATGGATCCAATGAAGTAAATCTAACCCATTTTCTATAACCAGCCGTTATAAAACGTAAATGAAAACCAAAAAAGCCGATTTGAGCAGGCCTGCTCAAATCGGCTTTTTTATTATTAATCTCAGTTAAATACTCTGTTAATCCAAAATAGAAAATCTAAATCACCTAGACCAAAGTAACCAAGCTTTACAAAGAATCAACCCCGCATCCACTTCAACAAATAAATCACTCCCACTATCACCTAAGCATTTGAATGATTATTTGAAATGAGTTCAAGGTGCTGGCTCACGAAGTTTGGTAACACCAAATGAGTGGGTCAGCAACGAAGAAATCGCTCAAATAAGCCCCAAATCAGAAGTCGCCACCAGTGATTTCATTATAGATATGTATCGCATTATTCTTTGCCGCCTGATCAAACACGGGTCTATCTTTATACATCGACTGATCAATTTCTTCGGCATCGGCTTGTCGTCCATCGGCATCTGCAACCTTTTGAACTTCGGTGTGCATATAGACTAAATAGTCGTACATTTGTCGTTTGGCAGTCGCCATATCGGTCGGTGTACCGTGCCCAGGTACCACAAGCGTATCCATTGGAATTTGATCTAACATCGCTTTGTAAGAGTCTTTCCAAGCAAACGAATCCGTATAAGGGAAAAATACCGGCATACGCTCGTTGAACCCTAAATCACCGGTTAGAAGGACTTTGCGTGAAGGAATATAAACACTGGTAGAGGCTGGCGTGTGGCCAGGGCCAAAGTCTTTCAACATAACGGTTTCACCGCCACCAACATCAATGGTCAATTCGCCATCATAGGTGGTAAATTTATTTGAAACATTACGCGCTCCAATGGTAATCTCTTTGCCAACACGGGCGCTCCACTCTTGTTTAATGGCACCAAATGCCTCATTAAACTGGTCGTTCGCTAAGGTACTAGAGTACAGATTTTTAACCCCCACATCCACCCAATAGCTCGCCCCTAAATACGCATGACCTTGATTGTTTTCAACGGCCAGCCAATTCACCGGTTTGTTGGTTACTTTTTTAATTTGCTGATGCAAGCTATAAGCTAAAGCGGGGTTAGCACCGGCATTAAACACAAACACCCCATCGTCAAAGACAATAAATGAAAGGTTGTTATTTAAGCCGTAGTTGGCAGGGTTGTGCCAAATCATACTGCCCACCACGGTATACACACCCTCAGTCACCTTGGTGGCCTGTGGAATCGGTAACGCCTTACCGATGTAACCAACCTTCTTTTCAGTTTTAATCACATCGTTTGCGTAGGATTCTGAAGCGTCTTGCATAATGCTTCCATAAGCCCCTAGCTCTTTAGCATAGGCTTTAAAGCCGGCTACATAAGGATCATCAGGGGCTTTTTGGGTGATGTTAACCGCTGGTAGTTCAGTGGCAAAAACAGAATTTGCAGATAAGGCAAACGTAATAACGATTGCTCCTAATACGTGTTGATTGAATCGTTTCTTCATTGAACCGCTCCAGCTTTATTAGATTGAATCCAGCAATAGTAGCACTATTATTTATGTGACATTATCATTAAGTTCTATCAAGCAGATTAGAATTTTTATGCTCATACACATCAAAAATGGTAATGGCCATCGCAGCAATCACTGGCCCAAAAAACAAGCCTATCACCCCAAAATGAATTAGACCGGCAAAGGTTGAGAGCACGGTAATCAAGGTGTGGTTTGCCACCGCTAGGCCTTCACCCGCCTGCCCCAATGTTTTGGTTAATTTAGTAATCATAATGGGGCGCATAATATTGTCTATAAAGAATCCCGTTACCACCACGCCCCATAATGCAATGATGATGGCAGTGACATAGTCACCATTAATCACGGCAAAAATCACAATTGGAATCCACACCAACGCGGCACCCACAACGGGTATAAAAGAAGCAACGGCAATCGCCATACCAATGAACAGGCCTGGTAATCCTAACAACCAAGCCACAATGGCAAAAGACAGACCTTGCATGAGCGCAATACCCACAACCGACAGCGTCAGCACGGTCGATAAACTCGAAAACCGATCCATAATCATTTGATCGTAATAATTTTCTAATGGCGACAAAATTTTAATGTGGTTGGTAATCTTGTGGCCATCACGATAGAAGAAAAACAAGGCGAAAACCGATAGGGCTAAAAAAGTCACAAACGAAGACGTACTGCCCACAATTCCTTGCAATAAAAATAGCGAAATCTGTTGAGCAAACTCAATAATCTTTGCGGAGTTGTTTCTTAGTTGCTCCAAAGCACTGGCCTGTGCTGCATCACTTAGGGGTAAGTAACTTAAAAAAGATTGGTTTAAAGCCACTAAGCTTTCGGCATCCTGCTGATTAATCCAAGCTTGCGCGCCGCTGTATAAATGACCTATCTGCAAACTCACTTCGACTAACAGATAGGTCACCGGAGCAATAACCCCAACAAACACGATCAAGCTCATTACCGACGCGGCTTTGGTTTCTGAGCCCTTAAAGTGCTTCAGCATTTTTAAATAATAGGAATAGCTTGCGGTGGCTAATATGAGTGCAAAAAACAGCGCTTGTAAAAAAGGCGAAAAAAGCCATAACAGCCCTAATACGGCTAGCAGTAACAAAATTATTAAAAAGCCTTCCTCATACGGAACTTTTGTGTTCATAATATCGATCCAAATTGGTTTAAATTATTCGTCTAAATAGCGCTAAAGAGTACCCTACCATGAACCCAGAAATTGAAAAAGTCATTATTCGTCCTCAAGGCTCATTAGGCATTTTGTCTTACCAAGAAGCCTCTTTACTCTGTGATGTCAGCTCTGGCGGTTTGAATGATGTCCTTCGCCAATGCGCCTTAGCGGTTCTGAGTACCGGTGCGCGAGGAGACAGTGGGTTACATTTGCTAGAAACCCACGCAGACTTTCAAATTGAAGTTGCCATTAAAGGCCGCGGGGTGCAAATAATTTTAGAAAACCCGCCTAACAATGCCTTTGTAGAAGGGGAAATGATTACGGGTATTAAGCAACATCTTTATGCTGTTTTACGTGATCTTGTGTATGCCCGCAACGAAATACTATACTCAGGTCAATTTAACCTTGAACACTCTCATGGTATTACCAATGCGATTTTTCATATTGCTCGCAATGCCAGAATGCTCCATCCCGACACCCTTCCTAATGTCGTGGTCTGTTGGGGCGGGCACTCTATTCCGTTAGATGAATACCACTACGCCAAACATTTAGGCTATGAACTCGGCCTACGTCGATTGGACATTTGTACCGGCTGTGGACCAGGTGCAATGAAAGGCCCAATGAAGGGCGCAGTACTTGGCCACGGCAAACAGCGCTATAAAAAAGGTCGCTATCTTGGACTAACCGAACCGGGCATTATTGCCGCTGAAGCGCCTAATGCCATCGTTAACGAACTGTGCATTTTCCCTGACATTGAAAAACGACTAGAAGCCTTTGTAAGAATCGGCCATGGCATCATTATCTTTCCAGGTGGCCCGGGCACGATGGAGGAGATACTCTACCTTTTAGCCGTATTACTGCATCCAGAAAACACTGGGATTCCTGTTCCCGTGATACTGACAGGGCCTGAAAAGTGTCGTGACTACTTTACTAATATCATTCAATTTATTGAAACGACCTTAGGCAAACAAGCCACGGATAAATTAACCGTCATGGTCAATGAACCTCAAAACGTCGCCTCCGAGATGAAACAAGCGATGAGCGCGGTTCGACAAGACCGCCGCGAGAGCAGCGATGCCTATTACTACAACTGGCGTTTAAACATTGAGCTAGATATGCAGCGCCCTTTTAACCCGACGCATCAAAACATGGCCAGTTTAAACCTACATAAAGACCAGCCCATTCATGAACTCGCCAGTCAATTACGCAAAGCCTTTTCAGGGATTGTAACGGGCAATGTAAAAGCCGAAGGGATTCGTGAAATTGAAAAACACGGGCCTTTTGAATTACGCGGCGACGCACAAATCATGCACGCTATGGACGCATTACTGCAAAGTTTTGTCGAACAAAATCGCATGAAAATCGACACGAGCACGTATAATCCTTGCTATAAGATAATTCACACTTGAACCACACCGAGAACGCTATGACCTTTGATGATTTTGACTTGGACGAAGTCCTACTCAGCGCAATAAAAAAGCTTAACTACCACAAGCCAACGCCTGTGCAAATGCAAGCCATCCCGGCCATGCTAGATCGTCATGATGTATTAGCAGGCGCGGCCACCGGAACCGGAAAAACCGCCGCGTTTGTATTGCCGATGTTGCAGTTTTTGTTGGACGAGCCGCGTCGTGCTGATCATCCACGAATTATGGTCTTAGCCCCCACCCGTGAACTCGCCTTCCAAATTCACAAAGTCATTCGTGACCTTTCTGAATTTTGTGAATTCAAATCGGTCATCATCACCGGTGGCTTTGACCAAACCAAGCAGATTCGTCACCTAGAACAACCGTTTGATATTTTAGTCGGCACGCCGGGTCGCTTAACCCACCTGTTAGGCGAAGGTGAACTGGATTTAGATGACATTGAAATGGTCATTATCGACGAAGCCGATCGTATGCTCGATATGGGGCAAGGTAAAGACGTTCACGGATTACTCGACGCCATACCGGAAGCATTTCAAGCCGCCCTATTCTCAGCCACCCTTTCTGGTAGTGGCGTTCAACGTTTTGCAGAGACCATTTCAGACGACCCAGTCACGGTGCAAATTGAAGCTGCGAATGAGAAATCTAAACAGATTCAACAGTTGGTGTATTTGGCCGATGACAAAGACCACAAACAAGCACTGCTAGAGAATTTGTTAAACGATGCAACCTGCCAAAGTGCCATTGTGTTCTGTAACAAAAAAACACGCGCCATGGAAGTGACCGAATGGTTGCAGTCACGCAACGTGTCAGCCCAAGTGTTACACGGTGACTTTATTCAGGCTGTACGCTTAGATAAGATGAAGAAATTCAAAAACAATCAAATTAAAGTATTAGTCGCTACCGATGTGGCCGCTCGTGGACTTGATTTATTAAATGTCACCCACGTTATTAACTATGACGTTCCATACCGTGGTGACATTTATATTCATCGTATTGGTCGAACAGGACGCGCCCAACAAGTTGGGTTAGCAATTAACCTCGTTGAACGTCATGACTTAGACAACTTAGAACGCATCGAATACCACCTTGGTCACAAACTCCCACAAGCCAAAATTGCTGGCTTAGAACCGAGTTACAAAGTCAAAGACGCCAAGAAAACTAAAAAGAAAACTGCT
>Ga0307993_1000777_pt1 | contig 10999 bp, 8 predicted proteins | sample EllFjometagen260_FD_203163 | JGI IMG/M metagenome (GOLD analysis project Ga0307993, IMG submission 203163) | Marine microbial communities from Ellis Fjord, Antarctic Ocean - #260 | ecosystem: Environmental > Aquatic > Marine > Unclassified | place: Southern Ocean | collected 2014-11-02 | reverse complement strand
GCAAACCACGTCCCACTTTGTAACGCATGTTTGCACTGATTTCCTTAGGGCCCTTCACCTGGATGGCCTTGTCAACAGACAACGTGCCATGATCGGTGGTGACAATGAGTTCATAACCCTCATCAGCCAGGGCATTGACCCAGTGCCTCAGTGGTGAGTTTTTCCACCAACCATGGGTCAGGGCTTTGAATCCCCGGTCATCGGTGGCCAAATCTTTGACAATGCTCTGGTCCGTCTTTGCATGGGAGATGCGATCCACAAAATTGACCACCAAGCCAACCAAGGATTTACCCTTGACCTGATGCCACTGGTCCACCCATTGCTTTTCTGCCTGTGCATTACTCAACTTGCCATAGGCAGGTTTGCTCAGTCCTTTGCGGCTTGCCCAATCTTGAAAAAACAGGGCCTCATGCGCATTGCGGCCAGGCTTTGTATCCAATACATCCTTCACCCACTTGTCTGGGTATCGCTTAGCAATGTCAGCCGGCAACATGCCTGCAAACATGGCATTGCGTGCATACTGCGTGGCAGTTGGCAGCATGCTAGATACCACCATTTGCTCTTTCACCCGGAAAGAATCGGTAAAAAATGGTTGGATGTCATGCCAATGGTCCAAGCGCAAATTGTCAATGACCAGCAGCACCACCTTCCGTCCTTCGTGAAGCAAGGGTGACACATAGCGATCTAAAATCTGGTGGCTGAAGTCACAAGGGGCATCCTGACTGGTGATCCACTGAGGGTAATTCTTTGCATAGAATCGAATGAATAATCGGTTGGCTTCCTCCTTTTGGTAGGTAAGCATGGGTCGCATGGACTCCGCATCACTGCCCTCAAGTCGGCGTTCCCAATCGATCCATTCCTGGTAAATGGCCTGCCAATCATCCCATGAGTCGGCTGTGGAGATTTTCTCCGTCAATGCTGCAAAGGATGCGCGGTAGGTTTCCACACTGCGCCCCTCAATCAATCGCTTCCTCCCTAATACACGCGTCAATGACGCCAGGACTTGCCTTGGCTGGACGGGCTTAAGCAGGTAATCTGCAATGGCCTCACCAATGGCGTCCTCCATCACACCATCTTCCTCACTTTTAGTGATCATGATGATGGGGACATTGGGTGCCTTGCGGTGCATGATTGGCAAGCAATCCAAGCCTGTTTGACCAGGCATGTGCTCATCGAGCAAGACGCAATCAAAGGGTTGGCCATCCATGAGTTCAATGGCCTCTGCCCCGCTCGAAGCCGTGGTTACATGGTAACCCTTTCCCTCCAAGACCATCACATGTGGCTTAAAGCTTGCTATTTCATCATCTACCCAAAGAATCTTTCCTTGCTCCATATTGGCTTTGCTTACCTTTGTCATTCAATTATTGGCCATGATTACCCAGACCAACAAGTTCAAACTATTCAACGACCCAATCTATGGTTTCATTGCCATACCATCTGCATTGGTCTTTGATCTTATTGAACATCCAACTTTTCAGCGCCTTCGTCGCATCAGCCAATTAGGGCTGAGCAGCTTGGTTTACGCTGGTGCTAATCACACCAGATTCCATCACGCCTTGGGTTCGATGCATCTGATGCAACGTGCTATCCACGTGTTACAAAGCAAGGGTCATGCCATTTCTGATACAGAAGCAGAAGCTGTCTTTGTGGCCATCCTGTTGCATGACATCGGCCATGGGCCCTTTTCCCATGCCCTAGAGAACAGTTTGGTTGACAATGTGTCCCATGAAAGCATTTCAACCATGCTGATGGCTAAACTCAACAAGGACATGGGTGGCAAACTTGACATGGCCATTGACATCTTTCGAGACAAGCACCCCAAACGTTTTCTCCATCAGCTGATCTCCTCGCAGCTAGACATGGACCGGCTGGACTACCTCAAGCGGGACGCCTTCTACACGGGTGTTGTGGAAGGGGTTATCAACTCAGAGCGGTTACTTGCCATGCTCAATGTGGCAAACAATGAATTGGTGATGGAGCAAAAGGGCATCACATCCATTGAGAAATTCCTTGTCAGCCGCAGCCTAATGTACTGGCAAGTCTACATGCACAAGACTGTCCTCTCTGCAGAGTACATGCTAGCCCAAGTGCTCAAACGGGCCAATGAACTGGCTCAAAGTGGCACGGAACTCTTTGCTGGCAAATCCTTGGCCTTCTTTCTGGCCCACCGACCCAACAAGCAAGACTTCATGGACAACCCTGAGGTTCTGGAGGCCTTCACCCTGTTGGATGACGCAGACATCACAGGGGCCATGAAGCAATGGATGCATTTCGATGATCCAGTATTGAGCCAACTCTGCACCCGACTCATCAACCGTCAGCTTTTCCAGGTACGCTTCCTTGAGCAGGATGTCAGTGAGCAGCAGCGGAGCTATTTGGCAACAAGTATCCACAAGGCTCATGGCATTCCCATGGATCTCACAGGGCAATTCATGCTAGAAGGTGTCGCCAGCAATGCCACCTACAGGTCTGACTCCCAGGAGATAAAGATTCTTAAACGCAATGGTGAGGTGATCCCTTTAACCAAGGCATCAGAAATCCTTCCGATCAGCGTTTATACCCATACCATCATCCGACCCTTCATTTGTTGGCCAAAAAACATTCCATGGAAGGACTGAATATCAGTACATTTTCCGAAATCAGCTTGACTCAACTGACCCATTGCCTGGGGATTCCATGCCCTGAAAATCAGGAGGGTCTCGTCATCAATGCAGCCTGTGGAATCGGTCATGGACGACCTGGCTCAGTGACGTTTTTGGCGCAGGGAAAGTACCAACGGCTGGTGAAGGACTCCAAGGCTTCTGTCTTGATCACTGATCACGGCAAGGGCAAGGGCTTCCCTGGGCTGGTCTTGCATGTGCCAAACGCCTATGTGGCATGGGCTCAATGCCTTGAACTGGTTGCAAAGGATTTCAGTCCATGGGTGTCTGGGATCCATCCAGAAGCCCATGTCCATCCAAGCGCAATCATCGCGCCCAATGCCAGCATTGGCCAAGGCGTAACCATTGAAGACCATGTGGTGATTCATCCCGGTGTCGTTGTCTACCCTCATTGCCATATTGGCTCAAACAGCATCCTTCATGCCAATGCAAGCATCGGTGCAGACGGCTTTGGTTTTGCGCCAGATCCAAGCGCCAAACAGCTCTGGCACAAGATCCCTCACATTGGAGGGGTGCACATTGGTCGCCATGTGGAGATCGGCGCAAACACCTGCATTGACCGAGCTGTCGTTGGACAAACTGTGATTGGGGAAGGGACAAAAATTGACAACCTCTGCCAGATTGGTCACAACGTCATCCTTGGGGAGCAATGCATCATTGCAGCACAAGTAGCCATCGCTGGCTCAGCCACAATTGGTAACGGGGTTCGAATTGGTGGCCAGTCAGGGATTGTAGGCCACATCAATATTGGCGATCATGTCAGCATTGGCGGGGGCTCTGGCGTGACCAAGTCGATTGCTGATGGGCAATCTGTCATGGGCTATCCAGCACTGCCTGTTGAAGAATTTAGACGGAACTTTGCAGCCTCAAAAACTCGGCAGGCAAAGTGACCCAAAACCAACTCCAAAAACCCTTGACACTCAGCGGTCATGGCATCCATAGCGGAAAGCCATGCAAGCTGACAATATCCCCAGGAGAGGTGGGTTCTGGCTATGTTTTTCAGCGCTTAGACCTTGAGGGGCAGCCGGATTTTTCTCCCAGCGCCAAAGATGTGGTTGCCACAGATCGTCGAACCAGCCTCTCAAACGGAACCTTCACCATTGACACTCCAGAGCATTTGCTCGCAGCCTTGATAACATCTGGCATCTTGGATGCTCATGTCGCCATGGATGCATCAGAGGTGCCTATTTTGGATGGCAGTGCAAAGCCATGGATCGAAGCCATTGAGGATGCAGGCCTTCAAGCCATGGGCGACATGCCTATGCTGCAACTGCCTCATGCTATCCGGGTGGAAGATGAAGCAACTGGCGCATGGGCAGAGGCCGTCCCAAGCCGGCAACCCACGGTGCAATGCACTCTCAGTGACAATCTAGCCTGTGTTGGTCCTTTGCATGCCCAATGGAAATGGTCATCTGACGCAAGCTTTAAATCAAGCATCGGTCAGGCCAGAACATTCACCATGTCAAGCCAGTTGATCAAATTGGCAGAGCGCGGATTACTCCAAGGCGCTGACAAAGATGCCGGTGTCGTCATCATTGACAAGTCCCTCAATGCGAGCTCATGGAACCAGCTCAATGACTTGTTCCATGTCACCTGCGAACATTCAGAAGCCCTTGGCGCACACCCATTGACCCCATTGCGCATGGACAATGAGCCTTCTGCCCATAAACTCTTAGACATGATAGGCGATCTAGCGCTTGTCGGACAACCTGTTAGCGCGGATATCCGTACTTTTAGACCCGGTCACCACATCAACACCAAACTTGCACTCAAGATCATGGATACAGTGAAAGCTTTCAAGAACATACCCATCTACGACATCACGGAAGCACCATTGCTGGATGTCACTGCCATTCAGGAGATTCTTCCCCATCGCCCGCCATTCTTGTTGGTTGACAGAATCATCAAGCAAAGCGCTGAGGAGATTGTCGGCATCAAGGCCGTGACAATAAATGAGTCATTTTTTCAAGGCCACTTCCCTGGATCCCCTGTGATGCCAGGTGTTCTACAACTTGAAGCCATGGCACAAGTTGGCGGCATTCTTGCCTTGGCTACCGTTCCTGACCCAGAGAACTACCTCACCTATTTTTTGAAAATGGACAAGGTGAAATTCAGAAACAAGGTGACTCCTGGCGACACCCTTATCTTCCATTTGGTATTTGAAGGCCCCGTTCGTCGAGGCATTCATGTCATGCATGGCAAGGCCTACGTTGGCAACAAAATAGCTTGCGAAGGCATATTCACCGCCATGATCACCAAGGACAAGTAGGCCTATGCCCCAAATCTCCCCCCTTGCTTCTGTGCATCCTGATGCGCAATTAGCCAGCGATGTCACCATCGATGCCTTTGCTGTCATTGAAAAGGATGTCCACATCGGTCAAGGATCATGGATAGCTAGCCATGCGACTGTTCTCAATGGCACCCGCATGGGCAACTGTTGCCAGGTATTCCATGGCGCAGTGGTTGGCGGCATTCCCCAAGATCTCAAATTTGAAGGCGAGGACAGTCAGCTACTCATTGGTAATCATGTTGTCATTCGAGAATACGCCACCCTCAATCGAGGAACCAAAGCCTATGGCAAAACGGAAATTGGTGACCATAGCTTAATCATGGCCTATTCACATGTTGCCCATGATTGCATCATTGGAGAGCATGTCATTCTTGTCAACTCCGTGTCCCTTGCAGGGCATGTAGTCATTGGTGACTGGAGCATCTTAGGTGGCCTTTCCGCCGTGCATCAGTTTGTCCATATTGGCGAGCATGTCATGGTTGGCGGCGGATCCATGGTTAGAAAGGACATCCCACCATTCATCACAGTAGCCAGAGCCCCGCTTGCATTTGACGGGGTCAACTCCATTGGCATGAAGCGGAGAGGCTTCAGCCATGAACGCATTGACCGCATTCAATCAACCTACCGATTGCTGTACCAATCTGGACGCAATGTCACTCAGGCAAAGGAGGCCCTGAAAGACAACAAAGACCCAGACAGCCAGGCCATCCTGGATTTTATCGCAAAATCTGAACGTGGCATTTTGCTCAAATCCTGAGCCATGGCCCTTCAGCTATCTAACTTAAGTAAGACTTTTGGCAGCCAACAAGTGATTCCACCACTTGTTATGTCATTCTCACCAGGGGATCGCGTGGCCATACTTGGCAGCAATGGATCTGGCAAAAGCACACTGATTCAACTCCTTGCAGGCAATATCCAGGCTAGCACCGGCAGCTTTTTGCTCAACGGCGTTGACCCGGTCATCAGCCACACCGGCCCAGAAGTCGACCTGCTTGACATGCTTACGGTGCAAGAAGCCTTAGATTTTCATGAAAAATTAAGGCCAATGCGGCACTTCGTTAGCTTCAAAAACTTGGACTTGCCTTCCTCTGCTCAACACAAACGAATCAAGCAACTTTCCAGTGGCATGAAGCAGCGCGTCAAGCTGGCATTGGCTATTTGGACCGAAGCTGATGTGCTTTTGTTGGATGAACCCTGCAGTCATTTGGATGCTTTTGGAATGGCTTGGTACAATGAACAACTGCTCAATAACCTTGCTGCCACACCTAGGCACACCCATCGCATCGCCCTCATTGCTTCCAATCACCACCCAGAGGAAGTAAAGCATTGCGAGCGCGCAATCAATCCAGCGGGAGAGCATGTAACTTTACCTGGTTCCAATACCCTTACACCGAACAACTAATACAACAGCAATGGCTTCAACATCAGACATCAAAAATGGCATGTGCATACACTTCAACCATGCGCCTTACCAAATCATGGAATTTCTCCACGTAAAGCCTGGCAAAGGCGCCGCCTTTGTTCGGACCAAACTTCGAAATCTCAATGATCGTCGCGTTCTTGAGCACACATTCCCCTCTGGCACCAAGCTGGAAGAGGTCAACATTGAAATCAGAACCTACCAGTACCTATACAACGATGGCTCTGATTACCATTTCATGAATGTGCAAACCTTTGAGCAAATCCCTATGGCAGAGGCATTGATCAATGCCCCCAAGCTCTTGAAGGATGGCATGGAGTGCAAGGTGATGTTCCACGTAGATGAGGACCGCCCCATGAGTGTGGATCTACCTAAAGCCGTCAGCCTTGAAGTCACCTACACGGAGCCAGGCCTGAAAGGCGATACAGCCACCAACACAAACAAACTTGCGACTGTTGAAACTGGCGCTGAAATCAAGGTGCCTTTGTTCATCAACACCGGTGATTCGATCGTTGTCCTTACTGCTGATGGCAGCTACAAGGAGCGCGCAAAGAAGTAAAGCAACTCTCCATTAAAAAAAGCCCTCCAATGGAGGGCTTTTTTTTGACCAAAACATCAATGGCACAAGCCATCACCACCCTGGGGTTTTTTATTGCAGGCATCAGCGAGACAAAAAACTCAAGCAATAAAAAAGCCGCCCCTTTCGGGGCGGCTTCAAAGTCAATAGACTACAGAGATTAGTTCACGTCCCAGAAGATGGGAGAGGTGTCATCATCGTTACCACCGCGAGCGGCTGTAACATTGGTAGTGTTCAATGAGTACTCATCGATGCCGTAAGACATACGCAAAGGTGTCACACGCAGAGCTTCGTGAGCAATGTTCATTGCAGGCGCATCATACATGCGCTGCGTTGCCCAACCTTCGTTGCCACGTGAGTACATAGCAAGCCACTTCTGTGTACCAAGAATTGTTTTCCAATTCGTGGCATCATAAGTAACACCTGTCTGTGCCAAGTAGGCCGCTGCATCAGTAAGCGATCCGCCCCAAGCAAGAATAGATTCAGCAACAGCCGCGTCGTACAACGCAGCAGCAGTCAAGCCACCAACAGAGTAACCGCGAGAAGCAGCATCAGCAAGCAAGAATAGAACCTCTACATTGTCAATCAACATTGCAGGACGCGAAGCGTTCTCCAAAGCTGTGCCAGGTTGAGAGTGCAAGTTGTAAGACGACTGCAAACCATAAGCAGCACCGATGACAGAATCGCTTCCGCCAAGGTTCTTAAAGTAAGCAGAACGACGAGGGTCAGCATACATGTTCATCACATCAGCAATGGTGTTTGCAGCAATGAAGTCTTTACGACCAGACTGCACCAATGCATCCCAGTAAGGATTGGTGTGAGGAGGCGAAGATGTATAGTTCAACGCAGCTGACTCAGAAGCAAGAGTGATAACACCCGCAGCGATTGCAGCCTCAGCTCCTGCCTGAGCAGAAGTTGGACTGACATCAGCCATGCGAATAGATAACCTCAGACCCAAGGAAGAAGCAAACTTTGCCCATCCAGCACTTGAACCACCATAAAGGAGGTCATAAGAACCAAGGCCATTGTCGCTACCTGCCATCAATACACCAATGCTTGCAGCTAAACGGTTGCCAAGGGCAACATAAATAGTTGCAGCACCGTCATACGCTGGAGCTAAGCTCTCACCAATTGCTTCACTGTAAGGCACATCGCCAAACACGTCAACAAGTGTTGAGTAAGCATACACCTCAAGGACATCAATAACAGCAAGTTGCTGTGCCTTGGTTGCTGCATCAAGCTGCTCATCAGCACCAATGATTCCTTTAGCATCGCTCAAATCACGCAATACCGTCGCGTACATAGCGTCAAATGTATTGCCGTTCACGTCGCGGTTGTTGTAATCAAAATTAGACTCGTCCACATAGGTCGTTTGCGTCCAGTGCTGAGACCACAAAGTGAAGTTGTTTCTGTTCACGTTCACATCGCTCAAGTAATCCACAAGGGCTACCGTTGCATTAGCAACCAACGTACCTGCAGGAACCGTTTCGGGCGCCTTGGTGTTTTGGTTGAGGCTAGTCAGATCACCACAAGAGGCGATCATCAGGGCGGCTGAAGCCGCAATTAGAATTTTTTTCATCTTTCTTTTAGATTAAAATTTAATATTAACATTCCAACCTATCTGGCGAACTGCCGGATACGCACCTGACTGGTAGCCTTGGATGTTACCCGCAGACAGACCCGCTTCTGGGTCAGTGTATGGAGCGTTCTTCCAAAGAATAGCCAAATTGCGACCTGACAAACCTATATCCAGACCCTGGATACCATAGGAAGCGATCAAATCAGAAGGCACAGAGTAAGACAAGCTCACTTCACGAAGCTTCAAGTAAGAAGCGTCATAAACGTGCAAGTCCTTAGGAGCACGCGCATAACCAAAGGCATTACCGTAGTAGTGCATGTCAGCGTACTGATCTCCTACCACATTGGCTGAGTAATCATTGTTGCCGTCAGCATCAACATCTCCATTCCAATATGAAACATTTGTCACTTTCACGCCACCACCGTCATTGACCAAGTCACGAACGGAGTTACCCAAATCGTTAGTGCCAGCAGTGATGTCATAGACACCTGTTGCGTAACCGTAGTAAGTATCTAATGAGAAGAAGTTACCACCCATGCGCATGTCAAGCAAAACGTTGGCAGTGAAGTTTCCGAAGCGGAAGCTGTTGTTCAAGCCAGCCATCCAATCAGGATTGATGTTGCCAATGACTTCCTTCTCGCCACGTAGGTAGCGAACGCCACCGTAACTAGATGGCATGTCATAAACCATACGACGACCTTCGCTATCGTACACGTTAGCTACACCGTAGATGTTACCGTAAGCTTGACCCGGGCGAGCCTCAATCGTGATGCCACCCTGAACAGAAGCCAATTGCAATGACTCAAGGTCACCGTACAATGACTCAACCATGTTCGTGTTCTTGGTCCAGTTCAAGTTCATGTTCCACTCGAAATCATCCGTGCGAACAGGTGTTGCAGACAAGCTCAATTCAACACCTTTGTTGTTGATTACGCCAGCATTCACATACTTGTAGATAGAACCTGTAGAAGAAGACACCTTGGTAGGCATGATCTGGTTCGAAGACGTCTGGTCATATAAAGACACATCCAATCCAACACGGTTGTTAAAGAACATCATCTCCACTCCAATTTCCTTTGAATCGGTAACCTCAGGAAGCAAGTTTGCATTGTTGTCTGTGCTTGGAGCAGAAGCTAGCGATGTGCTACCAAATGCTGTACCCATGTTGTATGAGTTCATCAACGCCTGTGCAGGAGCAGAAGAACCAACTTGAGCGACGTTCATGCGAAGCTTACCAAAGCTGATTGCATCCACATCCATCAATTCAGAGAATATCAAGCTCAACGTAGCCGATGGGTAGAAGTACGTGCTGTTCGCTGCAGGAAGCGTTGAAGATCTGTCCTGACGGCCAGTTACATCAACATACAAGAAGTTCTTGTATCCAACTGACGCACGAGCGAAGAAGCCATCTACACCAATGGTGTAAGCAGATTCATAAGGCGCAGACGGTGTGCTTGCTGAGTTGCTCAAGGCGTAAACACCAGGTACAACCAAGCCACCATTGGTGCTTGCAGAAATGTAATCAACTGACGTGCGACGAGAGTTAGCACCCAAGTTACCGTTGAAGCTGATGTCGTCGGTGAGTTGCTTGTTGGCAGTTAATACCAAGTCCAAGTTGCTCTCAGTGAAACTGCGATTCTTGCGGCCGTAGCGTGAAAGATCAACAGAACCAACAGCAACACGCTCTTCCTGCATCTCAGAGTAGGTATCAACACTGGCGCGAGCGAGAAGGCTCAACCAATCATTGATCTCATAGGTAGCTGCGATGCTACCGATTAAACGATTACGAGAATCATTCTGGTAGTTTTCGTAAGCTGAGAAGTAAGCATTGTCAAAGTAGATTGGGCTCGTAGAAGATGCACCAGCGCCGTAACCGTAAGGGTTCCAGGTGATGTTCTTGCCAGTCGCCTCGTAGTACTCGCTCAATTTATCAACGTCCACACCGACATTCCACCACTGGCGGAAAGATTGGTTGGGGTTCTTTGAGTCATAACCTGTACCGTTACGTCCTTTAGCTGCCTGCTGGATGAAATTAGCTGTGGTTGTCACAGTCAACTTATCTGAAGCATTCAATGAACCATTGAAGGAGAAGTTGTTACGCTGCATTTCTGAACCAGGTGCAATACCTTTAGTATCATACTGTGTCATACCAATACGGAAAGTTCCCATGTCGGATCCACCGTCAATAGAAACACTCTTGTTAGTCGTCACTGACTCCTCATAGAAATCAGAACCGTCAGTGTCAGGGGCAGCGTGAGGCTGTGCCACACCGTATGTCGCTAACTCAGGGTACAAAGACTCCCATGTGTAAACATCGTAGTTTGGATCAAAGCGCAAACCGAAAGAAGCATCCTCAGTCGTTGGAATGGTTGGATCTAAAATGCCGTCACCATCAACGTCATACGCAACGATTTTAGCATCAGTGAAGTAACCGTTCAAAGTGTCAGGGCCATAATAAGGACCGTAACCTGCG
>Ga0307993_1000772_pt1 | contig 11031 bp, 16 predicted proteins | sample EllFjometagen260_FD_203163 | JGI IMG/M metagenome (GOLD analysis project Ga0307993, IMG submission 203163) | Marine microbial communities from Ellis Fjord, Antarctic Ocean - #260 | ecosystem: Environmental > Aquatic > Marine > Unclassified | place: Southern Ocean | collected 2014-11-02 | reverse complement strand
CTGGACTTATTGCACAAGACGTTGAAAAAGTATTACCTTCCGCAGTATCAGAAAAAGAGCTTCCTTTAAAGCACGATGATGGAATAGCTTATAAAGTTCTACAGTATGACCAAACAATTGGTTTACTAGTTGAAGCAATCAAGGAGCTTACTGCTAAAGTAGAAAAACTGGAGAATAAATAATGGCATTAGGCACAGGACAGTTAAGTTTAGCTGATATTGCTGGTGAATATGGTGGTTCAGCTCCACACGCTTTAAGTGAGTATTACAGTAATGGTAATGCACCGGGTAGTGGTGAAATACAAATTCACGCTGATTTTAATGGTACTAGTAATATTTTTACCTTTGCTATCTCTTCAAATACTACTAATTTAAATATGCGAAGTGCAGCTGGTAGTGCTGGTTGGGATGGTTCTGCAATATTAGCCGTTACTATAAATTCAGGAGTTGTTGTATATAGTACCTCTACTGGCTCTTATGCTATGGTTATAGGTGGCGGAGCGTTCCCTAGTGGTTCAACCTTAACAAATAATGGAACAATACTTGGTAAGGGTGGCGCTGGTGGAAGTGCAACTGCTGGAGACCGTAATTGTGGCGGCGCACAAAGTCAGCAAGCTGGTAGTGCAGGTGGCCCGGCGCTTCAAATCTCAAACGCTATGACTATTAATAATGGTAGTGGACGCGTTGCTGGTGGCGGTGGCGGCGGTGGCGTTGGAGGAACATACGGTACATGGGGAAATGGTGGCGCTGGCGGAGGAGGTGTTGGAAATGGGCCTGGTGGCACATCTCAACAAGCTGGTAATGGTTCGGCTGGTTCTTTAACTTCCGGTGGAGGTGGTGGCGGAGGCTACACTTATAATCATTGGTCATGCCCGTACGGTACTAATACAGGTTCTGGTGGTTCTGGTGGAGGATATGGAGCAGGCGGCGGCGGTGGTGGAGCTGGTTCAGGATATAGTTACACTAGTGGTGGTGCTGGTGGAGCAGCTACTTCAGGAAACTCTAATGTTACTTGGAGTGGAAATGGTACAAGAAATGGTTCATTAGGTTAAATTCTTTAGGAGAAGCAAATGGCTTTTACATACAAAATACGCTCATTTAATACAACAGAAGGGAGTGTTGCTTGCACTGTTCATAATAGTGCGGCAGAGACAGTTGGAACAATTAATATAGATTTACCACGAGATGCTGATGGTTTGTATCTAGTGGGAACACCTTTAAATGATTATATAATGGGGTTTATTCCTGTTGATTTTTATACAAGGAGTGAAGAGGTAAAATCTGGTGTGTCTAATGCAAGTGCTATTACAGCTCTTGTAGAAGCGTTACCTGAAGAAGAAGTTGAAGACGTAGACACTAATGAACCTGGTAATGCTTTTGTTGATGCAAGACTAACGCACCATGGATTAATATAAGTGGAAAAAGGATGGGCACAGCGTAGATTTAATATTTGCAAAGAGTGTCCAAGTTATGTATTTAACTTTTTTGGTGGTAAATGTAAAAATTGTGGGTGCGTAGTTAGGGCAAAAGTTTCTTTTAAGTCGCAGGAATGTCCTATAGGTAAATGGTAAAAATCGGCTAGGGAGAGATAGTTTTGAATTTCGTAAATATCGTAGAAGATACAGATTTTTTAAGTGATAATCAAAAAGCAATAATTAGGGAAGTAACGCTGGGTGCGGAATTTCCTTGGTATTGGTCAAATCAACAAACTGAAGAAATATCAGAAGGTTATTTATTTCATCAGTTGCTTACTAGACCTGAAGTTGGAGAAAACAATCAATCTAAAGTTAATTCTAGTTCTTATGATTTTTTTATTAGTTTATTAGATTCTTTCTGCAGAAAAAATAACATTGAATACCATGAAGTGTTACGCGCAAGTGTTAATTGTGTGTTTCCATGTAACGCAAAAACAAGCCCTATACACGAAGACCACGCTTTTGAACACAATCAATTAATAATTTATTTAAATGACAGCCCAACTTCAAGAACACTTATATTTAATAAAAATAATAAAAAGATCAAAAGTGTAAAAGCAACACAATTTAAAGGCATTTCTTTTCCAAATTTACCACATGCGGTTCAATACCCTACTGAAAAAGAAAGACGGGTAACTGCAATCTTTACGTTCCGATGAAAATTAATAGCGTATGTATTGTCGGGGGCGGTTCAAGTGGATGGATGATGGCTATTGCTTTAAACAATCATTTACCTAATGTAGATATTACTCTTGTAGAATCTCCAAATGTGCCTACTGTTGGTGTAGGAGAATCTACAATACCATATACTTCTTTTTTTATAAGAGACATATTAGGGTTTAAAGAAGAAGAATGGATGCCTTTCTGTAATGCAAGTTATAAAGCGGCAATAAGATTCTGTGATTTCTCTCAAAAAGGTCAAAACATTTATCACCCATTTTGGAATGATGAAGAGTCTGATTACAATGGGTTTGAGTGGGCAATAAAAAAGCATCTTGTAGACACACCAATTGAAGATTACTATAGTACAAACTTTATTACATACCACATGAGTGAAAATAATAAATTTAGTAAGCTAGAGGGTGAAGGCTTCAAATATGCTCATCATTTAGATGCTAGTAAATTTGGAGAATATTGTAAATCTAAATTTAAAGGTAAACACATACTTGCTAACGTAAAACACGTAAAAACTAATGGATCTAATATAGTTTCAGTTACAACAGACAAAGAAGTAATTAAAGCTGATATGTTTATAGATTGCACAGGCTTTCATGGATTGTTAATTGATAAGGCTTTACATGAACCATTTGAATCAATATCTGATACTTTACTAAACGATACTGCAATTACTTGTCGTATGCCTTACGCTGACAAAGATAAAGAATTAGAGCCATTTACAGATTGCACAGCGCTAGGTTCAGGATGGGCATGGAATATACCTTTGTGGTCGAGAGTAGGAAGCGGTTATGTATATAGCAGTAGATTTCAAAACGAGGATGGAGCTAAAAAAGAATATAAAGACTATCTAACTAAACGCTTTGATAAAAAACGAGTTAGTGATTTAGAGTTTAATGTTGTAAAGTTTAAAACAGGCAAATACAAACGTGGCTGGGTAGGTAATTGCCTTGCACTTACATTAGCTTCTGGTTTTATAGAGCCATTAGAGTCAACTGGATTGGCATTGGCCTGTTTCCAAATAGAAAATTTTATTAATACTGTACTAAATAAAGAATATTCTTCTTTTAAACGCACATGTTACAACGAAAAAGTAGATGAAGTGTTTCACGAAATACATAATTTTGTTTTATTACATTATGTTAATTCACAACGTGAAGACACACCCTATTGGAAATATATGAAAAATGAATTAGAAACAACAAGAGATTTTTCTAAGTATGTACAAAACATTGAAAAACAAAAGCATGCATGGTTTCCGACTAAGTCTCGTGAATGTATTATGTTAGGTTTTAATATTTCAAGTGAATATTCTAAGCATCATTTAACTTGGCATGATAAACCTATTGTTGGTTTAACAGAACAGTTTAAAGAAGGAATTTTAGAAGAATTAAAATATCTAGAAAAAAGAAAAGCTGATAAACAAAAACAAGCTAGTCAAATGGACAGTTTAAACCAATATTTATTAAATGAGATTTACTTGTGAGAGTTTTAGGAGTCGCTCCGTGTCATGACAGTTCAGTTGCAATAATTAACAATGGTGTGTTGGAGTACTTTTGTAAAGAGGAACGATTAACAAGAGTTAAAAGAGATAATATGCCTTACCAAGCAATAGCAGAAGCAGTAAAAAATGCTAAAGGCATTATTGATACATGTGTTATAGCTTCGCCTACCTGGGATGATAGTTCAAATAATGACCTTGAGGTACATCTAAAAAAGTTAACTAATTGTAAAAATTTTACAAGAATGTGTGATAGTCATCATAAAGTACATTCTACAAACGCATTTTATAATTCAGGTTTTGACAAAGCAATGTGTTTTGTTGCTGATAGAGTAGGTTCATACGTAGAAGGATTTAGAGAAGGAGAAAGTGTTTATACAGCAGAGTATCCAGCTAATTTCAAACCACTGTTTAAGAGTTATTATTTATTAGATAAGGGTTTGTATCACGATACCCATAATAATTTGCTGGCAGAAGATTTAAGACAACAACACAACTGCGACATAACAGCATCATCAACAATGGGTATGGTTCAGGTATATGAAAGTGCAACAATTTTAATAGGCCAACATCCTTTAGAAAACGGTAAAACAATGGGGTTGTCTGCTTATGGCAATAAAGAAAATATTACATCAAATTTATTTTATGATAATGTAGTCAATGATGCTAAGTTTTTGTTTTGTGGTAACAACAACACAGCTTTAAATGTTAGTAATAAACATCTTTGTACTTCTGAAGTAACCCAAAATAACTATAAAACATACGCTGACTATGCTCTTAGTGTTCAATTACAGACGCAAGAAGTTGTTGGTAATTTGATAGAAAAGTATATTAAACAAACTAGTACTAAGAATGTTTGCATGACAGGAGGGTATGGTTTTAATGTAGTTTGTAATCAATACTTAACTAATAGATTTCCTGACTTAAATTTTTATTTTGAACCTTTAGCTGATGATTCGGGAAATTCTATAGGAGCAGCAAATTATGTTTGCAGAGAAGCAACAAAACTTGTAGACATAATTCCTTTAAAACATACTTTTTTTAATCATGTTGAACCTTATATACCGCCAAATATAGGTAAAAATGTTACTGTAGAGCAAATTGCTCAACATCTAAAGGATGGTAAAATTATTGCAATGTTCAATGGTAAAGCAGAAGCTTCGCCTCGCTCATTGGGTAATCGTTCTATATTATTTGATGCCAGAATTAAAAACGGTAAAGAAATTATTAATAAAATAAAAAGAAGAGAGTGGTACAGACCTTTTGCTTGTTCAGTATTAGAAGAAGACGCGAATAAATATTTTGATATGGGGAAAACAATAAAATCTCCATTTATGACATCTTCTTTTAATATAAGATCAAAATATAAAGACTCTTTTCCAGCAATAACGCATGTTGATGGTACTTGCAGAATACAGACAGTAGACGAGAGTGTGCCACATTTTAAACAAATTATTGAAAAATTTAAAAATATTACAGGTACAGGAATGCTATTAAACACAAGTTTTAACTTAGCTGGAGAACCTTTAGTTGACTCTTTTGAGGATGCTGTAAAAACTTTTAAAAGTACAGAAATAGATTTCTTGTGGTTTCCAGAAAAAGGGATTTATTTATGAGTTTCAATATTTTTAAGCGCAAGACAGAAGAACCAATATTCCTCGATTGCTATACAGCAAGCCACTACGCTTACAACCACGCAAAAATAGATTACTCGCGCAGGTATTTCCCCGAATGGTTTAAAGGGATGGCTGAAAATTTACCAGATGGAGGAGGAACTCTAAAGCACTGCACTGCGTTTAAAGATTACTACGCCAAGGGCATTGTAATCCCGTTATGGGGTGAGGTAGAAATTACCGTGCACCCAATAGATAGCAAGAGTGGGGTATTTACGTGGTCGTCTTCAAACGCAGACTTTGATCTGCATAGCCAATCCCACCCTCGCGACCAGTGGGAAGGGTTCGGGAATAAAAACTTACAAAACATAAAGTTCGTATCCCCTTGGGCTTTTAAAACAAGAGACGAAATTGATTTTACATGGGGGCAGCCTACATGGAGCCAACCTGAGACCTTTAATGGTCTTGTTGGCCTCCCCGCAGTGGTACAGTTTAAAAGCCAATCTTTTACCGGGATCAACTACGTGGTAGAACAAAAGAAAGAAGAGCAAAAGTTTAACCTGCAACCTTTGACGCCTATAGCGATGCTCCACCCAATGACGGAGCGAAAGGTTGAGATACGCAACCATCTCGTGAGTGTTGATAAGATGAGCCAAATCCTACAGCGCGGAGGAGGCATGCTGTTAAACTCTGCTGAAAGGCAGGAACACGATAAAGCGTCGCGGTTACATTCGCGGAAACGTAAATTTTGGGACAAGGCTGACGAACTAAACAAGTGTCCATTTAAATAGGAGAAAACATATGAAATATACTTGCTGGAATTATTACGATGGGTTAGATGAAAAAGTGGTTAATGCAATCAGAGATGTCTGTTTAAAGGAAGAATTAGTTGAAGGTATAGTAAGTGATAGTTCTAATGAACAATTCACAAAAAAAACTAATGTAAGGCGGTCTAAAATAAGTTTATTAAATAAACAACAGCATAACGAAATTTTTAATTTAATGTTTGAATACGCTCTTGACTCTAATCGAAATGCTTACGGATTTGACATTAGAAGCATAGAAGATTGTCAGTTTGGTGTGTATGACTCAAAAGATGAAGGGTTTTATGATTGGCATATAGATACATTATGGGGAAATAGCTCAATGACAGATAGAAAAATTAGCATAGTAGTGCAATTGTCATCTCGTGATGAATATGAGGGAGGAGAATTTGAGCTAAAAAATCTAAGTTTTTCCGAAGAAGACAAAGTAAGATTTAAAAATAAAGGCGCTGTTATAACTTTTCCTTCGTTCCTTGAGCATCGGGTAAAACCAGTAACAAAAGGTAAAAGGTTGTCTTTAATTGCTTGGGTGGAAGGAAACAAATTTAGATGATTTGTGTTAAGGATAATTTTTTAGAAAAAGAACATTTAGAAGATGTCATTAGTTCGATACATAAGATGGAGTACTTTAGCTGTGAAGATAACCCTAACAAGTTAAACAAACTTCCTTATGGGGATTTTACTTGGACTGAAAAGTATCCAGGTAAGAGGACAATTCCTTTAGAACATATTAATACGGAGCTTTGTAGTTCTATTATGAGAGCAATAGAGAGATGTAATTTTCCTTTTACTAATAAAGCATTTAAATACAATCAGACAGCTAATGTTAGATTAAAAAAAGATAACAATGATTTCATTCATCAGGATGGTTCTGATTGGGCATATATGATTTACTTATCGGAGACTAATTTAGAATCAGGAACAAAATTTTATCTATCTGAAAATGAAGATGAAGAGTATGCTTGTACTAAATTTTTATTTAATAGACTAGTTGTATTCGATTCAAGTGTGTATCATAAATGTTGGAATAGTTATGGAGACAATCCACAAAATGGAAGAATTTCTATTAATGGGTTTTGCACTTACACCGATAACAACACAATAGCAGGAGAGTAACATGGGATATGGAAGAACACCGGTAAAAAAGAAACGTTAGAGTTTGATGATATTTTGGAGTATTTATGAGCACTTGGTGGGATAAACAGGAAGGCCTAAAAGAATTGGCAAAACAGTTTCAGGAAAGCCAAAACGAATATATAATAGGGGAAAGACATTCGCCAACACCGCCAATGTCTCCCTTCGATTCTAATCAGAAGGATAGTGACGGAAAAAAGATAGTTAGCGTCATTGGACAATTTACTAAGTAACTGATAGAATAGGAAAAATACATGGACAACATTGAAAGAATGCAGATGCAATTAGATAAGCAAGACACTCAAATTAATGATTTGTTTAAGTCTGTAAGAGAGATTAAGAACATGAACCTTAGTAATAAGGCTATGTTTAAAGGTCTAGTTATAGGTTTTGGTTTAATGGTTGCAAGTGATATGGGCGTCGTTCCACTTTTAATGAAGTTAGTTTAGTAAAACGATAGAGCAGTTGCAATTTTATTAGAGCCTACGGGTTCGTGTATTACATTTAGTGCTTACCGCCCTTAGAAGGTGTAGGGGTGTCTAAAGTAACTGTTCTATCTTTTTAATGGGAGTTTAAGTGATTAGTTTACTTACAAGCATAGCACCAATCTTTTTAGGTTTTTTCGCAAAGTTAATGGCTCTAAAAAGCCAAGCAGCAGCCGAAAATCAAAAACTAATGATAGAGTCAATGCAAGCTCGAAATGACTCTATAAACCAAGCCAGGGCTGCAGCTGACAAAGAAAGTCCAATGGCTGCCTGGAATCGAAGATTTATCATCATGGTAATCCTCGGTTTAATCATATTTACACAAGTAGCGCCAGTGCTATTTAACGTCCCAACCGTGATACCAACAGTGATTGAGGGCTTTAGTCTCCTCGGATTGCAATTTACACCTGATGTGGTAGAATACGTCACGGTAGAAGGGATGATGAAGTTTGACGAAATATTCAAATGGGCGTCAATGATAATCGAATTTTACTTTGGAGCACAGCTCGCTAAAGGCAAGTAGCCTATGAGTCGTGACTTTTTTAAATATACATAGGGGAAACTATATGTTAAATAAAATAATGAGTGGCGCTGACGCTGCTATAAACGTAGGTATTAAGCTAATTAGTTTAGCAATCGTTTTGCAGGTTGTATTTAGTGAAGTACCTTTTTTAGGTGGCGGTAACGTCATTGGTACTATCATCGGCCTTGTTGGTCAGCTAGGAGACGCAGGTTTAGTCGGCATAATTGCTGCAGCTTTAATCTATCGTTTGTTGGATGACGACATCAAAAACGATCTGAAGAAATAATGACACCTAGAGCCAGAAACAATACTATAGCAGGTCTTGTCGTAGTTGCTTTCTGGCTCATTTTAGTAATACCAACAATAGTTAAAGCGGAAACAACTACAGTAGACCAAACAACAAACTCTACTGTGACAACGAACGGAAATCAAACTACGACAGTTAAGTCACCTCCGCCCTCGGCCATATCGCCGAATGTAGGCGGTAATAACTCAGACTTATGTACTATCTCATCTAGTGGCGCTTTAGGTACTCAGATACTATCATTGAGCTTAGGAGCTACATATACAGAAGCAAATTGTTTACTTCTTAAAAAAGCTCGAATGCTATACTCAGCTGGTATGAAAGTTGCCAGCGTATCGTTATTGTGTCAAGACCCAGCAATTTTCAAAGCCATGGCTAATGCGGGAACATACTGCCCCATAGATGGTTTAATAGGTGACCAAGCTAAACGTGCTTGGGCTGTAAGAACTGAAGAAATACCAATGCCAGAGGAACAACATGAAAAAACTACTGTGGAAAAGAGGGATAGCGCTATTAAGCTTATGGGTGCTGTTGCATCAGCCTTCTTATTCTTCTAGCTACATATACGGATACACTCCAAACGCTGCTATAAGTGCTATGTCATGGAGTATGAACCCTGCTACATTAGGGGTGCATGGTATTGGCGGTATGGATATATCAGGTGTTATAGTTGGATATAAAGCCGTAAAGAATTTAGAAGATGATTTAGTAGTAAAGATTGGAAACGATAAAGTTGGTGGCGGAACAGTATGGGAAGACGTAGAAGACTGGTCACAAAAATACGGCGGTAAGATTCAAAAAGTTGTACCGTTACCTCTTACACCACTAGCAGTATTCGGTGATGGTTATGTTAAAAAAACTGGCACAGGCACAGTAGAAGATGTATCAGTAATATACATGTACCGTTTTGATAGTTGTTTTAATCCTCAAGCTGACCCTAGTTGTCCTGGTTATGTAAAACCTAAACCCCCTCCAGTACCAAAAGTACCTGACTATGATGCTTTAGAAGACGAATCTGTACGGTTAGCTCAAGAAGATACAGACAGAGATCTAATTGACGACGATGAAGAAAGCAAAGATGACGAAGACGAGGAAGATGAAAATTCTGATTTAGAGTTTGCATTAGCTAGTACAACTAACGCTCTAACTATGGCTAATCAACTAGCTCAATCTGCTATAGTAAATTCAATAAATAGTGCAACAAACATTGGCACGTATTACGTAGCAAAAATCCCTGATAGTTACATTACCGAGTCTGTCGTTTTACAAGGTGGTAACATTGTGGATAATAGGAGAGCACTAAGAAGCTTATCGCAAGATAATTTAATGAACCAAATGATAGAGGAGCAATACAAATGAAGAAACTATTAATAACACTTAGCTTTATACTTGGTGCAACCCCAATACTAGCTGAAAACGTAGATATAACTGGAACGGTGCAGAGTAGATGTACTGTAAACATGGACACTCCAGGAGCATATGGTAACCCAAACGCTTTTACGCTTACAACTTTACCTTCTTCATCAGGACAAGAACCTATAGTAAGGTTTGATGTAACTCTTGCTAATGCTTATCATGCACAAGTAAGTTATCCTACAGCGTTTACTTCTAGTCCTTCACTATCAGATACTGTTGCTTGGACTGGTACAGTTGCTGTAGCACAAATGAGTTCTTCTGACCAAAGTGGATATCAGGCGGCTAGTACCACAAGTGGATCGATGAGACAATATGCATTAGCACATGCTGGGACTTTATGGGTTAAAGCTACATCTATTGCAGTTTATGGTGGCGGTCAAGCTAAAGCCTTTCCAGGTGGTTCGTATAAGAGTGTAGTATTAGCAAGTTGCGTAGCTCAATAGGGCTATGCTTATTACTTCTTAGTGGAGTAGTACTTAGTCACGAGATGACACCGACCTATCCCACTTGGAAAATGAGTGTGGTACAAGGAGTTAAGAAAACAACCATGGAGTTGTGGAACTCTAGGAAAGATGTTGGTTATTACGAAGTCGGTGTGTTTGATGAGTCGTGGGAGCCGATACCATTTGTAACAGCTTATAGAATTATTAAGATTGATTACTTAAGTAAAGTTAAATTTGATATATACATAAGAACACAAGACATAGTAGAAGCTAGGTACATATGTTCATTGTCTAAATTAAGGAGTAACGATGAGAGTAAGACCTTGTTAGCTACTAGAATATGCTCAAAATTCAAGTAAGATGTTTATTCCTAGCTTTTCTTTGCACACAATCGATGGCTAGTAGTACATCGCTTAATCTAGCATTGCCTAGTGCTAGCTCAGGTTATGGCACAGACAGTATAAAAGCTGGAGATTTAGATTGTTCTAACAGCATAGGAGGCAGTACAAATTTTGAATTAGGAATGACTGGCATAATTAACAATGCTATAGCACCATTGTTTGGCAAAGAAGATGAAAACAATCCTGAGACAAAAGACTTTGGAATTTACGCACGCATAATAATTCCACTAGATGCCCC
>Ga0307993_1000771_pt1 | contig 11032 bp, 11 predicted proteins | sample EllFjometagen260_FD_203163 | JGI IMG/M metagenome (GOLD analysis project Ga0307993, IMG submission 203163) | Marine microbial communities from Ellis Fjord, Antarctic Ocean - #260 | ecosystem: Environmental > Aquatic > Marine > Unclassified | place: Southern Ocean | collected 2014-11-02 | reverse complement strand
TTTAAATAAAGTTGAAAAAGAGTTAGCAAAGGAAGATGTTTTTTTTGATTTGGTCCTGTATCTTTCTGTACCTCTTCATCTTTTTGTTGTTTATCAGTTTTTAATCACTGTTTCTAACCCAGCACTGCCTCTTGTAGAATTAATTGCATGTATTTTAATGATGGGAACTATTCTTGGTGTAAATGGAATTAATATTGGGCATGAATTGGGACATAAAAAAGATCATGCAGTAAAGAGAATTTTAGCTCACATAATGCTATTAACAGCTATTCAAAATCATTTTATACCCTATCATAATGGAGGACATCACAGGGATATTGGAACACCAGCCGATTTTACATCTGCAAAAGAAGGAGATATCTTTTATTTTTTTGCACTTCGTTCTCAAATAGGTGGTTATTTTAAAACGTGGAAGCTAGAAGCACACCGACTTAAGGGTAAAGGTAAAAATCAACTGTTAAATCCTATGATTATCTATACACTACTACCAGTACTTTTTCTTTTTGGTGTCTATGCTGTTTTTGGATTAAATGTGCTATTTATCTATTTTATTACTAGCGTTTATGGTATTTCTGTATTGGAGGCGCAAAACTATTTTGCCCATTATGGCTTGCGAAGAAAAATGCAAGAAAACGGACGGTATGAACGTGTAAAACCAAAACATTCTTGGAATTCAGACCATATTATAGGAAGAGTATTGCTATTTGAACTAACAAGACATTCAGATCATCATCATATGGGCGCAAAACCGTATCATTTATTGGATTCAAAAGAACACAGCCCTAATTTACCTTATGGATATCCAGCAATGCTGATGCTCTCTTATTTTCCGTTTATATTTAAACCGATAATGAAAAAGCAACTAGCGTTGTACAAAGATAAATAGTGTTTTTTTAGCATAAAATTCTATATACACATTAGCACTTCACTCCTGTCGTTGTTTCGTAAAAAGGACTACTAAACTTTTTATTAACGTTCTGCCCTGCATTTACCAAAAAAAACGGAACATAATTCGGCACTTTATGAAACCCTTTTAAATGTTGAGAAAAAGTAACAATGCTTCTGTTTTTTCTTGAAGCGGAAAACTGAACTTCGTATATTGCGAGTCATATATTTATCCTTATTTTTAATTGATAAATGTATATATAATAACAAAAAACGAAGACATGATTATATCTAAACTACATTATATATCTCAAGGTAGTTCTCCAAAAATACATCTGGAAAATATACAAAAAGCGTGTTCATCTGGTGCTGAATTAGTGCAACTACGCTTAAAAAATATTTCAGAAAAAGAGTGTTTAACATTCGCTGAAGAAGCAAGAGAAATCACAGCTCATTTTCAAACTAGATTGATTATAAATGGTTATTACAAAATTGCAAAAGAGGTGAAAGCAGATGGTGTGCATTTAGGAAAAACAGATACCTGCCCATCTATCGTTAGAGAGTATTTACACACTTGGCAAATTATTGGCGGAACAGCAAATACCTTACTAGATTGCGAAACATTAATTAGTAAAGAAGTCGATTATATTACCTTAAGCCCTTTTAGATTTACAGCATCTAAAGACAACTTACCTCCTGTTTTAGGCTTAAACGGTTATACGGCAGTTGTTGAAGCCTTAAAAACCGAAACACCAATTATTGGTGCTGGAGGCATTACTACAAAAGACGTTACAGACATATTAAAAACTGGGATTTCTGGAATTGCAGTATCTGGAGAAATTACTCGCGATTTTAATATCATACGAATATTTGACAAATTGCTAAACGCATCATCAACAGAAGAGAAACGCCATACATTTAAATAGCATCGGAATATTATTTTAGAGTATTTTTAGACTCCTCATTTTTAAGTTTAGCAGTATTTGATTGTGTCAAGTAGTTTGAGAATATTTTATCGACTAGCTCCTCTTTTGTTAAATGATGAAAAATCGTTTTTATTTTGGCTTTATAATCTTCTGAGACATCACGATTAGGTTTGGTCTTAAATATTTTTCTAGCCCATAGCAAACCATTATTTACTTCAATACTCTGAGCATCAGCTTTTACAAATTTCTTAAAAGTAATACCTAATTCCTTTTCGAAATTGGCAATATCTTTCACTTCTTCTTTTTGCAAAATAGTTAACGAAAGTCCTTTTGCGCCTGCTCTAGCCGTACGCCCACTTCTATGAACATAGGTGTCAAAGGTATCTGGCAAATGATAATTTACAACATATGAAATTTCTTTTACATCAATACCTCTAGCTGCTAAATCTGTAGCCACTAAAATATCAATATAACCTTCTCTGAATTGCCCCATAATACGGTCTCGAATCCCTTGAGATAAACTACCATGTATTGCCCCAGAAGAAAATTTATTTATCGCTAAATTTTTAGCTAATTTATTGACAGCAGCTTTGGTTTTACAAAAAATAATACCGCGTTCGCCTTCTTTAGAAGTTAAAAAATGAAGTAATACTTCTAGTTTTTCTATAGGTTCTACAACCACATATTGGTGATCGATCCCTTGATGACCCAAAGTTGCCATGTCTGACTCTATATGCACCACATGTTTCGACATGTAATTTTGAACCAATTGCTTTATGGCTCCTGACATAGTAGCAGTAAATAATAACGTTCTTCTAGATTTTGGAATGTCTTTTATAATTGAGTCTACCTCTTCTTTTAAGGCACTTACCATTTCATCCGCTTCATCTAATACTAAATACTTTAAGTTTTTAATATCAATTGCATCACGTTTAATTAAATCAACCAAACGACCAGGAGTTGCTACAATCAGATGCGTTGTGGTTTTCAAACATTCAATTTGAGGTTTAATAGGAATTCCACCGCATAACAACTCGATTGCTATTTTTGGACTATTTACAGCAAAGGATACTAGGTTCGCATGAATCTGCTGTGCTAACTCTCTTGTAGGCGCTAATATAAGCGTCTGGATATTGGTATCTTCTATATCAATCAATTGCAGTAAAGGCAATCCAAAAGCAGCAGTTTTTCCTGTTCCTGTTTTTGCAAGAACAACAACATCCTCTTTTTGATTTAGAACAACAGGAATTGTCTTTTCTTGTATTTCCGTTGGAACAGAAATTTGTAAATCGACTAAACTTTGTTGTATTTGTTCGTTAATCCCTAAATCTGAAAACTGTATTGACATAAAATATATTTTTTGCAAAGATAACTACACTTTTTTTAATAATTCCACCAATTTGGTTTCTTATTCTTCTTAAATAAAATAAAACGCATAAAAAAAGCCCATCATAAATGATGAGCTTTTAAAGTTTTAAAGTATATGTTTTAGATAACTTTTACGTTAACTGCATTCAAACCTTTGTTACCTTCTTCAAGATCAAACTCAACGTTATCTCCTTCATTAATTTCGTCTACCAATCCTGTAACGTGTACAAAATGATCTTTGTCTACTCCTTCTTCAGTTATGAATCCAAATCCTTTAGATACATTGAAAAATTTTACTGTTCCTTTACTCATTGTAATGTAATTTAATTTATAATAATTTATTGATTTGCAAATATAAACCTATTTTTGGATATACAATACATTAATGCGTTTTTTTTAATTTACTATAAAATACTCACCTTCAGCCCTTTTCAATGTTAATAGTGCTAATTTAAACGTATTTCAGAACGTAACTTTCAAAAGAAAGCATAAAAAAAGCCCATCATTTATGATGGGCTTTTAAATAACTTAAAGTATATATCTTAGATTACTTTTACGTTTACCGCATTTAAACCCTTGTTACCTTCTTGTAATTCAAATTCTACGTTGTCACCTTCATTAATCTCATCGATTAATCCTGAAATGTGCACGAAGTGATCTTTTTCAACACCATCTTCTGTAATAAAACCAAATCCTTTAGATTGGTTGAAAAATTTTACTGTTCCTTGACTCATTATACTATATTTTAATTATTAAGCTGCAAACATACTATTCAATTTTGACAAATAGCCTATAAATTCATTTATTTTTAATTTATTGTGAATTGTAGATGTCTAATATTCACTTTTTGAAGTTCGTTCGATTCCTGTATGTCCAAAATCTATGATGAGTAAGACAGAGATAAAGACAAACCTACCAATCGATAGGTCTGTAATCTTTTAAGAATTTTCCGCACCAATGTTTTCCTGTGTTTATTCCATCTAATAATGGATCCATTACACGTGCTGCACCATCTACTATATCAAGAGGCGGCTGAAAATCATGCACTTCTTGTTTCATTTTAGATAATTCTGCAGGATCTTCATCAGTTACCCATCCTGTATCAACGGCATTCATATAGATTCCGCTTTTTGCCAATTCGCCAGAAGCAGTATGCGTTAACATATTTAATGCTGCTTTTGCCATATTGGTGTGTGGATGACGTGATTCTTTGAAAAAACGATGGAACTTCCCTTCCATTGCCGATACATTGATGATATGCTTCATTCCTGTATCGTCTTTCTTCATCAATTCTGCTAAACGGTTACACAATACAAACGGAGCCACAGAATTCACCAACTGAACTTCTATCATTTCAGTAGTTTCAATAGCGCCTAATTTTAAACGCCAACTGTTCGTTTTACGTAAATCTACTTGTTGTAAATCCGCATCCAATTCTCCTTCTGGAAATACTTCTTGTGCTACTAATGTATTATCGAAACTATATGGAATTTGAGATAATTTAGCAGAAGCTCTTAATCCAATTCCTGGTTCTGGTCCATGCCAAGTTACAGGCATATTTTTATTGGATGAAGCGCCACTTGTAAGTGTTTTTAATTCGTCCAAACAACTTGTGTGATCTGACAATAAATTTTGAACAGACTGTGATAACGATTCTATTGGCTGTTCTTCTTTTGCCATCATATGTGAATAAAAACCCGAAGGTCTACGTACTGTTTGTGCGGCATTATTAATCAGAATATCTAAACGCTCGTATTTTTGCTCTATATAGTTACAAAAAATCTCAACACTTGGGATGTGTCGTAAATCAAGTCCGTGAATGTGTAATCTATCTTTCCATTGTTTGTAATCATCTTCTTTGGCAAATCGGATGGCAGAATCTACAGGAAAACGAGTTGTTGCAACAACGGTTGCTCCGCCACGCAATAACATTAAAGTGATATGATATCCAATTTTTAAACGAGAACCTGTTATAACGGCTATTTGACCGTTTACATCAGCAGTTTGAAAACGTTTTGCGTAGTTAAAGTCACCACATTCTGTACACATTGTGTCATAAAAATGATGCAACTTGGTAAACAAGGTTTTACATACGTAGCAGTTTCTAGCGGATGCTAATTCTGGTAAGTCTTTACTTTCTAATGTTGCTGCTGGTAATAATTTAGGAGCCACAAATATATGTGCTTCACGTGCACTTCGTATTCCTGTTATTTTACGCGCATGTCTATCTCTTGCTGCTTTCTTACGTTTTTCGTTCTTCTTTGCATCTTTTTTTCTACTAGCAAATTCTTCACGAGACGGTCTTGAAAACTGTCCTGCAAGTTTGATTAAAGCGGTTCTTTTTTCTTTCGGAATATCAAATATTTGATTGGTATCAGACACCAAACTTTCTAAAATATGAATACAGTCGTCAATCTGTTTTTGACTTATGATATCAACGTCACCTTCATTCTTTAATTCCATACAGTAGATTTAGTCTGCAAATATACTTTTTATCAAAGTACTTACTACTATTGATTTAAAAAGTAATATAGTTTTAATCAGGACCTTTAAGTTTTTGATACTTGACTTTCTTAATTATTATCACTAAGTTTACGTAACGCACGATACATATCATTAAAACGAATCTTTAATCTTAACGTTAGCCTTAATTATAGATTCAAGTAAAATGATGGAAACTATTAAATTTCAACATAAATTATGAAAAAAATATTCTTTGCGATTATATCAATATTATTACTGCAAAATTGCATATCAATTCGGTCGTGTGATAAACTAATTAACGGAAAGTATTATGCGAAAAATAATACTGAAACTATTATTTATTTGGACCTGAAAAATGATGGTACTTTCTATCATTATTTCAAAAACCAAACTAATGAATTTTCACATTTTGGAACTTGGGAGATAAGTAAAGACGGTTATTGTAAAATTGAATTTAGTGAATGGGAGAATTATAACAAAGATGGTGTTGATTTCCATAAGCATATTGATGGAATGACTTTATTTATTAATGGAAATTCCCTTGACTATACTCCAGATGGTTCTAATTCTAAAAGCTATAGAAGAATCAAATAATAAAGTCTGTTTGAATATCATTAAAACGAATCTTTAATCTTAACGTTACGGTCAGCGAAAATCGACGGCTTAGTGGACATACAAACCGAAAAAAAAATATTGGAATGAAGAAATTATTAATTCTATTTATTATACTCAGTGTTTCAACATATGATCTTTATTCCCAGAATAAAACTATTAAAGGAAGGGTGATTTCTGAGTATTTTGATATTTTGGCAGGAGTGTCAATTACGATTAATGACACAGTTAAAGTTGGCAGAGCAGATATGAATGGTTTTTTCCAAATAGACATCCCTGTTTCCGAGAAAAAAATATCATTTAGAATGGTTGGAGTTGACCCAACAACTATAGAGCTTGTAGATAAATGTGATAAAATTGAGGTTGTAATGATGTTAACCGGTACTTATGATTTTATAACTTTAAAACGTGCGGAGAGGAAAAGGAAAAAAGGATATAAAAAGCTCCCTGAAATCCATAGACATGCATTTGAAAAAGGTCTTTTTGAAACTGAATATGCTTGTTATAATCGAGAGTTTGAACCTTATTTTTTGGATGAGAATTAACCATAAAACATTTATACAATTTTATTTTTGGACAAACACAAAATAAAAATCATCTTAAAAAAATGCCGAACCGCTAACACCGTATATAAAAAATTGCTAGTTTTAACTTAACCAATGTTAGTTGATTTGCTAGCTAGCTTCTGATTTCCCTTCGGAAAATCCTCGCACACAAACACGATAATATAAAATTCCACAATACGTCTTAATTATAAATTCACACTACTTTTGACTTTTAGTAAAAACATACAAGCACAATACCAAGGATATTTGCGTACACCATCACTTTGGAAAAACAGCGTGTTTGGTATACAACAGTTTGAATTCTCTACAGATGCCGAAAATATCATTAATGAATCTATTCCTGAAAATTTACGCTTAGGAAAGCGTGTAGAGCGCTTTGTAAGTTCCCAATTGCAGCAAAACAAAGAGATTACGATCCTTTTAGAAAATGTACAAGTTCAAAATGAAAAAATAACTATTGGCGAAATTGATTGCCTTTTAAAGCACAACCATACGCCTATTCATTTAGAAATTATTTATAAGTTTTACCTCTTTGATGCTCAAATTGGCACTACCGAAATTGAACATTGGATTGGACCTAATAGAAATGATAGTCTGCTTAAAAAACTGACTAAACTAAAAGAAAAGCAACTTCCACTACTCTACAATCCGCTTACGAAACCATTATTAGACGATTTAGATTTAAAAGCCGATGAAATTCAGCAAGTTGTTTGTTTTAAGGCTCAGTTGTTTGTTCCGTATCAAAAGGACGTTGAATTCAAGGAATTAAACGCAGCATGTATTAACGGATTTTATATTCCTATTTCTGAAATAAAACAATTTACAGATAGCAAATTTTATATTCCAACAAAAACAAATTGGCTGTTAGAAGTTCAAACTCAAGTAAACTGGTTGAATTACAGTTTGTTTTCAGAAGAAGTTACAACTCTTACCAATGCAAAAACAGCACCCTTATGTTGGATTAAATTTCCAAACGGAAACATTCAAAAGTTTTTTGTTGTTTGGTGGTCTTAAAAAGATAAATTCTAACGTTCTTTATTCGAATAAGGCAACTAAAAATTCTGCTACACATGCAGGTTTTTCTTGCCCTTTTATTTCAATGGTACAATTAAAAGTAACTTTAATCCCACTATTCCTTAAGGCCTCTATTTCTTTGACAGAACTTAACATTCTTAGTTCACTATTTACAGGTACAGGATTTGGAAAACGAACTTTATTCAGTCCATAATTCAATCCCATTTTGATACTTTTTATAGCAAATGCCTCTTCAAGCATTCTTGAAATCATTGCTACAGACATAAAGCCATGAGCGACAGTACTTTTAAAAGGAGATTCTTTCTTTGCCCTTTCTTCATCCACATGAATCCACTGCTTGTCTAATGTAGCATTTGCAAAATCATCAATCATTTGTTGGGTTATAGTGTACCAGTTTCCTTCTGGTAATTGTTTGCCAACCATTGATTTAAATTCGCTGAAGTTTTTAAAAATACGTTTTTCCAAGGTGTTTATTTGTTAGATGACTCATTATATCTTTTAATGAAACTCGTCAATTCGAGTGAATTTTACGATTGAAAATGAGTAAAATTTGTATCGAGAATAAGAATTTTAACTACTATTTTGGTTCTCGATACAATTTTTCGTGCCTCAAAATCACTCGAACTGACGTTTTTTTATAGATTTAATGCACAACGAGTTATATCGTTACACAGTATGAATTCTAACTTTCTTTTTCTTAAGTCTCGAGTTATTCAATTTTTCAACCAAACCTTCAGCAATAGATACAGGAACGGCAACAAATGTACAGTCGCGTTTTAGTTCTATAACTCCTAATTGATCTTTACTGATTCCGCCTTGTTTAAAGAACAATCCAGCGATATCTCCTTTAGAAATCTTATCTTTTCTTCCTCCAGAAATAAATAGTGTTTCCCAATATCTTGGCTTGCGTTCTGCTTGTACAGAAATATCTATTGAAGGTGCATTTTTCTTAATAAAATTAGGAACACTTTCGTTTTTCCATTTCAATACAAATGCAGTTCCTTTAGAATTTACACGTGCAGTTCTACCATTTCTATGCGTAAACTCTTCTTCGTGCAATGGCAATTCGTAATGAATAATAAACTTCATTTCAGGAATATCTATTCCTCTAGCAGCCAAATCGGTAGCAACGATTACTTGATTTGTTCCATTTCTAAATTTAATTAGCGAACGCTCTCTATCTTGTTGCTCCATTCCGCCATAAAAACAGCCATGTGCAATATTTTTTCTTTCTAAGAAATCACTGACTCCTTGAATAGAATCTTTTAAATTACAAAAGATAATTCCTGGATCATTTCCTATATGATTTAGTAAATGAAGTAGTGTATTTAATTTGTTTTTAGAAGGAGAAATAACTGTCTTTATAGTCAATTTAGCACTTCTATGGTTCAAATAATTAAGTGTCGTTGGATTACTCATCTTCACAAAACCTGGGATTTCAACACCTTGAGTTGCAGAAGTTAAAATACGTTTATCAATATTTGGCAAATCATTGATAATCCCTGTCATATCATATTCAAAACCTACTTCTAGTGACTTGTCAAACTCATCTAAAATTAAAGTCTTGATACTGTCTTTAGAAAAACGATTGTTACTAAAGTGATCTGCTATTCTTCCTGGAGTTCCAATTAAAATTGCAGGCTCATGCTTTAATTCAATTTTATCTTTACTCATTGATCTACCACCATACACCGCATTTACTTTATAGCCAGAACCCATATTACGGATTACTTGCTCTATTTGTATAGCCAATTCACGTGATGGAACTAATATCAATGCTTGTATTTCTTTACAATCTGAATCTAATATCTTGATCAATGGCAATAAAAACGCTAAGGTTTTTCCTGTTCCTGTAGGAGAAAGTATAATCGTATTTGCTGTTGTTGCTACTACAGAAATCGCTTCTTCCTGCATAGGATTTAATTCTTGAATATTAAATTTATTCAAGATATCTTGCTGTTCTTTTATTGGGTTTGCCATGCTGCAAAAGTACTACTATAAAGTGTATTGACTTACATAAATTTAAGTGTTATTAAAAAATATAGGAAAAGGTTAAATTTTCATTCTTTGTATCAAAGCAAACCAAGCCACTATTCCTACCTAAAAGTAATTATTTCTACTCCTTAAAGCCAGCAAATGAAGCCTTATAAATGTATAAAATACGAATGCATTATTCACGTCATTCCTTTTTTACTTTAATAAATAGCAAAGAACATTTTAAAGATTAACTTACTTCATATCACCTTAATTTCCTTTACTTTTGTACCATGGAATTTATTGAACTTTTAGGATATATTTCTGCTCTTTTTATTGGCCTAACCTTAGGTTTAATTGGTGGTGGAGGATCAATTTTAGCAGTGCCAGTCCTCGCCTATTTGTTTTCTGTAGATGAAAAGGTTGCTACAGCGTATTCATTATTTATTATTGGCTCTAGTGCTTTAGTAGGCGGAATAAAAAAGCATTTTAATGGGTATGTAGATTGGAGAACTGCGATTGTCTTTGGTGTTCCATCAATCATTGGCGTATCTATTGTTAGGAAATACATTATACCAATACTTCCAGATGTTTTAGTTACACTAAATAATTTTGAATTCACAAGAAGAATGGGAATGTTTGGACTCTTTGCAGTACTTATGTTATTTGCGGCATTCACGATGATTAGAGAAAGAGACATTGAATCAAAAAGCAGTTCAAATACTCCAAAATATAATTATCCACTCATTATAATTGAGGGGATTGTTGTTGGCGCAATAACAGGGTTTATTGGTGCTGGTGGAGGTTTTTTAATTATTCCTGCTTTAGTTCTACTGGCAAATATTGAAATAAAAATTGCTATTGGAACATCATTAATTATCATCGCTTTTAAATCTTTAATAGGCTTTTTTATTGGTGATGCTAATTCATTAGAAATAGATTGGCAGTTTTTACTGACATTTACAGGAATATCTTTTATTGGTATACTTATTGGAAATTATGTTAGTAATTTTATTAACGGAAAAAGCCTTAAAAAAGGATTTGGATATTTTATCCTAACACTTGCAATCTTCATTTTTTACATGGAGTTCTTTGTGAATAGATAAATAATATAATACTCTAAAATTATGAATATAGAACAAATTTATACTGGATGTTTAGCTCAAGCGGCATATTACATTG
>Ga0307993_1000769_pt1 | contig 11036 bp, 10 predicted proteins | sample EllFjometagen260_FD_203163 | JGI IMG/M metagenome (GOLD analysis project Ga0307993, IMG submission 203163) | Marine microbial communities from Ellis Fjord, Antarctic Ocean - #260 | ecosystem: Environmental > Aquatic > Marine > Unclassified | place: Southern Ocean | collected 2014-11-02 | reverse complement strand
GTTGAGGATTCCGATTTTTGGTTAGGTATGCGCGCGCTTTTTAATTTGCAGTACCCTCAGCAAATGGGTTTTTACGCTAAAGTTTATGAACTAATTAATGACGTAACCGTGCTTTCAATCCCCGAGTTACTGGCGTGTGAATCGGCTACGCCGGATTATGCGGGGTTTTTGTATTGTTCAAAGTTACCTGGGCAAGTGCTTGAAGATGGTGTAGAGGGCGGTGTCAATGAACAAATGGTGCGCCAGTTAGTTCATCACCTTACGCAGTTACATAACGTAACCAATAATCAGTTCGGTACGTTATTTAATCCTGAGTTTTCAAAAGCGCTTTGGTGGCTAAAAATTAGGTCTACGATCACATTATTAGCTGAAAAGCAGGGTGTAAAGATTGACCGTAATCTTGAAAGCACGCTATTTAAAAGTCAGCAGGCCTGTCCAGTTCAGTTTGTGCCGATTATGCCTGACTTACGTTGGGATCAGTTTTTAACCGATTCAGAAAAGTTAACAGGCCTGGTTGATTTGGATGCGATGGTGTTTGGCGCTGTAGAGTTGGAGTTTGTGGTTTTGGAGTATTTGTTAACGGAGCAGCAAGCGGTTTTGTTTAAACAGGTTTATCAAATGGAACACGATCTGCCTGATTTACGCGCATGCCGTGACGTTTATAGAGTGTTGCTATTTTTAATGAATATATTAGGTGAGAAATCGCTGTATGCCTGGATGCAGGCACCAACGCGATTTTAGGGTGTGGAGGTTAAAGGGTTTCGTTCGGTTTGCTCGCACTCTGTCGTTGAATCTTCTTCCAGTTTAGATAACCTGCAATCGCTAAAAAGAAGTACATACCAAACATCACAATCGTCACGTAATACCCCGTTTGCCAATAAAGGGCAATCGCCGCCGAATTAATCACCAACCAATACAGCCAGTTCTCAATGACTTTTCGAGCCATTAACACCGTGTTCATCACCGAAAAAACCATTACAAACGCATCTAAATACGGCAATCTAGAACCAATTACTTGGTCAAGATAATAAGCCGTTGCTAAGCTTAATGCCAAACCACTTAAAATAAACACAATGTGAAACTTAGCAGGCCTGCTTGAAATCACAACATATTCTTGCGTTTGGTTTTGCTTACGCCACAGTGTCCAGCCATAAACCGCCATGCCCATATAATAAATGTTCAGTAACGCTTGCATAGGCAACTGACCCTCCCAAAATAGAAGGGTGTAGATTAAGGTGCTGATAAAAGCCGCAGGCCAGCACCAGATCGATTCTCTAGCCGCTAACACCACATAGGCTATGCCTAAAACGGTGGCGAGCACTTCCCAGCCGGGTAGAGCCATAAAGCTGTTAATGACGGCACTGAACAATGAGGTATCTTGAGGATTATTCACAGCTGCGAATTCTGGCGGTTGAACGGTCGGTGCCAATCAGCTTTAAAACAAAAACCGTGGTGGGTAATCGTTCTAAGGCCGTTAACATCTCATCGGTCATTTCGGCCATCACGGTTTTGTATTCGCCAAACACTTGCGTGCTCATGCTGTTGCGCTCCACCTTTAAGTTTGGGTTGGCATCCAGTCGGTCAATAAACTCAATAATCGCCGGGCAGTAATCCTCTTCAAGTGGGTACATACTAATGTCGATTGATACATCCATGATTGTCTCCTTATTGTTTGCTTGTTATCGTTTGCTTGTTACAGAGTGTTTGTTTTAGATGTGTTGATGGTTTTATCTGCTTTTATGACCACGAATGCGCCTTGGTCATGACCAGTCAGGATGTCATTGGTATTTTGATTTGAGTTTTCTGGTAATACGGTTTGCACACTGCTAAAGTGCTTAAACCCTACATTTTGTAACAATACGGTAATCTCTTGATAGCTGTAAAATATTGCATCACAGTAAAAAGGACTGTCGTGCTTATGCGCCTCATAGACTTTACCCAGTTCAGAATTTTTTTCTAAAAAGGCGATAAGAATTGAGCCGTTTTCTTTGACGACTCGCGCGGCTTCTTGATAAGCCTGTTGAGGGTTGTCTAAAAAGCATGTTGAGGTAATGAAAATTGCGTAATCATAGGTGTTGTCGTCAAACGGCAATGATTCGGCAACCCCATCAATCATATTGACACCTCGCATTAACGCCGCTTCACGCATGGCTTTTGCAGGTTCAATGCCAGTATCAATTTTGAGTGGGGCGGTAAAGCGACCACTGCCAGCACCAATTTCAAGGCCTTTTCCTTGAGGGAGTAAGCGTTGAATGGCGTCAATTTCAGTGTGATAGGTTTTTGGGTTGTCATCAAACCATTGATCATACTTTTCAACGTGCGTTTCATAACTTTGTGTTTTAGGCATAAAGTGAATCCTTAACGTGGTTCTATATAATTAGAGGTCTGAATGGCAGGCTGCAGACAGCTTTATTACAAAAACGCTGGCGGGCTGGTCTTTGAGTGAAATAAGCAGTTCATTGCTAATTTCAGGCATGATGCTTTGGTAGTCACCAAATATTTGAGTGCTCATATTGTTCCGTTCTATTTTAAGTTTTGGGTTTTGTGCAAGACGTTGAATAAATGCCAAAACAGCCGGTGCGTAATCGGTTACTAAAGGGTACATGCTTATATCAATAGAGACATTCATGGTGGTTCCTTTTGTCAAAATACAGAGCTATTAAAAAGGGCTCTTATGAGCCCTTGATACTAAACGAGCTCTCTGTGCGTTGGTTGCACAAAGTTTTTTAAACGGTTAGTAGTCCCAAGCAACGGTTAAACCAACCGTTCTTGGCTCGCCTTTTTGGGTGTAAAGGTCATCGGCATACCCTTTAGAGGGGTCAATGCCAAAAAAGAACCCGCGGGTATCGTATTCTTTATCAGCCAGGTTTCTGGCCCAAAGCGTAATGGTCCAGTCACCTTTTATATATTCTAAACTGGCATTCACTAAGCTGTAAGCATCAGATTTTGCACCGTGGCTGTTTGAAAAATAGAACGCATCTTTGCCTTCAATGTTCGCACTTGCAATTAAGTTTGACGTAAGCGCAAGTTCTCCACCAATTGAGAATTGGTAGTTAGGCGCATGTGCTTGATCTCGACCATCTAAGCTGATTGTTTGCGTGTCATCGTTTGGATCAACGTAAGTGTAGTCAGAAAAAGTAGAGTTCAAAAGACCCAGTGACGAGAGGATGCGTAGTTTTGAGTTTACGTTCCAATCCAGTTCGCCTTCAAGACCATAGTTTTGACCTTTGGCCGCATTATCTAAATAGATAATAAAACTCTGTGAACCATCTTCTTGGGTTGAGCTGTTGACTTGTTGGTCGTTTCGCTCAGCATAGAAAGCCGTTAATCTTGTTTTGAGGGTATTGTTTAAAAAAGAGGAGTTAAGACCGGCTTCTAAGTTCCATAAGTATTCTGTTTCAAAGGCACGTCTATTTTCAGGTAGGTTGGAATCATCGTTGATACCGCCTGCTTTATAACCTCTTGAAAGGCTAGCAAAGCCTAAGTGGGCTTCTGATAGTTGATGGCTAAGACTGATCTTTCCGCCATATAAAAGTTCGTCGGTGTCTTCATTTAATCCGTAAGAATTTTTATAATCGGCTTTAAATTGCTCAGCACGTAAACCCGCGGTTAAGATGGTTTTGCTATTTAAATGGTGGTCTAGTTGACCATAAAATGCGGTGTTAGAGGTTTTATAGCGTCCAGATTCTGTGCCGGATGGGTCGTCTACAAAGGCGTAGCTTCTTAAAAGTGTTTCGTCTTGGTCAATTCGATAAGCGCCGGCCACCCAGTCGGTTGAATTATTGAAAATGCGGCCTTTTTCAGAGGATAAAAAACGCACTTCAAAAGACTGGTTGTCGCGTTCACGTAAACGTTGATCAAACGCTGAGTAACCATCCGCATATTGCCCGTCATAAGTCCAGTCGTCGTCGTAGCTGTATTCTAAATCTGAACTTGACCTTGTAAGCGTGGTTTCCATTCTTATCTCAGGATTCATGTCCCAAGTTGCTTTTAATGAAAAGGCATTTGATTTTAATGTGTCTTTGCCTGGTTGGTCGCTGTCAGTTGTGAAATCATTGTCTAAGTTAAAGGCGTCGTAACCATTATCGATATCAAAATGTTTTGCGACTAAGTCAATGGTTAAGTCTTCATTGGCCAACCATCTTAACTGAGCGGTTGCATTCAGTTCGTCTTGGTTTTGGGTGTCTTTACGATTAAGGAATTCGTTTTTCATATAGCCGTCAGACTTATGTTGGTGAATCGAGATACGACCTAAAAGAGTGTCTTCAATCAGTGTTCCGCCTAACGCAGCGCCTGTGCTTTTTGTGTTGAAATTGCCGATGGTTTGTTCGTAATGAATTTGCGTTTCTTTGCTCGGTTCATTACTTTGTAAGACAATCATGCCACCTAAGGCATTCGCTCCAAAGCGTGTGCCTTGAGGGCCTCGAAGAATTTCTACTTGTTTCATGTCAAAGAGGGTACCGGCAGCACCACTTCGACTGTAATCAATACCGTCAACCGTTAAGCCTATTGATGGGTTGAGCGGTGTAGAAAACTGTCCGCGTTCACCAATTCCACGAATTTGAAAGAATTGAGCGCGAGAAGCGCCAGCGGATGAATTGACATTGGGGGCGAGGTTTAAGATGTTTTCTAAATGTTGCGCAGAACGTTTTTGCATCTCCACTTGGTTAATAACTGAGACACTGGCGGTGCTTTCTTGAATGTCAGCGGCTCTAAAGTCAGAATTAACCATAACGGTGTCGAGTTCTTCTGCTGAAATGGCAGAAGTGGCAATGAGGGAAGTGATAGCCAATGCTAACGGTCGTAATTTCATTTGGAGTTCCTTTTAAAGTATTTAAAAGGACAGGGGAGCGGTTCGACAATAAATCCTGGATGCAAAATCTTGTCATTGAAGGTGCTTGGCCTGTCCCTACGCCAGAATTAACTGGATCAGGTTCTAAGGGTTTCTTCACTTGGAAGATCTCAGGCATGGCTGCCACCCCTAGGCGAGTCAAATGTTACTATTTGTCTAATAAATTTGAAGTGAAATTATAACGTATTTATATAAACATTTTTTTCAGAATGAGCTTTAAACAAAAGTTAACTGGCCTGCTCATTGGGTTTTATTTAAAACTGACTATGAATTTTTACATATTCATGAATTTTCAGTTAGAAAAACGCTAAAGGATTGTAATCTCTATTAATGTACACATAAGAAAATGCTAAACTATTCAGCTAATTTTTTACAATGTACATCTGAGAGAAGACATCGATGCCTATCATTACTTTACCTGACGGTTCTACTAAAACTTTTGATGAAGCTGTTTCAGTCATGCAAGTGGCTGAGAGCATTGGCACGGGACTCGCAAAAGCGACGATTGCTGGACGAGTGAATGGGCAGTTAAAAGATGCTAGTGACCTGATTACAGCCGATGCTTCTCTAGAAATTATTACGATGCGTGATGAAGAGGGTGTGCATATTATGCGTCACACATGTGCGCATTTAATGGGCCACGCTTTAAAGCAGATGTATCCAGATGTAAAAATGGCCATTGGGCCCGTCATTGAAAACGGTTTTTATTACGACATCGACATGGATGCGAAGATTGGCCCTGAAGATTTGAAAGTCATCGAAAAACGCATGTTAGCGTTAGCCAAAACCAAATACCAAGTCGTTAAAAAAATGACGCCAAAGGCTGAAGCGATTCAGACCTTTACTGAGCGTGGCGAAGATTACAAGCTCGAATTGATTGCCGGTTTAGAAAGTGAAACAGAATTTGGTTTCTATCATCATGAAGAGTACGTCGACATGTGTGTTGGGCCGCATTTGCCTCACATGGGCTTTATTAAAGCCCTTAAGTTAACGCATGTGGCTGGTGCCTATTGGCGTGGTAACTCGGACAATAAAATGTTGCAGCGAATTTATGGTGTGGCGTTCCCAGACAAACAGCAGTTAAAAGACTACTTGCTTATGATGGAAGAGGCTGAAAAGCGTGACCACCGTAAGTTAGGAAAAACCTTAGATCTGTTCCATGTAGAAGATATTTCTCCGGGCATGGCGTTTTGGCATCCAAAAGGCACCGTGTTGTTTCGTATGGTTGAAGAGTACATGCGCGGTCAACTTATTGCCAATGACTATGAAGAGATACGTACGCCTTTGATTATGGACCGTTCTTTATGGGAGAAGTCGGGGCATTGGGACAAGTTTAAAGATAATATGTTCACCACAGAAACCGATAACCGCGATTACGCGGTGAAGCCTATGAACTGTCCGGGTCATATTCAAGTCTATAACCGTCACTTAAACAGCTACCGTGATTTGCCAATTCGTATTGCAGAGTTTGGTTTAGTTCACCGAAATGAGCCATCTGGAACCTTGCATGGTTTAATGCGTGTTCGCTCGTTTACCCAAGATGATGCACATATTTTCTGTACCGAAGATCAAATTCAGGAAGAAGTACAGGCCTGTATCGATTTGGTTTATCAAACGTATGCAGACTTTGGCTTTGAAAACATTGCCGTTAAATTCTCTACACGTCCAGAACAGCGTGTGGGTTCGGATGATGTGTGGGATTTGGCCGAGAGTGCCTTAGAAAATACTTTGAAGCAGTCTGGCCTAGATTATAAGTTACAACCTGGTGAAGGGGCGTTTTACGGCCCTAAAATTGAGTTTCAACTTAAAGACTGCATTGGCCGTGTTTGGCAGTGCGGAACCATCCAGTTAGATTTCTCAATGACTCAAGCTGAACGTTTAAATGCCGTTTATGTTGGTGCGGATAATGAAAAGCATCACCCCGTCATGATTCACCGAGCTATTTTAGGTTCACTTGAACGTTTTGTAGGTATTTTGGTTGAGCATTACGAAGGTAAGTTCCCAACTTGGTTAGCACCGACTCAAGCCGTAATTGCTTCAATTGCCGATGTTCACAACGAATATGTGGCTAATTTCACTAAAAATATGAAAAAACATGGATTTAGAGTGGAATCGGACTTGAGAAATGAGAAGGTAGGGTTTAAAATTCGCGAACACACTTTACAGCGCGTTCCGTATATTTTGGTCGTAGGTGATCAAGAGATGGAAAACGGAACCGTAAATGTACGTGCCAGAGGCGGAAATAACTTGGGAAGCTTCACATTAGAAGAGCTTGTTGACTTATTTACCCGTGATATTTCAAACCTTGGCCGTACAGTCGAATAGTAAAGTTGTAACTTTTTTGTAAATTGGAGGATATTGCCATCGCAATCAGAAGAGGTCGAGGTCGACCACAGCAACCAGAAGCACCGAAAGATAATATTAATAGAGCCATCAAAGCGAAAGAAGTTCGTTTAATTGGTGCCGATGGAGAACAGGCTGGGGTTGTTACAATCCAAGAAGCCTTAGATGCCGCTACCGAAGCAGGTATGGATCTTGTTGAAATTTCTGGTAAAACCGTACCGCCAGTATGTCGTGTTATGGACTATGGTAAATATTTATACCAGCAACAGAAGAAAAAGCACGAAGCTAAGAAAAACCAAAAGCAAGTGCAAGTTAAAGAAGTCAAATTCCGCCCAGGAACTGAGGAGGGAGATTATCAGGTCAAACTACGCAACCTGATGAAATTCCTAGATAACGGTGATCGTGTCAAGGTAACCATTTGGTTCCGTGGCCGTGAGATCACTCATAAGGAACTGGGCTTGAAGATGTTGGAGCGCATTAAGGTAGATATTCAAGAGGTTGCGACCGTTGAACAGATGCCGAAAATGGAAGGCCGTCAAATGCAAATGATGGTGGCTCCTTCAAAAAAAGGTAAATAGTTCATTAAGTAACTGTTGCCAACACAACAACTGGGACGACATTGTTATATTAATGCGTTACCGGTGCAGCTCCCTCAGTGCTGTTCGTTGTTCCGAAGGATAATTTTTTTATCCATGTTAAAACTGAAGTGGCTCAAATTTATTTTGAGTAACGCTTAAATGCGGAGTTTCATTCAATGCCAAAGATGAAAACAAATAGTGGTGCTGCAAAGCGCTTCAAGAAAACTGGCTCTGGCCGTTTCAAATGTAAACAGTCTAACTTACGTCACATTCTGACTAAGAAGACTACTAAGCGTAAACGTCAACTTCGTGCTGCAAGCATGATTCATGATCACGATATGGCGATGGTTCGTCGTATGTTACCGTACGCTTAAGGAGATATGAGAAATGGCTAGAGTTAAAAGAGGTGTCATCGCACGCCGTAGACACAACAAAGTTTTAAAAGCTGCAAAAGGTTATTACGGTGCACGTAGTAAAGTTTTCCGTGTTGCTAAGCAAGCGGTAATTAAAGCGGGTCAATACGCTTACCGTGACCGTCGTAACAAGAAACGTACTTTCCGTCGTTTATGGATTGCGCGTATCAACGCTGCAGCTCGTATCAATGGTATGACATATAGCCGTCTTATTGACGGTATGAACAAAGCGCAAATCGCCGTAGACCGTAAGGTTCTATCTGATATCGCTATTCATGATGCAGCCGCATTCACTGCAATTGCAGAGAAAGCAAAAGCAGCATTAGTTTAATCGCTTTTGTTGCCTTGCTAACCAGCTAGTTGGTTAGTAAGACCCATAGAGATAGGGGGCATGAGTTAGAGACTTAACTTTTGTCCCCTATTTTTTTGTTCATTGGCTATAAAAGAGCGTTTTATCCGTTTAAACACTAACCTGTTTTTATTTATCTAATACGTTGTTTTATATCCAATTTTTTTGAGGCCTGTCTATTTCTGTTTAGGCCTCTAATCTCTTTTAGAAAATTCGTTTAAGGCATTCCAAATCATGCAAGAACAACTTCAATCTATTATTACAAAAGCTCAGGTAGCCGTTGACGATGTCACTGAACTCGCCCAGCTTGATGAACTGCGTGTTCAGTTTTTAGGTAAAAAAGGTCTGTTGACCGACATCATGAAAACGTTGGGCAAATTGTCCCAAGAAGAACGACCAAAAGCCGGTCAGTTGATTAATGAAGCGAAACAAACTGTGCAAAGTATTCTTAATAAAAAGAAAAAGCAGTTAGATGACGCGGTGTTAGCGAAACAATTAGCCGAGGAAACTATCGACGTCACGCTTCCAGGGCGAGAAGTAGATCTAGGGAGCCTTCATCCGGTTACTCGTACTTTGCATCGTATTGAAACCTTGTTTTCAAAAGCAGGCTTTGACGTAGAACAAGGCCCTGAAATTGAAGACGATTGGCATAACTTTGAAGCTTTGAATATTCCAGAAACGCATCCAGCCCGTGCGATGCACGATACGTTCTATATTAATGAGAACACGGTGCTTCGTACTCACACCTCGGGCGTACAGATTCGCACAATGGAAAACAAAAACCCACCGATGCGTATTATCGCGCCGGGTCGCGTTTATCGTTGTGACTCTGACCAAACGCATACCCCAATGTTCCATCAGGTGGAAGGGTTAATTATTGAGAAAAACGCCAGTTTCGCCCAATTACGTACCTTAATTATTGAGTTCTTACGTCAGTTCTTTGAAGACGAGAATCTTAAAGTACGTTTTAGACCTTCGTATTTTCCGTTTACTGAACCGTCTGCAGAGGTGGACATTGCGACCAACCTATTTGGTGACGGACGTTGGATCGAAGTACTAGGTTGCGGAATGGTTCATCCAAATGTACTAAAAAACGTCGGTGTTGATCCAGATGAATACACAGGATTAGCCTTTGGTTTAGGGGTAGAACGTTTAGCGATGCTTCGTTACAACGTAAAAGACTTGCGTCAGTTCTTTGAAAACGATTTACGTTTTTTAAAGCAGTTTAAATAGACCACCAAACTTAATAGAGAATAGAAATGAAATTTAGTGAAAATTGGTTAAGAGAGTGGTCAAACCCAGATTGGAACACTCAAATGTTATCTGAGTCCTTAAGTTTGGCTGGTTTAGAAGTAGACGGTGCAGAACCGGTTGCTGGTGTGTTTACTAACGTAGTGGTGGGTCATGTGCTTTCAGTTGAAAAGCATCCTGATGCAGATAAGTTAAATGTCACGCAAGTTGATGTCGGTGAAGCTGAGCCCGTACAAATTGTCTGTGGTGCTAAAAACGTGGTTGCGGGCATGAAAGCCTGTTGCGCGATGGTGGGTGCCGTTCTACCGGGTGACTTTAAAATTAAGAAAGCCAAATTACGTGGTGTACCTTCTAATGGCATGCTATGTGGAGCAACCGAAATTGGTCTACCCAATGATGGTGTAGATGGTTTGCTGGTGTTACCAGTAGATGCACCGATTGGTGTGGATGTTCGTGACTACCTAGATTTAAATGATCAAATTGTTGAGGTTGATTTAACACCCAACCGTGCCGACTGTTTTAGCATTATTGGTTTAGCACGTGATGTGCATGCCGTAAGTGGTGCACCGTTTACTACCCCTTTCGAAGACCGAAATATGGCAGGCACAGCAGCCTGTCCAAAAGCCATTAATGTAGTTGAACCAGAATCTTGTCCTAAGTATTTGGGGTGCGTGGTATCTGGTTTTGATAAAACAGCCACCACGCCTTTATGGATGGTTCAAAAACTGCAACGCGGTGGCATTCGTTCTTTAAGTTTGGTTGTGGATATTACCAACTACGTATTACTAGAACTTGGCCAGCCCATGCATGCGTTTGATTTAGAGAAACTGCAAGGTTCGGTTCAGGTTCGTAAAGCCAAGCCCGAAGAGACGCTAGTTACGCTAGACGAGAAAATAGTTACACTTAATGAAGATACCTTAGTGATTGCTGATGACAGCGGTGCGATTGCCTTAGCGGGCATTATGGGAGGCCTGTCAACTTCGGTTACCGATGCCACCAATGTTATTTTCTTTGAAAGCGCCCATTTTGCACGTTTGGCCATCACAGGTAAAGCACGTCAATACGGTTTGCATACCGACTCTTCAATGCGTTTTGAGCGTGGTGTTGACCCTATGTTGCCAGAGCGTGCTTTAAATAGAGCATTAGATTTGTTCATTCAAGTGGCGGGCGGAACGATTAGCACGATTGAGTCTGTGGTTTCAGAAGATCACCTACCAAAAGCCGCTGTTATTGAATTACGACGTGCCACG
>Ga0307993_1000766_pt1 | contig 11055 bp, 10 predicted proteins | sample EllFjometagen260_FD_203163 | JGI IMG/M metagenome (GOLD analysis project Ga0307993, IMG submission 203163) | Marine microbial communities from Ellis Fjord, Antarctic Ocean - #260 | ecosystem: Environmental > Aquatic > Marine > Unclassified | place: Southern Ocean | collected 2014-11-02 | reverse complement strand
CTAACCCTAACCCTAACCCTAACCCTAACCCTAACCCTAACCCTAACCCTAACCCTAACCCTAACCCTAACCCTAACCCTAACCCTAACCCTAACCCTAACCCTAACCCTAACCCTAACCCTAACCAAAAAACTTCAAAAACTAAGAATCAGCTAGCTATTTATGCAATAAATAAAAGGGTTAGATAAATTGATCCCTTGTGGAGTGAGCGAATTTAACTGATGGATATACTTGTGCTCTTTGACGTCTAGGACTTTAGGGCTACATTTTTCAAGGATACAGACATTAAATACTTTATTGAAATCTTTTCTGTCGTTGAAACCATGCTTATTAAGATGGTGCCCAAGAGCAAAATTGTTATTTTCAAGGTCGAACTTATCTCCTTTTATGATCTGATAAAAATGTTGGCGATGCTCTCCGATGCGAGTTCTGAGTGTATTTGACACTTTTTGTAAACCATATTTCGTGAGAACGGAAGGAGATGGACGGTTTGGGGACCCCAGGTTTGAAAGGTAATTGTCTTGTGTGTGCATACGAAGGGTTGATCTAATTTCTGACTCCATATTTGACGTCATTATGACGTCATGAATCACAGTAATTTTATTTACGGTTTTTACGAAAATGCCACATCTGTAAAACAAAATTACGCTATGAAGGAATTAAGTTAGCTCCATTTGGACAAAAAATCGTACGCCTGAAATTGATTGGGCTTTCCAAAAATCACCCGGAATTTGTTTCTACCATTTTGGTTCCCCGAGAAAACTGCGTTTGAAGTAACGCGTTTTTCGCGATTTACGTTTCTAAAATGACTAAAACGACAGAACTAAAAACGACATTGGTTGATATGGTGTATCGCCTAAATATAATATGTTGCATATTGCACTGACACCTTTTGAGTACGGTTGACACCACACCAATGTCAACTCTTGTCAGATGGAGTTTATCGGGCCGGCCAACAATTGTCAGAGAATACTTGGAAAGCTGCACTAGTTACAAGATTTCAGAATCACTAGATTACTCTATCGGATGTATGTTGCAATGATGGAGCAGGTGAGCGCGGCTACCACGATTGCAGAATACTTGGGAAGCTACTGTACAGTGTACAAGATCTTAAAATAACTGGCATACGCTATCGGATCTAAATGAAGATAATATAGCAGGTGAGCACGGCAACAACAATCACAGAATACTTGGGAAGCTACTGTACGAGATCTTAAAAGATCTTGGTAGCTGTTGTGGTCGCTCCCTCCGGCGTGGCTGAAGTTCCCTGAAGATTCCGTTGGTTGATAGTGGGGGTGTTGGCTTCTTTCCCTACTGTAACCTCCATTTCCCCGGTTGTTGTAGCTGTTATTGTTGGTTCTATATTGAAAGTTGCGGACATTTCCCCTATTACCCTGTTTATGTCTCTCATCTGGTAGGCCCACCGTCCTTCTCGACCCCGTGTACTCGTAATCCGCGTTGTCTCGCCTGTTCTGCTGCAGCTGAACCGCCATGCCCTCTACCATGTGGCATAATTGGCCCATTCTGTCCTCCACTCGGCTACCTTGCTCTGTCCTGGTCGCGTTTACTGCTTTCGGTCGCGTCGCTGCCCGACAAGATTCTAGTGTTTCGGCCATGGTGAGGAGCTCCTCATTTCCAAAGTCCGGGTGCTCCCGTAGTCTGGCGCTGATCTCCGGGCAGCCCATTTGGTTCAAAAAATGCCTCCCGGAGCTCGTGGTCTCTGATGTTGGGATATTCATAGCATCGTTTTGCTATTGTATATAGAGTCACGTAGAACTCCCGGATGTTGTTTTTCTCCTGTCTCGTGTTCCTTAATTCATATATATGCTTTTCTTTGTTGGGGAGGTCCAACCCCTGCTCTTGCCTCAGTAATTCTACAAGCCGGCCGAAGGTCAGGTTCTCTCGGTCGTCGAGATGCCTGTCGATGCCCGCCATTGTTTCATCATCCAGGAAGCTCACAAGTAAGTTCACCCTCTCGCCCTGGCCCGCTTGGATGTTGTCCAGGTAAGCTTCGAACCTCCGCAGGTAGAGCGTTAGGTTCCCCCCTTTCTTATATTGCGGGGGTACCCGGAAAAAGTTCATCGGTTGGTTGCCTTGCTGCCCTCTTCTTCCCAGATCGGGCGCTCCCCCCCCCCCCCCTAGGGGGTACCACGGGTGCGTTAACATCCACCTCCTGTTCCTGCTCGCCTCGGATCATTCTTTTCGCTAATAGAATATATTACTTGTTTATTCGGTTAACTATGATCCGATTTTTCTTAAGCTGGTCACTGATTACTTAAATTTCCTAGCCTCCACTGTTTACTGTAACCTTCTTCATCCCTACCCGAGTTCTTAGGATTTTTCGTTTCGCTTATCTTCACAGTGAAGTTCGCGGTGAAGTATTATAATAGTCACACACTCGTACTATTATTCTACTCTCCCTGCTCTCCGTGTACTCCTCACTGTATCACTGTACTATTCTCCCTGTACTCCCCACTGTACTATTCTCCCGGTACTCCCCCCTGTACTCTTCTCCATGTACTCCCCGCTGTACTATTCTCCCTGTACTCCCCACTGTACTACTTTCCCTGTACTCCCCACTGTAGTATTATTTCTGTACTCCCACTGTACTACTCTCCCTGTACTCCCCACTGTACTATTCCCACTGTACTATTCTCCCTGTACTCCCCACTGTAGTATTCTTTCTGTACTCCCACTGTACTCCACTCCCTGTACTCCCCACTGTACTATTCCCCCTGTACTCTCCACTGTAATATTCGCTCGTACTCCCCACTGTACTATTCTCCCTGTACTCCCCACTGTAGTATTCTTTCTGTACTCCCACTGTACTACTCTCCCTGTACTCCCCACTGTACTATTCCCTCTGTACTCTCCACTGTACTATTCGCTCGTACTCCCCACTGTACTATTCTCCCTGTACTCCCCACTGTAGTATTCTTTCTGTACTCCCACTGTACTCCTCTCCCTGTACTCTCCACTGTACTACTCTCCCCGTACTCCCCACTGTATTATTCTCCCTGTACTCGCCACTGTACTATTCTCCCTGTACTCTCCACTGTACTATTCTCCCTGTACTCCCCACTATACTATTCTCCCTGTACTCTCCCTGTTCTATTCTCCCTGTACTCCCCACTGTACTATTCTCCCTGTACTCCCCACTGTATTATTCTCCCCGTACTCCCCACTGTACTATTCTCTCTGTACTCCCACTGTACTATCACTTCTGGTCTTCGACCTCCTGCTTCAACTAAGCAGGCGCAGTCTGAGCTGACCCCATTTCCACAAGTACATGCGTTCCGGACATCATTCAGCCGAACACGCATCTACCTGTCCATTGCTTCCCGGGGATCATTTTTCCATCACCCCGATCACAATAGCTACCCTCGCTTACTAACTGTTAGGTCCCACTGACCAGGTCGCTTTTAGCTTAGATAGGCCCGACTGTACATTAAGCTGAGCGCGTAACCTTTAACAAGGATTTTTATAACTTGCGACTCAACCGGCTCTTGACCCAGTCTGTAGCGAGAGAGATAACAGTACATGTGGTTGGCATGCCTGGTCTCCACCGACGGTCTGAGTCATAGAGGACTTTGCTGTCTCAACTATGACCTTTGACCGTTTTCAAGAGCCTTGCCTGTTCACCTCATTAAACCCCCAAATTTGTTCAACTCCTTCAAACGGTAATTTTACCCGTGCTATACAGCGGGCTTCTGCACTGGGTTTAGATGAGCTAGGTGGGGACTGTCGTCCCCGTACCATCATGTGCCACTTACTTGGGGGAGACGTTGTCCCAAGCAGCCCGACAACATGGCCGACTAGGAGGCACCACAGTACCATGTTAATTCATGGTTGGTTAGACACGGGAGCCTTTCAGCTTCTCTCCAGCGCTATAAACACGATTTAGCGTGCCCCCAGATCCTTGCGGACCCACTGCCTCCTGTTGTGAGCTGGGTTATAGGGTGCTCATCCCCCTTCCCAACTCACTGTACTCCCACGGTGCTATTCTCTCTGTACTTCCACGGTACTACTTTCACTGTACTATCACTTCTGGTATTCGACCTCCTGCTTCAACTAAGCAGGCGCAGTCTGAGCTGACCCCACTTCCACACGTACATGCGTTCCGGACATCATTCAGCCGAACACGCATCTACCTGTCCATTGCTTCCCAGGGATCAATTTTCCATCACCCCGATCACAATAGCTACCCTCGCTTACTAACTGTTAGGTCCCACTGACCAGGTCGCTTTTAGCTTAGATAGGCCCGACTGTACATTGAGCTGAGCGCGTAACCTTTAACAAGGATTTTATAACTTGCGACTCAACCGGCTCTTGACCCAGTCTGTAGCGAGAGAGATAACAGTACATGTGGTTGGCATGCCTGGTCTCCACCGACGGTCTGAGCCATAGAGGACTTTGCTGTCTCAACTATGACCTTTGACCGTTTTCAAGAGCCTTGCCTGTTCACCTCATTAAACCCCCAAATTTGTTCAACTCCTTCAAACGGTAATTTTACCCGTGCTATACAGCGGGCTTCTGCACTGGGTTTAGATGAGCTAGGTGGGGACTGTCGTCCCCGTACCACCATGTGCCACTTACTTGGGGGAGACGTTGTCCCAAGCAGCCCGACAACAGCACCTGTGTGTGTGTGTGTGCACCTGTGCAGCACCTGTGCAGCACCTGTGCAAATCATCTGACCGTACCCTGGTTTAGTTCTATCAAGCAATTTCCAGAACACGTGTGTGAACGGCGACACAATACTTCGTATTCGTTCGATAAAATGTCGTCGCGTGCATGCTAATTAAAATTACGCGCATTATGAAGGTGATATCTTTTACCGAATCTGAAACTACCGGGCGATTTAGCGGGCGCCATATGTTATTTAATGTTCATATATTATTATTTTTAATTCGCCCATAAAAGCTGCAGCCCCACCGTGGGATTTAAACTTTAAAAAAAACAACAACAAAAAAAAACTTTTAAACTAAAACTAAGAACTATTTTGTAAAGCAGTTTTGTCACAGCTTATTCAGGATGCGCGTCTTTTTACAGCACACGTGACTGAAATCCACGCTTTTAATTGGTTTAGCGCCGCGCAGCATTTTTGCTGCAGATTTCGTGGGTTTCTCCCTACCCCATGGAAGCTGCGCGCGTCGTCAAAATCTCAAAAAGCGCGCCGCGCACGGGGATAGGGTAAAATCCTACAATAATCTATCTACATTCATATGTATTAGCAGTAGAAATTATATTCAATGAAATGTCACTCAATTCTACATTATTTGTTCTACTCCTACTTTTCCCTCTTTTCCCCCTGATATATCAGGGGGAAAAGTACTCTTATTGCCATATAAGTACTCTTATTGCTATATAAAAGTAAAAGTACTCTTATTGCTATATATAGCAATAAGAGTACTTTTGCAAATCTTAACCCAGTTCTGATATGGTCGATGACTGCTGCATACCTTTCGTTCCATTTCTGGGCGATGAGATCTGCCAGTCTCTTGTAGATGGATGCACATTCAGGGCCCATTCCTCCAGATGCTGTGAAGATAAGTGGGTTGAATGAACCTTTCTCCGACTGTAGGACTCGTTCTTCGTAATCCGCTTTTTTTAGTTTTGATGTTCAATGTATATATCAGCTACAGGTTTTCCAATGTTTGAAAGACAGTTTGGGTGGGTAACCCTTATATCAAAAACAGGATCTTTCAAACCTGGACCACACTCCTACTGCTGACGCGTCCAATTTCGCACCAGGCTGAGCGTTTGTCCTGGACTTATACAACCGAGGATCTACTGGGAGCAACTCGGGTTCAACCTTGACGTCTTTACATCTTGCATCTTTAAGATATCCAGCAGTTTTGTACTTCAGGGAATCGTGCCTCATAGATACAAACCCTCCCAACTTACACAGGACCTATGCAATGTGGGTACAAGCCTGGAGTGAGTTGTGCAAACATTGTTTGGACCCAGCGAATCCTCATCTCTGTAGTAAAAGAGAAGAACTGGACATAAACATCTTCGGGATCCCCTAGAGTCTCTTCATTTATGTGCCTTCCTTCTTCTTCAATATTACTCCTGATGTTGTTGACCTTGTCTGCAAAGAAATCCTTGAAATCCTCCGATAGTTTCTGTGTGTCTTTAGTTGAGGGTAGCATCTGTGTTGATTCACCGATCAGCTTGTTGACCTTCTTGTGCAGAGCCTTTGTGTCCCCCGCGGACGCCAGTAGCGCCTTAGTGTTATAAGAGCGCCTCTTCTCACTTTCTAACCAACAGAAACTGTTCCTCAGCTTTACATAGGCCTCATGACTTCCCTTTCCTTTCCTCCATGCTCTTTCCGCTGCTCCCTGCTTTTCCAGTATAATGGTGTGCCTCTCACTGGGCTGGTCGCTCGTCTTCTTCATTTCTGGACCATCAGCGGGAACGCTCTTGAAATCCTCTAGAGCCTGTTTTAGCAAACCTGGGAGTATGTCAGTGAGCTCCTTTCTAACCAGTGCAGGAACATCAGTGGCACCGCCAGTACCAGGGTTGTCCGCAGATGTCACTTTCATTACAGAGATCGCCTTCTTCGAGAAACTATAGAGCTCCACTATAAGATTGAAGAGATCTTCCTTCTTGTTGGATGGACACAAGTTTCCAAACAGTTTGAGAGTATCCAATTTTACCTTACCTTTAACACTTTTACATATTATCCCCAGTTCCTTCTCTAGCTTTGTAACATCTTCCATTGCTAATATCCTGCAACGGACTTGAGGCCCCAAACTGCTCTGATGTAGAAACTTAGACCCGAGACAAACACTACCTCTCAGAAGAACCTCGCCAGGTGACTGTCTGCAAGTTTTAAAGAAAACTTCGAAACAAAAATTACTATTTAATCTTAAACAGAAAAGAAAAGTAACCTCAAATTAAATTTAGTAAAAGTAGTTAGTATTGATAGTTTAAAACAATTATATTGACAATTATATTGATAATAAATTAAAGCACAACGAATATTTATGGTTTAATCCACGTGTTGCTAAGAAGAAATTTGTAAATTTGTACACTACTGCACTGGAGTCTATGAGTAGAAGTTCATTACATGTTTAAAACTAGAATTTTTAGATTATAGATTTTAATTATTTTTTGAGTATTATAGAAACTTTAAGGATGATTTGTGATTACGATCGTGTAATAATTCTTTGATTTAAAAAAAATTGTCTGCACAACATACCCCTGAAAGCGGAGTACGTCGGGCTTTTAGTTCGTAAAATAGGTTGTCATGCTGACAATTTTGAGAGAATCGGACAAAATTGAATATAAAATATCCGTTTACTCACTCTTCCGTTGATTTTGTTGTGGAAACCGAAGCTGAGCTGAAATTGTATAATGTTATTAACGTACTGATAGCAGGTTATTACTATATAAAGTACAAATATAAAGTACAAATCCCAGGACTGATCCTTTGGGTACTCCTGTAAGTAAGCTAATCCCCCACCTCCCCCACCCCCTTTTAAAGAGATCCATGGGACCATACATCAGGGTTAAGGCAGATCCAAACTGGAACAAATCAAAACGTTAGGAGTGATATGTCGTAATGAAAACTAGCAATGTGCTCCCGGACTTGCGCCCAGTTTAGCGGAGTTACAATGTTTTTGAGGGATCCCAACAATCCTCCTCCCTTAAGTATAGCTGATCTGCTTTTTAAGGGGATTGTGAAGAACGCCCGACTTTAACACCTGTGCAGGTTGCATAATTAATCATGTTGTATCAACAAAATAAATAAGAGTTTGTGAAACTCCCAAATTCGTAACTTAATTATGTATGCAGGCTGTAATCGATTATAGCTGAAGATAGTGTTAAATAATTGGAGTGCGGCACAAGCCATCTTTCCGCAATTGAATCAGTGTAATAAGGGCTAAAGATATGTGTAGTGTGAGCTCATTCTTTGGCAGAAATTTAAAATTTTGACAGAATTTTGAAGATCGGAGTCTAAACTTTTGAAAAATCGACATGAGTCATGATGGTACTAAGAGCTTTCGTCACAAAATGTAATCAGCTTAATTTTCTAGGTAGGTATTAACACCGTTATAATGGCCATATTATGTAAGCTCTAAGCTGCAGGAGGAGGAGAAAGCAGTTGTGTGCAGTGTTTCTTAGAGTGGCCTGTAGGACACGAACCGTTGTTGATCAACTTAGAAATATACGTTAAAAGACTTTAAAAGTACGTAAATTGCTCTAACACCTCTAAAGCTCAGAAGCGTCATGACACGCGCAGGGCTGGGAAAGGATGAGGTGAAGAAGGTGAGGTTCTGGCGGCTGATGCTCACAGAGATGCTGGGTACCCTGATAATTGTACTGCTGGGAAGCCTCGTTCAGAGCAGAGCGTTACAACGTCATTCTTACAATGAGGTATATGCACCTTAGTTATTGTTAGTTATTGTTAGTTACCCTTAGTTACCCTTAGTTACCCTTAGTTACCCTTAGTTACCCTTAGTTACCCTTAGTTACCCTTAGTTACCCTTAGTTACCCTTAGTTACCCCTAAAGAGAGATGTCAGCTATGATTATGTGACCAATTTAGGGTGCACAGAGCTTATTTTGTGTTAGGGAGTTCCTAAATAGGGCCGACAAGTACCTTGCTCTGACCCACCCCCCCCCCCCCCCCAGATCCCGCTGGTACGGATGCTGCTGCACGTGATGTTCCAGCTGGCGGGCGCGGTCCTCGCGCAGCTCATACGCTACCTCATGGTCAACAAGTGGTACTCCTGGTTCGGACCTGGCGCGGTCATGCCAAACCAGGACATGTCTCTTGAAAAGGTTAATAGTCTTTCTCTTTTATTAATTAAATGGAAATAGTCGTGTCCTTTACCTGTAGTTCTCGTCGTACAACATTCAAGGGACAGCCCTAACCTTATGATATAACAACTCTATCTCGAAGATTTACTTAAGGATTCAGATATTTCTTCTGTCCGTTAACAGAAGGAACGTTTCAGTTGTTTGTTTCGGAGATGTGCGGTAATATGGTTTTGTCAGCAGTTATCGCCACCCACGCCTCCCAGGAACAGTACAAATGCGCGGTTGTAGGCTTCACTGTTACCCTCCTGCAGTCCGTCATGGTCGGACGCTGCTCGCCTGCTCATGTAAGTAGCAGGTCACGTGACACCAGAAGAATTCATTAATTTGTTCATGTTCTTTGAACCATTAATGAAGTTACTTTTCAGTTCCCGTTTACAATGGGATGTATCAACCCACTACGCTCCCTTTCTTCCCACATCGTTGCAGTCAAGTTCCCACTTTACGCATGGGTATGTACTTAGGAGAGTGGAGACAGTCGACCACGCCAAAAATGGGGCAAATAATTCGGTCACATTTTAAAATGTTTGCTTTTGTAGGGCGTGCGGACATTTCCATCTATACATTTTAAAACAAACCAGCAGCTTCTGTGACAGAAACGTGCCGCGCACGCACGGCTTCTTATTCAAGTTGCCGTAACTTTCAGCGATTTCTATGATATCTATGCATACTGCATAGATAAACAACCCACGCCGCCACCACAATCACAATCACTATAATAATGATGACACAACACACGTACACAATACCCTCTATCCCAGGCGTACTGTGTTGCACCCGTTGTAGGAGCAGTCCTAGGACGACTAGGCGTGGTGCTTCAGAGTCAGATAGAACCAACCGACATCAATAGAATGGCTCTTCTGAGCGAGTCTGAATAGCAGGTGATAAATCATGTGACATCGGAACTCATGCACCATCACACATCATTGAACTTCCCGATCGTGAATCACTCATCACTTCTTAATTCCGTTCGCAGTTAGTATTATATCCAATTCTTAATAGTGGAGGGGCCCAGATATTATAGTGTACTGAAGGTTGCTCATAGTGTAATAGTGTATTGTAGTGTACTGAAAGTTGCTCTTAGTGTATTGTAAAGTACAACCCTAGCCTCCCTCACAACACCGCCCCTCACTACCCATCCCCTCAACACCCTTGACTCTAACTCCCCCTCTTTCTCAAGATTACATCGTCCCTCCTTTAGTAAAACCGCTCTACGACGCGTTGTAGAAGGAAATCAGACGGGGGAGGTGCCCGGGAAGCAGGGAGACAAGAAACCGATATTCGAAGAGACTGTGCTGCTGTGACACTTCGATGCTGGTGAGTTTGTAGCAATCCTACCTAGCAATCCTTCCTAGCAATCTTACCTAGCAATCTTACCTATTAACATGTAAATCTACCTAGTGTATTCTAGTGTACTGAGGGTTGCTCCTAGTGTATTGTAGTGTACTGAAGGTTGCTCCTAGTGTGTTGTAGTGTACTGGAGATGCTCATAGTGTATTCTAGTGCTCCTAGTGTATTGTAGTGTACTGAGGGTTGCTCCTAGTGTATAGTAGTGTATTGAATGTTACTCCTAGTGTATTGTAGTGTACTGGAGGTTGCTCCTAGTGTATTGTAGTGTACTGGAGGTTGCTCTTTGTGTATTGTAGTGTACTGAGGGTTGCTCCTAGTGTATTGTAGTGTATTGAATGTCACTCCTAGTGTATTGTATGGATGGAGCACAGCAGTAACGAGCTTGCATAGCAGCATGGCGGACAGTCCCCTCTCTCCCCATCACGCTAGTCAGTTTACCACAACATCTAATCTCCAACGGATTCTTGTTGCCATGTCCCTCCCCTTTATAGTCAATTTCGCGACGTGGAACGTCTGCGGTCTATCAGATATCAACAAACAACACACAGCAGGTTTTGATTCAGAGCGTTACGGACTAGACATAGTCGCCCTACAAGAGCCAAAGGTGCGAAATTTCTCAGAAACAATACTTTCAAACTACTACAAACTGTTTATGTTTTTATTTTTTTAATTTATTATCAAACAGGATCATACATCTAAAATGGTTTTAAAAACAAAACACCTTAAAGACATAAACTGTAACTACAAAAGGTTTCGCCAGCATTTCCTACACCTTGCGATGTCTCTTATTTCATTTAATTCATTATAGTTGTTCATAAATAGGTTTCGTTCTTCTAAATCCTTTTTTAACAAATTAAACAAATTACATCTCGGTCTCCCT
>Ga0307993_1000762_pt1 | contig 11069 bp, 9 predicted proteins | sample EllFjometagen260_FD_203163 | JGI IMG/M metagenome (GOLD analysis project Ga0307993, IMG submission 203163) | Marine microbial communities from Ellis Fjord, Antarctic Ocean - #260 | ecosystem: Environmental > Aquatic > Marine > Unclassified | place: Southern Ocean | collected 2014-11-02 | reverse complement strand
TGGAGAAACGCTAAGAAAATCATTACTGCAATTAAGGCCAGAAATTTATGGTTCAATAGCAGATGATAAAGTAGAGTTAAATGGATTAATTTATATTATTGAGCGTTTACCTGAGGGAATTGAAGAATGTCAATTCATTAATCTAACGGCTGATGAAGGATATAAAACTTCTCATTTTGAGACAATTATCCCACCAAAAAGAAGAAGAAACTGTTATAGAATAGATAAAAATCAAATGAATATCGAGATTACTCGTGGAAGATCTGAAATCTATGATATTTTAACACACCTTACGTTCTTATTTATCGAATCGCATAAAATTAAAGACAAAGTATTAATCAATAAAGGAACCGACTGTATTAGAGAATGGAATACTTTAAGAGACATTGTTTTGCATGATAAATCAATCACAAAAGATGAAAGAGAAGTAACAATTGCTCACTTAGGAACTATTTTAGGAAGAACATATCAAGAAGTTTGTGATATTTATAATACGTTTTCTACAGAAAAAAATCCAGATAGGTTTTTTCAATTAATTTATTGGCTAGGTCAATTAGCTATTAATGAAGGACTAGAAAACAAAAAACGTGTAGTTACATTTAGCTCTGTTTTAAACGAGCAAATAGGACAACATATTTATGGAGAAATTTGGGCCAATAACATCAAAAAGGTTCTAAAAGAAAACAACTTATTAGAAAGACCTATTCATATTATAAGTGCAAACATGCACAGTGTTATGAATTCTATTTATGCAACAGGAGCAATCCCAAATGAAGCGAAGAAGAATGATGGGTTTAAATTATTTGAACTTTTAAGCGATAGTAATAGTAAAGAACAACAAGTAAAAGTTAAAAATTACGCTTCTAAAAACGGCTTAATTTATATTAAGGATACGTCTGGAACAAACATAAATGTTCAGGTAATTGATACTTCAAAAATTAATTTCGATTCAACGTCTTATATCAAAGAGAATTCACAAGGAGAAAAACCGGTACTAATTGTAATGGATTATGCTTTTGGTGAGCAAGCTTATGAAACGATGGACGAGTTACTAAAACCATATAAGGAAGATGACAAAACAACACACTTAAATGTTGAGTCGGTTTCAATTATGGGAAAAGCAGGGATTTTAGAAGGAGGAAAAGGAGATATTATGATTCCGTCTTCACATATATTTGAAGGAACGGCAGACAATTACCCCTTTAAAAACGAATTATCTAGAGAAGACCTAGAAGGGTTTGGAGTGCAATCTTTTGATGGCGCAATGATCTCTGTGTTAGGAACATCTCTTCAAAATAAAGATGTTTTAGAGTTTTTCCACGATTCTACCTGGAATGTAATTGGTTTAGAAATGGAAGGAGCACATTATCAAAAAGCAATACAAGCAGCTTCTAAAATTAGAGGAAATATTTCTGAAAATGTAAAAGTGCGGTATGCATATTACGCATCAGATAACCCTTTAGAAACCGGAGCAACATTAGCTTCTGGAGGATTAGGAATGTCTGGGGTAACACCAACATATGCAATTACTCAAAGAATATTAGAGCAAATATTTTAATCAAATTAGCGAACTATGACTAAAGAATCACAATCTAAAGAAGAAGAAATCGAATTAGGTTCGTTATTTATTATTATCGGAAAAGGGTTTTCTAACCTATTTCGTTTTATAGGAAATATATTTAAGGGAATTTTCCATTTTCTTATTTTAATGCTGTTGTTTCTAAAAGACAATTGTGTAAAACTAGCAATAGCAATTGCTATTGGAGGAGTTATAGGTGCTTTTGTTGAATTTTCAAAAGATGTAACCTATGGGGCAGATTTACAGGTACAGCCTAATTTTAAAAGTTCTAGACAATTGTATAATAATGTAAATTATTATAACGATTTGGTAAAACAAAAAGACACGACTTCTTTATCTAGAGTTTTTAAAATAAGTAAATATGAGGCAGCGAGTTTAAAAGAACTCGAAATTTATCCAGTAAAAAATGGAACGGATTTACTTACTTCATATGATGATTTAATTTTATCAGTTGATACGCTTACTGCTAAAAGTTATTCTTTTGCCATCTTTAAAAATACGTTTACAGATTTTGATTATAAAACGCACAACATTCATGTAGTTGCTACAAAAAACGATGTGTTTTCTAAATTAGATGAGGTAATTATTTCTTCGGTTGTAGATAATAAATTTTTTAATAAAGTTAAAATATTAACAAACGAAAACTTAAACAGAACAGATTCATTACTTAGAGAAAACCTTTCTCAATTAGACTCTTTAAGAAGAGTGTACATGACTGTTTTAATAGAGGAGTCTAAAAAACAAAATATAGGGACAAGTATCGATTTGGGCGGAACCAAGAAAACAACCAAAGAGTTGGAGGTATTTGAAGCCAATAGAGATATTAATAGTGATTTAAAGGATATTACAACAGAGAGAGCAGAGAACTCAGAAGTATTAAATGTCATTTCAAACTTTCAGCCAATTGGTTATGAGATAAAAGGAATTGATGAAAATTATGGATTTTTAGGAGCTGGTTTGGGTTTTGCGTTAATGGTGTTATTTCTTTTATTGAAGCAGTTAAATGGCTATCTAGACAACTATAAAAAATAGTTGAAAAAAGGAGCTGATAACACCCCCTTAAAATGTTTTTTTTACCAGGCGTGTAGAAAACCACAAAGAGTGGTTAAACAAAGCAGGTGTATGCACAGCCACTTAACTTTCAAGTACTGTTTGTGGAGGAGTAAGAAATAAAATTCGGAATTACTTAGTGGTTGGAAAACCAATTGTCGCAACAAAAGAAAGTATGAGGCGTTTAGATAATTTAAGAGATAGAATACATTCCTATGTATGTAATACAATTGATGCTTTTATAGACCAAATGACTTCTATTTATAATAACTCCACCATACAATTGAATTAACAAAAAAAGAGAATCAAAGGGAGTCCTTGAGTTATCGTTGGGGAAATAGAACAAATGAATTGTCAATATTGTTTAAAAAGAGAATAGATGCTTAAAAATATTGCTAAAATATTTTCATCACACATATTGGTAAAATTTATTGGATTAATAAACGTTGCTGTAATATTAAATTTTCTAACAATTAGTGATTTTGGGTATTATAGCTATTACTTACTCATGTTACATCTTATTTCGGTAATAATTGATCCGTTTTTATCCGCATATCTTGTTGAGTATAAGTTGAATAATTACAGTAAGTATAATCTTGGAATATTTGTTTTTAGTATTGTGCTTTTACCGCTGTTTTATTTTGCGATATCAGTTAATATAACCGTTGAGTTTCAAATTTTTCTTTTCTTTTCTTTTAGCTTTATTATTAGCGCTGGGTTAAAATCTTTTTTAAATGTTAATGAAAGGTTTTTAAGGTATGGTTTGGTAGATGTATTTAGGCAATCTAGTATTTTTATAAGTACAGTTGTTTGTTTTTATATTTTGAACAACAACGACTATCTGTTTTTGTTAGAGCTGAACTACGCTTCATCATTAGTTATGATGTTGGTCCTTGTTCCTTTTATTTTAAAAAAGAAAGAAATATATATTAACGCAAGGGTTAAAACCTTAAAAGCTCTTTTTAAAAGCTCTAAATATTTAATATTTTACACCGCTCTAATTCCAATAATTGCTTTTGTTGATTTATATTTTGTAGAAAAACACTTATCAGAAAGAGACTTAGGACTATATTCTTTTTCGTTAAAAATTTATAGCATCTCTTTAATGTTGGTGGTACCAATTTTTACTGTTTTAAACATTAAACAATTAGAAATAGCAAAAGAAAAAAGGTATTCGCTTTTCTTTAAAAAGAATATTAAAAAAGTTTTAATATTTTCAGTATTACTGTTTTTAGGAGCTGTAGCTTTTAACTACATAATAACACACTTTTTCTATACAGATTATCGATCTTCTTTTAAAGACACCACAATACTTTTGTGTGGTGCTTTTATTACGTATTTATCGTTACCTTTTTCTTTTTTAATTGCTTACAGAAAACATAATTGGCTCTTTTTGTTGTCTATTATAGCACTGTTTATTAATATAATTGTAAATTATATTTACATTTCTCAATACGGAACAATTATCGCAGCTATTTCTACGTTCTTAGCACAAACGATTATTAATTTAGGAGCGGCAGTATTATCATATTATTTAATTGATGATGAAAAATAAAAATGAAATTAAGCATAAAACATAGTTATAAGTTTCTGTTTTTACTTGGAGTGTTTTTCCTTCCTTTTAACTCTTACGAAGGCATTTCTTTTTTAGGAGAGTATAAAAGAGATGCAGCAATTATCTTCTTTCTTTTATCTTCTTTTCTTTTTTTTATTGATAGCCTCTATAAAGGGAAAATAAAGTTTCCCCAAAAGAGTTTATTCATACAGTTTTTGATTCTTTTTATTGGTTGGATATTCATTTCAGTTATTTTCAATAGTGTATCTATATATCAGAATTATATAAAAGAAACTTCTGGGTTTAGCAGATTCATTAGGCAGTTAATTTCTTTGTTTATTGCGTTAACACTTTTTATTACATCCTATAATATTATTATTTCATATTCCGTTAAGAGTATGTTTTTAGCAATTAGAAGAGCTTCTCTTTATTCATTTGGTGTAGTCGTTTTTTATGGGTTGATAGAAACTCTAATCGTTTATTTTAACGTACTTCAATTAAAACCTTTCATACTTCTTTTTGATTATTTGCCTTTTATTGATGTTTATTTAGATTTTAAAGGAGTTAGAATAAGCTCAGTAACTTATGAACCCCCTTTCTTAGCAATTTACTTAATTACAATTGCCGGATGGATGTTTAGTTATATTATTACCTCAAAAGGGATGAAAAAATACATACCAACATTACTGGTGTTTATGTTAACTTTTTTCTCTGGATCAAGAACGGCTTTAATTGTTGTTTTAGTTCAGTTTGTAATATTTATAGCTGTAATATTTACTGTAAGTGTTCGGTTAAGAAAGATAATTAATAGGCTCATAATTTTGAGTAGTTGTTTATTAATTATGTTGTTTATTTTCAATGGAAAGAAAATATCACAAGCTATTGAAACGAAAATAGAGTCTCTAAATTTTAAAGAGAACTTAACAACGAATATTTCAAATAAATCTAGATTAGGGATTCAATATACATCCTTATTAATTTTTTCAGAAAACCCGATATTTGGCGTTGGTTTTGGGCAACAAGCATATCACGCAAGAAATAGATATCCGGAATGGGCAACGACTAATAATTATGAATTTAAACTCTTTTATTTAAATGATAAGATTAAATCATTTCCGCCGGGGTATAATATGTATACAAGGCTTTTGGCAGAAACAGGTATTATAGGTTTTGGTATATTTACTACATTATTACTATTAATCCTTTATCAAAGTACAATAAGCATAAAGAGAAGATTTTATAACGAAAAGACAATATCCATAGTTTTATTCGTTTCATTTATAGGTTTTATAATAAATTGGTTACAATTTGATAGTTTTAGAATGTATGGTTTTTGGATTTGCTTATCCCTATTAACTGCTCAATTGAATGAAAAAAGAATCGATGAATAGAGGAATCGTATTAATCCCACATTACAATAATATAGAGGGATTGATAAAATCAATTTCTTCAATTGGAAATGAGGAGAATATTGATGTTTTAATAGTTGATGATGGGAGTCTTGATAAGATTGAAGAAGATGAGATCTACAGCAGTTTTAAAGCAAACGGAGTTTTTTTTATAGACTATTTAGAAGTAAATGAAGGAATTGAACACGCTTTAAATAGAGGGTTGAAAATTATTTTAGAAAAAGGCTACGAATTTACAGCCAGATTAGATTGTGGAGACACCTGTGTTTTTAATAGATTTAAAACCCAAGAAGTATTTTTAGAAACTCATAAAGAAATTGTTTTAGTAGGCTCTGATGTTAATTTTACGGATAAAAAAGGAAAGATTCTTTACCATCTAAAAACGCCTAAAAATGATGCTGATATTAAAAAGAAAATGTACATAAATGCGATGCACATTCACCCAACGATTATGTTTCGAAATGAAATTTTAAATACCATTGGTTTGTATCCGATCGAATATAAAGCAGCAGAAGATTTTGCTTTTTTCTTTAAAATAATTCAAGAATATAAAGTAGCAAACATAAATAGCAGCTTGGTTAATTGTGAGTTAAATCCAGACGGAATTTCATTTCTTCAAAGAAAGATTCAAGCAAAAAATAGAATAAGAATAATTGTAAAGTATTTTTATTTTGGAGTGTACCCTATTTATGGATTAATCAGAAGTATAGTGCTATATGCTACACCATTAAAAGTATTAATTTATTTAAAAAGGGTGATTAAATGAAGTTTTTAATAGTGAAAAAAGAAACAAATGCCTTTGATGTGTTATTTGCTGTATTAGCATTTACCATACCCTTATCTCTTGCCTTACCTAATATTTTTTTAGTGTTCGCTTTTCTAACGTTTCTTGTTAATAGAAATAAAGAAAAAACAAACATATATATTAAATTAGTACTGTTTTTTGCGGGATTTATTATTCTAAAAGCCCTTTTTAATAAAGGCTTCGTAGAAAACTTTTTTATGCATAAGCATTTAATTGCATTTGTAGCAATTAGCATCCTTGCCTTTAACATTAAAGATACAGGCCTCGTAAAAAAAGGCTTTGTTTTAGGGGTTATATCTGCGGTAATATTTACGACTGCACAAATTGTTCTTTATTATTTAAAAAACAACTCTATTCCTTTAGGAAACTCATCCTTAGCCTCCGAATTGCTAATTATTCACAGGCCGTACTTTGGGTTTATTTGTTTTTTAGGCATCATGTGTAGTGCAGATTTAATTAATGGAGCAAAAGGCCTAAAAGAGCGAACGCTTTATAAAATAGCAATCACTCTTTTCGTTGGTTTTATTTATTTAATTGTTGCAAGACTAGCGCTTGGACTTGTATTTGTGTATGTACTTGTTATCGTATTACGTAGAATTAAAATTTATAATAAAAAATTAACACCAATAATAGGTGTTTTTATAGGTGTTGTTTTATTGTTAGCGGTGAACAATAAAAATCTAAAAAAAAGATTTCATATACAAAACACATATACGAATACGATTAAAGTGATATCAAACCAAGAGCCAAGAGTTGTTATTTGGAGCTGTTTTTTAAAACTGATTAAGAGCCCCCATTTTAATTATCTAACAGGGTATAATGATCAGAAAAGGATTCAATCAGATTTGAATAATTGCTATAAGAGTTCTATACAAAATGTGTCAAAAAAGGAGTATTATTTAAAGACTAAATTTAATACGCATAATCAATTTTTTGATTTTTTCTTACAAGGAGGGATTATTGGAATAACTTTATTCTTATTAATTTTGGGTTATTCTTTTTATTTATGTAGATTTAATTTTACCAGCCTATTTGTCTTAGTTGGTTTTGTGCTTTTTTTAATTGCTGAAAATTTATTTCATAGACAAATAGGGGTGTATTTAGTCGGTGTTTTCATACCATTATTCTTAAACACACACACTGCTAAAAAGCTAAAAAAATGAAAAAGAGGAAAGCTGTTTTGGTAATGGATTGGCTAGATGATTACGCTGGCTCAGAGCAAGTGGTAAAGTATTTACATGAGGAGTATAATTTTGAGAAAGTATATACTCTTATAAATATTATGCCGACAGATAATTTTGAAAGAATCTTTGGGGAAAACAATACTGTTACCGTAGAAACTTCCTCTTTGAGTATTTTTGGGAAACACTTTAGATTAGCATTGCCTCTTTTTCCAATGTTTCTTAACCAATTAAAAGTGAAGGAGGAAGAAGCTTTAATTATAAGCGTTACTCATTCAGTCGTTAAAGGCATCGACTTCCCTAAAAACAGCAATCATATTTCTTATTTAGTAGCAAGAAATTTAAAATATGTTTGGGAAGAAAAAAAATTATATTTTAAAGGTATAAAGAAAATCGCTTCATTTATAATTCCATCTCTCCAGAGATTTGATGTGAAAATGTCAGCAAAACCAACAAAAATAATTTCTGTTTCAAGTTTTGTTTCAGATTGGGCACATAAAAAATATAATAGAAAAATTAGTACCATCAACCCACCGGTTAACATTAAGGAGTTTGAATATCAAGAAGAAAAAGAAGAGTTTTATGTCTCTGTAGGTCGTTTAGAACCATATAAAAGGTATGATCTTTTGATAGATGCTTTTAATAAAAACGGAAAGAGATTAGTAATTATTGGGGACGGCTCATTAAAAAATAACTTAGAGAAAAAAGCAAAAAAAAATATTGAATTTAAAGGGTTTTTATTCTCAGAAAAATCTAAAGAATATTTAAAAAAAGCAAAGGCATTTGTCTTTTGTGGAAAAGAAGATTTTGGCATAGCGCTTTTAGAAGCTCAGGTTTGTGGAACACCAGTAATCACATTTAAAGCAGGTGGAGCATTAGATAGTGTAATTGAAAACAAAACAGGGGTGTTTTTTAAAAAGCAAACGGCCTCTAGCTTAAATGATGCAATTTTAAATTTTGAGAAAATGAAATTCAACTCGAATGAAATTAGGGAACATTCTTTAAAATTTTCAATTGAAAATTTTAAAGAATCATTTAATGAAATCACCGCTGACCTTAAATTTTAATAATGGAAAAACGCTATTCACATTTTATCAAACCATTAATGTTATTAATAGATTTATTAATAATAAATAGTGTTGTTTTTTATATTTCAGATGATGAGTATTTGAGAATGAATTTTTTAATTTACATCAATACTTTTTGGGTAATCTCTTCTTTTTTTAGTGGATTTTACAACGTGAATAGACATACTAAATTTTTTAAAATCTTAAGTTTATTAGCTGTTCAGTTTTTTGTTTTTTTTATGGGTTTCTTCACGTATTTCTCTCTTTTTAGAGAAGGAGATGTTGTAAATAATCAAACATTAATCTTATCAATAATGTTTTCAGGAATTACAGTACTCAAGTATGCTTTTATTTATGCCTTAAAAATATATAGAGAAAAAGGGAATAATTTTAAAAAAATAATAGTTGTTGGTTCTGACGAAGCAGCAAAAAAAATGATAAAACTGTTTCAGGAGAAAAAGGACTTGGGCTATTTAGTATCTGGTTTATTTTCAAATAAAACAGTAAAAAATAAATTATACAAAGGGGGCATTGATGCCTGTTATCCATTTGTTTTAGAAAATAATATTGATGAGATATATTGTTCTTTATCTGAACTAAATAGAGAAGAAATAAAAAACATTATAACTTTTGCTGGTAATAATGGTGTTGTAATAAAGTTGATGCCAGATGGGAATGAATTGTATAGTAAGAGTTACAAATCAGAATATTACGATGAATCAATATTGGTCTTAAATGTAAATAAGTTGCCATTTGAAAATTTAGAAAATAAAATATTAAAAAGAATATTTGATATTATTTTTTCACTCCTTACACTCGTTTTTATAATGTCATGGTTGACACCAATAATTTTTGTTTTAATAAAGCTAGAATCTAAAGGAGCTGCTTTTTTTAAGCAAAAAAGAGAGGGGTTAAATGGGGAGTTGTTTGTCTGTTACAAGTTTAGATCAATGAGGGTTAATGTTGCTTCTGACCAAAAACATACTATAAAAAATGATAGAAGGGTTACCAAATTTGGATCATTTTTACGTAGAACAAGTCTAGATGAGTTGCCGCAATTTTTTAATGTCCTTGAAGGAAATATGAGTGTTGTTGGGCCAAGACCTCATTTAAAAAGTTTGTCAACAGAGTATCAGAGAAATGTAAATAATTACCTAGAGAGGCACACAATGAAACCAGGTATAACCGGTTTGGCACAAGTAAGAGGTTACCGTGGAGAGATAAAAAAGAAATCGGATATTAAGAATAGAATTAAACTAGATATATTTTATATAGAAAATTGGTCTGTTTTTTTAGATATAAAAATTATTTTACAGACGGTCTTTAATGTTTATAAAGGAGAAGAAAAAGCATACTAATTTTGAGCACTAAAATTCAAATATCAGCTTCAATTGTTTTATATAATGAAAACATACAGGTGCTAGAGGAGGCAATAAGGAGCTTCTTAAAAACACCTGTATCTAAAAAGCTCTACCTAATTGACAATTCTCCAAAGAGAATTATTAAAGATCAATTTAAAGAAGAAGAAATTGAATACCTCTTTGTCGAAAAAAACATAGGCTTTGGAGCTGCTCATAACTTGGTTATTAATAAAATAAAATCTACTTCACAATTTCATCTAATTCTAAACCCAGATGTTAGCTTTAAGCCTAACGTTATTATAAACCTTTCAAAAGAATTAGAGAATAACCCACAAGTATCATTGATTACTCCAAGTGTAATGTATCCAAACGGAGATACTCAGGTTATTTGTAGAAAAACCCCCTCTTTTAAAGAAATGTTAGGGAGGCGTTTAGGGGTTTTTAAGAACTATGTGGTTTCAAAGCAGTATCAAAATGTATCAGAACCTTTTTTTCCAGATTTCATTCACGGGTGTTTTATGTTGTTTAAAACACAAGATTTTATCAACCTAAAAGGATTTGATGAACGCTATTTTTTATACATGGAGGATGCAGATATCTGTAGAAAAATAAAACAGTCTGGAAAAGAACTGTTGTACTATCCTAAAGAACAGATAACTCATATTCACGGAAAAGGATCTTCTAAAAAAGGCAAACTTTTATATTATCATATTGTTTCAGCAATAAAGTATTTCAAAAAATGGAACAAATAATGTACGCTGTTTTTAAGTAAGAAAAAGAATTTTACAACGTATATTTGCACCCTTAAACAACAACACAACACACCATAATGAATATTCTTATTTTAGGTTCTGGAGGAAGAGAACACGCTTTTGCATTAAAACTATCTCAAAGTAATAAAGTAAACCAACTTTTTGTTGCTCCTGGAAATGCAGGTACTTCACAAATTGCAACGAATGTTAGTATTAACCCCACAGATTTTAGTGCTGTAAAAGAAACGGTATTAAATAATAATATTGAAATGGTTGTAGTTGGTCCTGAAGCGCCTTTAGTTGAAGGAGT
>Ga0307993_1000760_pt1 | contig 11076 bp, 2 predicted proteins | sample EllFjometagen260_FD_203163 | JGI IMG/M metagenome (GOLD analysis project Ga0307993, IMG submission 203163) | Marine microbial communities from Ellis Fjord, Antarctic Ocean - #260 | ecosystem: Environmental > Aquatic > Marine > Unclassified | place: Southern Ocean | collected 2014-11-02 | reverse complement strand
AATTTGTTGTTTAGCTTCAGCCCTTAATCGACCAGCTGCTGCTCTAGCTTTTTCTTTAGTCATTCCTAACTTTATAAACCCATTAACATTTTTTTCAAAAACATTATCAAGCATAGCAAAGTTAATATCGTTTGTATTAGCTACTGCGGGATTTAAATTAAAATCCTTAACAATTTCATTATCAGTTATATCAAATCCTTGAGCCCATAGTTTATTAAAGTTTTTTGGCATTGTAGTAATCATATTAAATGTCCTCTTAATTGTATTGATAAAGTATTTTACGTAATATATAATTATAGATAGCATTTCTACTAGCAGTGGCTTGCTTTTCTTCTTCTTTTAATCTTTCTATTATACCATTGCCTTGGAAGAAAAGAGTTATTAAGTAGCCAATGTTTGTTTGTGTCATTGAGCCTGAACCATCTGGTTTCCAACCCTCTTTCATAGCAAAACTTACTATTTTATATGGGTCTTTTTGCGAAAGATTAGTTTTCTTTCTTAAGCCAGCCATTTTTTCTTCATCAGAATCTTTACGTACCTTTTGTTTTAATATTTCTTTTTTATACAGCCTACCAAGTGCATCGTGAATTGCACGATACTTTGAATCATCATCCATACGAATTAATTTATTAGGATTTTTATTTAATTCATATATCGCATTGCTTCTTGAATTTTCAAGACCTTCACGGATAGCTTTAGTTACCGAGTATTCATTGTTAACCTGTCTAAACTGCCTATTAATTGTAGCATGATAATCTTTAACCGAAGTTGCATCCGTAATAATCGCATCATGTATTGGGATAACAAACTTAGGAGGCTTACCTATTTGAACTCTATCTTCATTAACTTCCTTAATAGTCTTTGCCATAACCGCAGCATCTATTTGTTGGATGGTTAACACAGGTAATTGGTTAGCAACCTCTTGACCAAACTTAGTTTGTTCTTCTAGTCGCCATCCATTTTTTGCTTTAGGATCTCTTATCATTTTACGATTACGAGATCTTGCACTGCCTGTAGATTCCATTCTCGTTAGCGGTATGTTTACTGTTTCACCTAAGATGTTAATAGGTAATTGAATTACCTCACCAGTTGCATCGTCTTTAACTGTTTTCCTTTCCATAGAGCCCATGTAAATATCTGTACCCAATGGTCCTTTAAGTACAACATCAGTACCTAGCATCGACCACATTTCACCTGCAGTTTTCATAATCTGTTGTGAACGTAGGTTTAAAACTTCTCTTAAAGTCTCAGTAATGATATCATTTAAATCTATAATTTGGTCATCAAGGCTATAGATACCTAGCCCTTCAGGCTTACCTTCTAGTAGCATTTCACCATCAGGACTTGCTTTACTATATTTCTCAATGAAGTTAATAGCAGTCTCTTCGTTAAAGCCCTCATACTTTCCGTATGAAGTTTCCATTAGCGGGGTTTTAGATATGTCTTTACCTATTTCTTTTTGACGTTTAGAATCTCCTATTCTAGCTAATACTTGCTCCCAGTATGCTTGACGAGGTAGATCGTGTAGGAAGGCAACCTTTATTCCCATTGCCATTTTTAATAGGAATCTATCTCTGATATCCCCGAAGGGTATTACATCTTCTTCATCGCTATACATAACTCCTACGCTTCGTAAGATAGTTCTACGACCAAATTGCATTGCTTGAATTGCAATACCATTTTGTTTTCCATCATGCTGTACTTGTGCTTTAGGTTTAAATGAGCTACCATTCTTCCTAGCATTATCCATTTCGTAGACGTCTAAGTACGACTGAAAAGGATAGCCCCAATCGCCTGAGTTACCTGAACCTTCTGAATCAAAAATATCATTAAATATTTTATCTCCTAAGCCTTGTTTTAGAGCATTTAAATCTCTATTACCTTGGATAACTTCAATGCCTACCTCAGATATTTTTTTACCAACCCCAACCCATTGCTGGTATACTTCATGGTTTGGATTGTTTAAGATTTCCATAGCTGGTTTTTGAATTGCATTCCAACCCATATCTTCTGTTCTTACACCGTTAGTTAAGCTTTGACCTCGACCATTTAAATGTAGCGGTAATAAGTTTTTACCTATGATGTAGCTCCAGTCCGCCCAGATGTCTTGACCCTTATCTATTTTTGGATTAATAACTACAGTATTTGCATTACCTACAAACATCCTTGCAAGTTTACTTAGTTGCGGATTGATGTCTGTATTCCTAATAAAGAAACGACCAACCGAAGATGCATGGAATTGTTTATTATAGTATACACCACCTACTTCTTCAGCCGCAAATCTCATTAGCTTTAAAATCTTTTTAGCTTCTCTAATCATAACGAGGTTTGCTGTTAATGCTGCTTGATCGTCTGCCATATTTTTTCTAGCATTAGCATATGCAGCTCTCCATTTAGCTTCATCTAAGCCTAGTGTTTTAGCCGCAAGACTTCCTGAATAACGTCTTCCACCTTCTACTTCACCTTTAAAGCCCCTTACATTAACACCATCATCCGATATAATAATTGATTCAACTAGTAATCTAGCCATCTCATATCGTTCAGGTATTATTGTCATTGGTATACTTGCTAATGTATTCTTAACCATCTGTTCAACTGATACGTTCTTTGACATCTTGTTACTTTGGGAGACATCACCTTTCTTTCTAAATCCTGCTTTTCTTTCTTCTCCAGGATAAAGGACAGGTATTTTAGACCTTAAAGTTAAGTCTCTAATATCTAAATCATCTAATATTTCTCTCATGTTTTCAAACATAACAGCACCGTCAGCAGAGATTAATATATTTTCTTCGCCTTCAATTTTATTAAACATACCTTCTCTTTGCATTAAAGCATAGATTAGTGTGTTAAGAGTTGAAACAACGTTTTCATCAACTTTTTTAGCTGCACCTCCAAATCCAGAGATTATACCGCTAGCAAGCTCATCAGGGTCACTACGTAACCTATTAATAACACCCGCACCTAGCCCATTAATTATATCATTAGGGTCAATCTTTTCTTCAGATAAGTTTTGTCTAGTAGCAGTAGCACTTTCTAAATTTTCTCTACTCATTTCGCCTGCTGAATATACTCTTTCAGCTTTAGTAATCCTTAAATCTTCTTTGTTAACCACATTTTTTATAGCAGAAAGTATAGTAGCAGTCATTGCATTTGCTGCAATCGTTGTAACACTACCGTTCTCATCTACAATACCTGTTTGTCTTAAGACTGTTTGTACTTGTAAACCTAGTGGAGTTTGGTCTTGCATAAGAGGAGTTATTAACTCTTGGAATCCAGTTCTATGGATTTCGCCCCTAGCAATAAAACTACTTAGCGTATCTTGACTAGAAGCTGCTGCTTTATTGTTTCTAACTTTTTGTATATTCCAATTAAGTCTATCTACACTGTCCATATCGCCTTCATATTTAGGTGCAGTATCTAGCACGTTAAAGAATTCAAATTCTTTATTACCTTCGCTATCTACCCTTTCTGAGAATTGATTACCTGTTTTATCTGCATTTTCTATTTGAAAAACTCTTTCTTCTTCTGCTTTTTCTCTAACAACCCCTTCATCATTACTAAATTCAGTGGATGCACCTGTGTCAGGTAAGACCCCACCAGCATCAATGATTTGTTTTACAATTGCATCAGTAGGATTGTCTGCATTAATTATTTCTGCATTTCTAGATTCTATTGACGGAGCATTTAAAACTTCCTCATTGTTATTTAGGTCAACTTCTTGCCAACTCATTTTTTCAGAGTTGCCTATACCTAGGTTTGTTTCTTTTTGTTCAACTGGATTTGCAAGACTGCTTGCATAAGTAGCTGCATCTTGTTCTTGTTTTAGTCTAGCCGCTTCCATTTTTATTCGAGCTTCTAGATCATTAGTTTTTCTCCCTGAAAAGGGTGCTTTTATTGACATTTTTTTTACTCCTTACTAGATGGACAGCCCCTTAGGAGGACTGTCCGTAGTTTAATTTCTAAATAGAAAATTGTTTAAGCTATCAGGTAGCGGATTTCTAAGGTGAGTGATATCAACTGCTGCTCCTCTTAGACTATTAACTGGAGCCATTACAGGTGCAACCTTAGCAAAACTATTTACCATTCTTTCTGTTTCTCCTTCGCCTCCTTGCCCTACTGCTGTGATTACGTTTTGAATATTCCTAGCTGCAGGTCCACTCTCTCCTAGTATCTTATCTGCTAATGAATCTAACCCTGAGAAACGTTGAGGGTATAGAGGTACAACTGCATCTAAGACTCTTTCGTATTGTCCAATAACGCCTGATGAATATAAAGCTCTTTGTAAATAGCCTGCATTATCTAGGTAAGGACTTGGTTTACCAAACTTAAGAATGTCTTTTAAATACTGAGAACCACCACCCATACCCATCATTAATATAATAAGTACAAAGGTATCGTATTTAACTTTAACATTTCCTTTTCTTAAATTAGTATTCCAAAGTTTAGGTATTATGTTAGCAGTAAAGGTGCTTAAGAAGCCATTAAATTGTGTTAACAACTGGTAATGTGGATCTTGAAAGAACAAAGGTCTATTGCTAGAGCCTGGAAGTTGTATTCTTTCGTTTACAAAACGATATATTCCAGTTTCTAGTTCATCGTCTATTTGTTCTTGAATATTACCTGCTTCCTGAACCAATTCCATTTCAGTATAAGTTAAAATATTCTTATCCCTTAACTCGCCTCTTGCTATTTGTCTCATAATTACTTCACGAGGAGCTATCTCTCTTAGATCGCCTGTGTCCATTGGTGTTTCATAGTCTTGATCTCTAATAGGTGTTTTATCAAGCGTATCAAACATAGAATCGTATGGCGTTACCTGTTCAAAGTTATCAGCCTCTACCATATCAAAAACTTTATCTCGTTGTAGTGTTTCAATATGAGACATAAGATTGTCTAACAGTATTACATCAATCCCTAACGATCGTAGCTGATTATAGGTTAAAGACTCTTCATCTGTAAAGTTATTAAAGTCAAATTCTCTAGTCTTCATATCTGACATAAGATTTTTATAATTAGACAAACCCGAAATTACACTGTTCATTTCAAAGGTTTTTGCTTTACCTTCCTTTGTTAGCTTCTTAGCTTCTTTTTGTAATTTCTTTACTTCCCTTTGATAGACCTTGTATTGTTTATTATCTAAACCTTTCCGAGGAGCTAATGCTAGCAATTGAAAACCAGACATAATAAAGTCATGACCCATTGCAGCATTCATTCTTCTTTGTACTTGAGTAATTTTTTGTATACCCATAGCCCTAAAGAAAGCCTCATGTGCTCTCATAAATGAAATATCTCTTTCACCAGTTGCATACCTATCAACAATAGTGCTTTGATCAATAGACAAACCTAATTGCTTTAACAAACGTTCATGTCGTTGAACAGATGCCTTTGCTGCTGTACTAAACATTGCATTAAAACTTTCTATCATTAGATCATTTGCCTTTGCAAAGTCTCTATCATTTTTTAAATTAAAATAGATCATTAATGTTTCAGGTAAAGAAGATAACATAGCAATAGGTAAGCCTGTAAAGATAGCCCAGCTACTTAAGTAATTGTTTATTGCTGCCCAATCTTTACTTTCAATCCTATTAAAATTACCTTGTGCACTATCAATAATAGCTTTAGTATAAAAAGCATATTGTTTAATATCGTCTGGTGTAAAATCTCCAGGGTCTTTTTCTAACTGCTCAAAGAGTTGGTTTAATTTCCAACCACCTTCTCCGAAGTAATGAACTGTAGACACATACTTTGCAACTTCTGTTTGAGTACGTTTAAGTGTTTCAAATAAATTATTATTATTCCATTCATTAAAACCGTCAGTGTTTGAAATGTCTTTAAATCTATTACTAAATGCCCATGCAGTGTATCTAGAACCGTTGACTAATGAGCCTCGACCAGTGATAGTAGATGTGCCTTCCCTAGCTATACTGTTATATATGTCTTCAACGTTTAATTTGTTTGCAAGCTCATTTTTAAGCAACCATTTTTTAAACGCTTCTGGTCTCTTTTTAACCTTACGATAATCAAACCCTTGATTTTTCCACCAATAGTTTGGATCATAGACTAAACTAGTGCCTCTTTCTTTTCTAAATTCCTTATCATAGTAAGAAAAGGCTAAGTCATTAGACGATTTTAGTTGTTGTGCTGCTGTAAATAAATTTATTTCTTCAGTCATTGCTACATCTGAACCTAAGCTTTCTGCATAATTCTTTTGAAAGTTTTTGTCAAGTAAAATAGAGTACAGTGTTACATGTTCTCCTCTTTCAAAGTCTATACCTGCATTTTCAAGTTCAGAAATAACAAAACCTTGTTGTCTCTTAACTCCTTTTATCTCAGTTTCATGATCAGCTTTATCTTTAGCAGATATGTTTGGGTTCTTAATAAGCCCTTCTAATTCTACAATTCTTGATGAAGCCTCGATATACCTTTTAATTTTTTCAAAACCATTTTGCTGACCCCAAAGATAAGCTTTCATTAGCATAAATCGACTTGGAGCTTCTTCAGTTGAAGTTACTTTAGCTAATGAAGGGTTTACAGGTCGTATTACTTCTTTACCGTCTAAAACTTTAAGTCTAGTTTTTAATGCGTTAATTTGTAATACAAGATCCATAGCTGTTAATTGATTTGTAGCTCCCTTCTTTTGAAAAGCGTTATATTGTTTCTCTAACTTAGGAAGCAAGTCTAATATTTGTTCTTTAGTTAAGGTACTACTGTTAACGCTTTGATCAACGCCAGTATCAATAGTTACACCATCATACATACTTTCACTGCGATACACACCTAAATTAACTAATTCAATAGTTCCATTGTTCAATCTTACTCGTTGAATACCGTCTTTACTTGTTTGTAATAGTGTAACTATAATAGGTTTGCCTGATAAATCATACACAATTATTTTAGAAGCATCTGAAGTCTCAGTAACTTTTTTTTGAGGCTTTCCAAATTCAATTAACAACTTAGAAATAATAACTGCTCTATCTGCAGTCATTCTTTTCCCTAAGATTGATTGTGCAATATAATTCTCGTCAACTAGAACACGAAGATCGCTAACAATTGATTTAGCGTATTCAACAAAGTTTTTGCCTGCATGATAAGCACCAGTAGTTAACCCTGCAATCCTAGAAAAAATTTCTAATGCAATAGAGCTTGTTACTAACTTCCCATGCTTCACCATATACTTATCAACACTCCTAACTATCTTAGAAGCTCCTGATGCTGTTACAGTTACAAGGTCTTTTAAATCTGTAATATTCTTAAGAACATTACCCAATCCTCTTTTGTTTATTACATGATCGTCAGATAACTTTTGTAATTTTTCAGGGTCTTTAGTTTTATTAAAACGAGAAGCTAAAATATTATCTTCTGATGGTCTTTCGATTGCGGGTTTATCTTTACCTAAATCTGTAGTGTTATTTAACCTAATAACAACTGCCCTTAATAGTCTTCTCATTGTTTTTAATTGAGCTTTACTATATTTTTTTATACGATCTTTATCTTTAGTTCTCTTATCTAATATACCTTTAAGTTTTAGTAGTTGAGTTTTATTTAACTGTTGTATCTCATTTTCTTGTGTTGGTGCTTTTGGTTTTGCATTTGGTTCAAGAACTATTGCTTGTATTTGAGGATCAAAAGGACTTTGACTAAAGTACATTTGTTCACCATCAACTGTTTCATCAAGTATAAATTCTTTTTTAGTTTTTAAATCAATAACTGTATTAGGTACTTTTACTTCTCCTCCTTCTTTATCACTTATTGTTTTTTCGTCTTTTAAAATAACTGAAAAAGGATTTCCTTCTGCATCATAAACAATTATAGTTGGTGAGTTAGTAGGATTATCAACATCATTTATTCTTTTAACAGAAGCCTCTTGCTCTCGAATACCCTCTTCTATTGTAGGTATTTTAACACCTAATGCTTCGTCTCGCTGTCTTACAATCTCAATAGGTGTGCCTTTAAACGTACCATTGTTTGTAGACATATACTTTTGAAATTGATTTTGACCTTGACGATAAACATTACCTGCACCGCTAAGAGTACCACCGAGTGTTGCTCCTCCAACACCTGAATTAATTAGTCGGTGTTTAAAAGCTTCTTCATCATACGCAGTATCTGAGCCAGTAACTACTGCTACTTGCTGAGTTGTTTCTTGTAGCATTTCAGTAACTGATTCTCTCAAAGTACCTTTTGCTGCTGCAGCTCCAAAACTACTAAAAGAAAATTTAGCAAAGTCAGATGCCATATAAGTTGTAACTCTTGCTATCTGCCCTTTTATTTGAGCATTAAGAGTATTCTCTGCCATTTCGGTTGTCATCTTTGGGAATCTCTTTTTGATTGCACCTATAACTCTTTGCCTTCCAGCCTTAGACAACACATCTACTGGTTGCATTAACCCTTTTAAGCCAAGCCTTTCTAAAGAAGCTTGAATAACACCTGATACGTTTGCAATAGCAAATTGTGCTGCTCCTTTTTCACCTTCCATTTCATTCCAAGTATGACCAGCATAGATCATAGCGTTTGGTATGTGTGCAAGAAGCCCTGCTGCAAGTGGTCCTGTTACACTTGCTAAGGGTATACTAGCTGCAATTGCTGCAAACCCACCTATCATATAGGGTGCTGATGTAGCTGCTGTATTTAAAACGTATTGAAAACCATTGGCAATACTATTAACGTCTCTGTAATCTAAGATTATATCAGGAGCATCTTCCATTTCTTTTCTAGATCGCCAGATACCCTGATCGCCTATGTCTTTTAACATATCGCTTTCAGACACTGTTCCTAATGCTTGTGCATAACCGTAAAGACCTTCTTGAACGCCTTCCACTCCAAAGCCAAAAGAATGTGCCGCTGAATTTAAGATACCTAGGGGCTTGTTATTAATGGTTCTATCTGATCTTCTAAAGGCAACACCTGAATGTAAGTCAGAATCATAAGTTGATTCATCAAGTGCTGTGCCTTTAAATGTGAGAGGTAACTGTGAGATTGTATCTCTAAATTTATTACCTATATTATCATAGCTTGTATTTGACTTACCTAATAACGCAGTAGCTAATTCGTATTCGTCTCTAGCTGCTATGTCTTTTTCTGCAGTGAAGTTATTAGCCTTTACGATCCCTTGTTTAAATAACTCTGTAGAGATTTGCTGATTATCAGAGTTAGTGATATCTAAAATTTCTCTACCACCAACACCGTTTTCTATTTCTCCAGTATACTTACCAGTGAAGTCACCAGCCTTTATCATCTCAGCAACAGTGTCTGTTTGATATTCTCCAAGGACATTTCCTTTTTTATAGGAGTAGTTTCCGTCTTCACCCTTGACCATCTTTTCGGTTTCATAACCATCGAAACCTTTTATTCTAAAACGAGTACCCTCTTTATTAATAGCAGTATCGCTATCAATTAAGGTTAACGTATTTCCATTTTGATCTAAGAACTCTCTACTCATATTTTATTACTCCTTTCGTAACGCCATTAATTTAGCTGCATCTGGATTGCCTTTTAAAAACTTATCTACCCAATTTAAAAAGTCATTATAGCCTACTTCTTCTTGACCAGCACCAATAAATACCTTTGGTAAATTTCTATTCTTTATTTGCTCTTCATCTAACGCTGAATATTGATCCCAAACATTTTTAAATGTACCCCATAACTTTCTGTAAACATTAGTCTGAACAGTATTTCTGTTTTGCCCAGCAGGAACTTTGGTTCTACCTGCTATGTTTTCTATTTGTTGATTTAACTCTTGAAATCTTTTTTCAAAGCCTTCAATGTCTGGATAGCTAACTACACCGTTTGTAATGACTGATGCAATTCTAGCTTCAAATAACTTTTCTAAAGCATCTGAAGTTGTTTTAGGGTTGGATTTTTTTAATGAGAAAACATCGTTCATAGCAGTATTTATCTGCTCTATAATTTGAGCCCTAGCAGCAGTGTTTTGTATTTCAGAACCTCTCATAGTCCTTCTTAAAATACCACTTGCTTTATTTGCAAGTTGAGTAGCAAATTTAGGATCTAGATACTCACTGTCATCATCTTCCTTTGTTCCATTAAAAGACTTTATTTGTTCTATAGCTGTCTTAGTAAATCGTTCTCTAATTTTATTATCATTATGTATGTCTGGAACAAGCGTGGTAACTCTATCTCTTACACGAGGATCACTCATAGGTGCTTCAAAAAATTTACCGTCTGATCCTTGCAATCTAACCATAACAGTTTCATCTTTATCATTCATTTTAAAAGTATCAACCGATGCACCAGTTTTCTTGTCATAAAGTGCTGTACCGTATCCGCCTTTTACCTTTAAAGCTGGTTTACTAAGAGGGATTAACTTGTCTCTATCTCCACCCGACTCAACAAAGTCTTTAAGCGAACCTTGCTCAAAAGCCTTTGTTGCTCTTTCACTAGATGCAAATTTCTCTGCAGCAGCTTGTTTTGAATCAAGTCTTTTAAGGTAATTAACACCAACAAAATTAAGCGAACCACCATGATCATAACCTAAAACTCTTGACCCTAAATAAACTAATGAAGCTCTGACTACCTCACCGAGATCAAAGAACTTAGACATTTCCATTTGCACTCTTTCAAATAACTCAGGATCTTCGTCTTTTTTCTTTTCACCTTCCTCTGCAAGATCTTTCTCAGGTATAACAACTGATGACGTTGTTTTCTTAACTATATCTTGAATAATAGCTTTAACTTCTGGAGTTGGCTTTTTATTTTTATCATTAATTACTTTAGGTACATCTAACTTTTCATAACTTTCTTTTGCACTAGTTTCTGTAGCAGTTGGTTTATATGCTTCTTTTTTAAATTCTATTTGTTCTTGAACTAGAACCTCTAATTCTTTTCTCTTTTTAAGAAGAGCTTCTAATTTTTTAACATCGCTAGGATTTACGTAATCGCCTTGACTTGCAATTTCTTTATTTAATTCTGCTATGTCTTCATTTGTTTCATTAAGACCGTCTCTCCCAATTCTAATTCCAAGTATAGTATCACCTTCAGTAGGGTTAAAAGGTAAAAAGTTATCACTATCAAGTCCTCTCTTTGCAGACTCTCTATCTGCTTCTTTCTTTGTTATGTCAA